>Ga0154718_1064_pt1 | contig 78726 bp, 62 predicted proteins | sample Rifle2008BG16ft_FD_105726 | JGI IMG/M metagenome (GOLD analysis project Ga0154718, IMG submission 105726) | Betaproteobacteria bacterium RBG_16_56_24
AGACAACACGCTGTTCCGCGCCAACGGCCAGGTGCTGGTATTCCCCGGCTTCATCGGCGTGTACATGGAAGACGTGGACGACGCGACAGAAGAAGAGGGCGGGAAATTGCCGCCGCTGGCCGAGGGCGATGTGTTGCCCATCGACAAATTATATGGCGAACAGCACTTCACCCAGCCGCCGCCGCGTTACTCCGAAGCCAGCCTGGTCAAGTCTCTGGAAGAGCACGGCATCGGCCGCCCGTCTACTTACGCCACCATTATCTCCACGCTGCAAGCACGCGAATACGCCATTCTGGACAAAAAACGTTTCATGCCCACCGATGTCGGGCGCGTCGTCACGCGCTTCCTCACCGAGCATTTCACCCGCTATGTGGATTACGGCTTCACCGCCCATCTCGAAGACGAACTGGACGAAGTCTCCGAAGGCAAGCGCGACTGGATCGGCGTGATGGGAGAATTCTGGAAAGATTTTTCCAAACTGATCAAGGAAAAAGCCGGCATTGACCGCCCTGTGGAATTGATTGACGAGGCCTGCCCGGAATGCGGCAAGCCCCTCGCCAAAAAACTCAGCCGCTACGGCAGCTTCATCAGTTGCACCAACTATCCTGAGTGCAAATACAAGCGCAGCCTCAGCGGCGAATCGCAGGATGATGCCTCGGCCAGAGTGGAACTGGGCGCGCATCCGGACACCCGGCAAGCCGTGCTGTTGCTTCGCGGCCCGTATGGCCACTACGTGCAATTGGGTGAAGCCGATAAGGAAGCCAAGATCAAGCCGAAGCGTGTTTCCTGGCCGAAAGAAATGCCGCTCGAACAAGCCGATCTGGCAAGTGCGCTGAAACTGCTGTCACTGCCGCGCGAACTTGGTTTGCATCCGGTATCCGGCAAAAAGGTCATCGTTAACATCGGTCGCTTCGGCCCTTACATCGGACACGATGGCAAGTTCAAATCCATCCCGCGCAGCGACAGCATTTTCGACATCAGCCTCGATCGCGCAGTGGAGTTGCTGGCGCAGGCAAGGGAAGGCAGCACGGTACTGCGCGTGCTGGGCGATCATCCCGGCGACAATGCCAGCGTGGAGATTTGCAGCGGCCGCTACGGCCCCTACGTCCGTCACGGCAAGATTAACGCCACCCTGCCCAAGGGTGTCTCACCGGATGCGATCACGCTGGAGGAAGCTCTGGAACTGGTCTCAGCCAAGGCGGCAAAAGGCGGCGGGAAAGCAAGTAAACCTCCAGCAAAGGTGAAGACGGCCAAGGCCGGAACCGCTGCAAAACCAGCGAAACCGGCTGCAAAGAAGGCTGTTGCCAAAAAGAAGACCGCGAAAAGAAAATAACAGGCTGACCATGCAAGATCGTTTTGGCCGTTCCATTGAATATTTACGGCTTTCGGTCACAGACCGTTGTGATCTGCGCTGCGCTTACTGCATGCCCCGGGACTTTCAAGGTTACGAAGAACCGGAAGACTGGCTGACCTTCGATGAGATCGAGCGGGTTGTGAGCGCATTCGTCCGGTTGGGAACGTCCAGAATCCGCATCACCGGCGGGGAACCCCTGCTACGCCGTAACCTTGCCGGCCTGTCTGCACGGCTCAGCCGGCTTGACGGCATGAAAGATCTCTCATTGAGCACCAATGCCACACAGTTGGCGCATCACGCTACTGCCCTGAAAACGGCGGGAGTCAATCGCCTGAATGTCAGCCTCGACTCGCTCTGTGCCGAACGCATGAGCAAGATCACCCGGCGGGATGTGCTGCCATCCATTCTGGAAGGCTTGCTGGCTGCCAAACAGCAGGGATTCAGCCCGATCAAGATCAACATGGTGGTGATGTCCGGCGTGAATGAAGATGAAATCGACGGCATGGTGGCGTTTTGCCGGGAACATGGTTTCATCCTGCGCCTGATCGAAGTCATGCCGATGGGAGAAGGCGGCAGAAACACCGGGTTCGTGGATTTGCAGCCGATACGTCAACGATTGAAAATTTGCCACCAATTGGTGGATGGGCTTATTCCCGGAGGCGGACCGGCAAGTTACCTGACTTCGCCGGATGGAAAATTCAGCATCGGTTTCATCACCCCGATTTCCCGGCATTTTTGCGCCACCTGCAACCGGGTACGGCTTTCGGTAAATGGAACGCTTTTTCTCTGCCTTGGCCACGAGCACAAATTCGAGATACGTCCGCTGTTGCGCAGCGGCATCAACGACGCGGATCTGGAAGATGCGATATACGGTGCGATCGAACTAAAACCAGAACGCCACGAATTCCGCGAAAAACCCGGCAAACTGATACGGATCATGTCCGCAACCGGGGGATAATTCCTGTTTCTTTCGGGATAAGAAGGTTTTCGATTGGCAATATGACTCAGGGGCGCCTCTAAAAATTCAAAATCCTAAGCCAGGCAAGGCGCGAAATAAATTTTAGCGCGCCGCATATGTTTGATATGTAAGCGTTATAATTTATTGAGCAACGCAGCATCGCGACGGAGTTTGGATTTTTAGAGGCGCCCTCAGGAACGGGAGGCCTTGTCTTCGTCACTCCGCGTTTGCTGATCGACCGTAAACAACACAGCGGCTTTAACCCTTGAAGACAGGTTGAGCTTGGTCAGAATGTGACGGACATGTTGCTTCACCGTGTCATAACTGATCGAGAGGGTGTTGGCGATGCTTTTGTTGCTTTCCCCGCGCGACAGGAGTTGCAGTATCTCTCGCTCGCGATCTGTCAGCAATTTGAGAGGGTTCTTGAGTTCTTCACCCTGTTGGTCACCGCGTAACATGTCGATCATTTTGATGGTCATGGCGGGAGCAACGACCAGCTCGCCTGCAGCAACCCGGCGAATAGCATCGACCACATCATCGGGAGCCATGTCCTTGAGCAAATATCCGCGCACTCCCGCGCGTATCGCATTGGTCAAGTCTGTTTCCGAATCGCTCATGGTAAGCATGACTGCGGGAACCACGCACCCTTCCCTGCGTATCTGCTCAAGCATGGCCAATCCATCCAGCGGTTTCATGCGTATATCCAGTACCATCAGATCAGGTTGCTGGCTCAAAAGATCACGCAGCCCTTCGATGGTGCCTGTTGCGCCAAGCACGCTGATGTCGTAGCACCTGCCAAGCAACTCGCATAATCCGCTCCGGCACAGATTCTGGTCATCCACCAGAACCACTTTCAATTTCTCGCTCATCTACTCCATCTCCTCACGGACGACCGCATTTTGGAAGGACAATTGCACTGATGTGCCCAAGCCTTCCGTGCTTTCAATTCGAATCTCGCCATTGATGCGCGTTGCCCTCTCACGCATGATCATCATGCCATAGTGACCCTCAACCGGCGTAAAAGTGCATCCGCCCCTGCCATTATCCTCGATAGTGAACACATATTTATCACCGATGGCATCAATAATCAAACTCGCATGGGTCGCGCCGGAATGGGTGGCTATATTGGCAAGCACTTCACGCACGATGTAATAGACCTGAATCTCATATTCGAGCAGCAGGTCGAGGTCCGCAACACGGTTGATATATTCCAGAGCGATATTATTACGTTCACGAAATTGTCCGGTTAATGTCTGTATGGCGTGCAGCAGTCCTGACGGATCCATCTCGCAGCGGAAATCGGTGATCAATTCACGCACCGTTTTTTGACCGCTCTCCAAAGCTTCATCTATCTCATACGCATGTTTGGCGGCCATCAATTCATTGCCCGTTCGTACAGACTCAATCAGCAAACTTGTACGCATCCGCGCATACACCAGCGTTTGCGCCAGCGAGTCATGTATCTCGTTGGCGATCGATTGGCGCTCGGCGATCAGATCGGCGCGCCTGATTTCACGATTCGATTTGCCCTGTTCGATAAGCGCGCCAAGCAAGCGGGCGAATGTCTGGGTGATTTTTGAAACTTGATCAAATAAATCCGGCGGGTTATTAAAAAACAGGGTGATGCTTCCCGTCGAATCTCCGGAATATCTGCCGCTTTCAAGCGGTGCGACGACAATCGATTGAAACTGGCAGCCGGCATAACAGCAATTTTGCCGGATATTGCATTCGCTGACATCGATATAACAGATGCCGCGTCCGATAGGCGTCTCATTACACGCTTCACAATTTAAACCGGCCTTGCCTGCCGCTTCAGACAATTCAGCTGGCATGCCTATCAAGCTGATCATTTGCAGGGCTTGGCCATTGACGGGCAGTATCCTTACCATCCCGGCGGATGCTTTTACAGCGCCGATGAGCGCATCCAGCAGTTCTCTCGCCAGCGATTCAAGATCGCTGGATCGGGGAGCAACAGGCGCATTCATATCGAGCGCCGCAGCGCTTTCGTTTACTATTGGCGCAGTAAAACCACGATCCCCAAGCCACGAATTGCCTGCGTCGGCTGAATTTCTTACCGAGTTTGCTCTTTTGCCCATAAACCAAATCCCAATTTATCAAGTCTGCCTGTGCAGGAACCTGCCGCCAATTCGTGTTCAATATCAGCCGCGATTTTCTCGCCATCAATTCGCACAGGTGACCGGTATCCTTAACCTCAAAATATTACTGTGCAGAGTATACCCCTCATTCGGGTTATATTGTCTCCCCCCGTTCTGGTTATAGACATAAAAACTGCCGGTTAGGCCTAATGTAGGGCTTCAGCTAGACCGAAATTGCCAGCGGTATATGATTCTGGTAAACGAAAAATATAATGAAAATCTGCATCGTATCCGATAGCCATGATCGTGCAGAACCCCTCGCCGCAGCCGTAAGCCAGGCAAAGGCGGCTGGAGCACAAGCCGTGATTCATTGCGGCGACCTGATCGGTGCGAATACACTGCGTGCATCCGTCAGGCTCGGTGTGCCGCTGCACGTGGTGCATGGCAACAATCTCGGCGATGTCATGACAATGCACAAAATGATGTCGAAGTCCGGCGGAACGCTGACCTATCATGGGCAGGATGCCGATCTGGAGCTTGGCGGCAGGCGCATTTTTGCGACCCATTTCCCCCACTATGGCCGTGGTATGGCCTGTACCGGGGATTATGATCTGGTTTGCTGCGGCCACAGCCATGTTGCGGAGATTATCCGGCAACCCAACATCAAGGGAGAGCAAACTTTGCTGGTCAACCCGGGTTCGGTTTCCGGCATAGGCGCGCCCAATGCAGCGGAAGCTTACACCTGGATATTGGGAGATTTGACCAGCATGACATTCGAAATTTACACGTTGAAGTATTGACCATGTCCCCGGCCTGTATAATTCGGTTTCATGGTGAAAAAAATTATTACCAACGGAGGTTCGCGTGACGAGTTCAATTGCAACCAACCAGACCATTCTGGTTGTGGGAGGAGGAATAGGCGGCATAACGGCGGCGCTGGAAGCTGCCGAATGCGGCAAGCAGGTGATACTCGCCGAGCGCAACGCCACGTTGGGCGGACGCACTGCGTTGCTGTACCGCTACTTTCCCAAGATGTGCCATCCGACCTGCGGACTGGAGATCAACCTGCGGCGCTTGAAGGGCAACCGCAACGTGCGCGTGATGACCATGACCGAAGTGGTCAGCGTGACCGGGCAACGCGGCGACTACACTGTGACGTTGAGAAAATCCCCGCGTTACGTCAACACGAACTGCACCGCCTGTGGAGACTGCGCCACTGCGGTCGAAGCGCAGATAGACAACCCCTGCGAATACGGTCTGGCCAAGACCAAGGCCGCCTATCTGCCGCACGCCATGGCTTACCCCATGCAATATGTGCTCGACCCATCCATTATCGGTACTGCGGATGCCGATAAGGCCAAGGCAGCCTGCAAATATGGCGCTATCGACCTCAACATGCAGGAGGAAACCGTCGAGATCAAGGCGGGCGCAATCGTCTGGGCGACCGGCTGGAAACCTTATGATGCCGCGAAGATACAGCCCTATGGTTACGACCGTTACGCCAACGTCATTACCAGCCTGGAATTCGAGCGGCTCGCCAACCCCCACGGCCCGACCGGCGGCAAGTTGCTGCGTCCCTCCGACGGCAAGGAAGCCAGGAATATCGCCTTCATTCAGTGTGCCGGTTCGCGCGACGAAAACCATCTGCGCCATTGCTCGCGCATCTGTTGCATGGCCTCGCTCAAGCAGACGCATTATGTGCGCGAAGCCTATGGCGATGCCGCAAAATCGACGATCTACTACATCGACATCCGCGTCATAGACCGCCTTGAAGATTTTTACCAGAAGGTGCAACAGGACCCGACGGTCAGTTTCGTTAAATCCAAAGTTGCCAAAATAGCTGAAGACAAGGATGGCAACCCGGTGTTGCATGGCGTGGATACCGAAGGCTATCACCGCTACGCCACGGCGCATGACCTGGTTGTGCTGGCGGTTGGCATGGAGCCGGAGACCAACGGCATAATATTACCGGATGACATCCTGCTCGACTCGTCCGGCTTCATCGAAGGCTCGCGAGACGATGGCATGTTCGGCGCGGGTTCCGCGACCAGCCCGCTGGATGTGAACCGTTCGGTGCAGAGCGCCACGGCGGCGGCATTGCGTGCGATACAGGTGGTGTACAAAACTGCGGCGGCAGAAGGAGCGCAATCATGAGTGAGATGAAGACGGCTGCGTACATTTGTAGCGGCTGTGGTCTGGGCGACAAGCTGGACATCGCGCAACTGGGCAAGATCGCGCAGAAGGAAGGCAAGATGGCGCTGGTGCGCGAACATGATTTCCTTTGCAACACTGAAGGTGTGCGGATGATCCGTGAAGACATCGAGAAGGAAGGCGTCACGCACATCTGCATCGCTGCCTGTTCGCGCCGCGCCAAGACCGAAGCATTTCATTTTCCGGCCGTGGCGATGACTCGCACGAATCTGCGCGAAGGTGTCATCTGGGTGGTCGCCGAAGGCAGCGAGCACGACGAAGTGCGCCAGGAGATGGCCGACGATTACGTGCGCATGGGCTGCGCCGAACTGAAAAAGGTCAAGTTGCCGGAGGGCAATCCGAACACCACTCAACTGAAAAGCATCCTGGTTGTCGGCGGCGGCATGTCCGGACTTACCGCCGCATTCGAGGCCGCCGAGACCGGCTACGAAGTGATACTTGTCGAGAAGCAGGCTCAACTCGGCGGTTGGGCAAACAAACTGTGGAAACGTGTTCCATACAAAGCGCCCTATGCCGAACCGCAGGACACCGGTGTTGCCAAACTTGCCGCCAAAGCGTGTTCGCATCCGCTTATCAAGATACATCTCAATTCGACGGTTGCGGAAACATCCGGGGCGCCGGGGCGCTTTACCGTCAAGCTGGCGCAGGAGTCGGGCGCCATCACTGAAGTGGCGGTCGGCGCCATTGTTCAGGCGACCGGCTTCACCTCATATGACATCGCCAAATTGCCCGAATTGGGCGGCGGCCAGGCTAACGTCGTGGATCAAGCCGGCCTCGAAGCCCTGGCGCAAGCCGCCAATGGCGGCATACTCAAACGCGCCGACGGCAAGGAAATAAAATCCGTGGTGTTCCTGCAATGTGCGGGGCAGCGTGACGATAGCGGCAAGCATCTCCCTTACTGTTCCGGCCACTGTTGCGCTACCAGCATCAAGCAGGCGATGTATTTCAAGGACGCGAATCCTGAAGTGAATGCCATGGTGGTGTATCAGGATCTGCGCGTGCCTGGCATGGGCGAAGATTTTTATCGCAGCGCCCAGCACAAGGGTGTCATCTTCACCAAGGGCAAGGCCAGCGGGGTTGAGTCAACCGGTAACGGTTGCAAAGTGAACTACAGGGATCTGATACTCGATGCTGATGCAACTGCCGAAGCTGATCTGGTCGTGCTGGCTACTGGCCAGGCACCCAGTGCCGGTGTGGACCTGGATACCTGGAACAAAGTCGTCGCCGAAGCCGAAGGCGGCTCGGACGCGGCCAAGCAGAACAAGTCCGAGATGCAGAAGACCTCCGTCCTGAATCTGACCTACCGTCAGGGGCCGGACATGCCGCAGTTCAAATACGGATTCGCCGATTCGCATTTCATCTGTTTTCCTTACGAGACACGCCGCACCGGCATCTATGCGGCCGGGCCGGTGCGCCGTCCGATGGACATGCTGCAGTCGACTGAGGACGCTACCGGAGCCGCGCTCAAGGCCATACAGGCCGTCGAGAATGCCAGCCTCGGCCGTGCAGCCCATCCGCGCTCCGGCGACCTGTCCTATCCCATTGTGCGTCTGGAAGGCTGCACCCAGTGCAAACGCTGCACGGTGGAATGTCCGTTCGGCGCCATAGACGAGGACGAGCGGCGCTTCCCGCTGTTCAACGAACAGCGTTGCCGCCGCTGCGGAACCTGCATGGGCGCCTGTCCGGTGCGCGTGATTTCGTTCGAGAACTATTCGGTGGACACTGTCGGCAACCAGATCAAAGCCGTGGAAATACCGGATGAATTTTCGGAGAAACCGCGCGTGCTGATCCTGGCATGCGAGAACGACGCCTATCCGGCGCTCGACATGGCGGGCTTGTCGCGCATCGTTTATTCGGCCTTCGTGCGCATCATCCCGGTACGCTGCCTCGGTTCGGTGAACACCATCTGGATCACCGACGCGCTCAACTCCGGTTATGACGGCGTGATGATGATGGGCTGCAAAAAGGGTGATGATTACCAGTGCCACTTCGTCAAGGGATCGGAGCTGGCCAGTTACCGGATGAGCAAGATCGGCGACACGCTGTCTGGCATGGGTCTGGAGCCGGAACGCGTAACCAGTTATGAAGTGGCGATTACCGACAACGCGCGCGTCGCCGGATTCATCAACGAATATGTCGCGCAACTGGTGAAAATGGGGCCGTCGCCGATGAAAGGTTTCGGTTGAACATGTAGGTCGGGCTCCGCCCGACATGGCGGGTAGAACCCGCCCTACACGAGGAGAAAAGAACGATGAACGATTTCAATCAAAAAGCCGTCGCGCATTACGGAAAGAATTTCCTCAAGGAAGTCGAGGATCGCGTCGAGGATGGCGAGTGGGTCAAGATGTGCATGCAGTGCGGTGTGTGCGCCGGTTCATGCCCGCTCGGTCCGCACTGGGAACATTCTCCGCAGAAGATATTCAGGATGATCATGGCGGGCAAGCGCGATGAAGTGCTGAGCTCCGATTCCATGTGGATGTGCACCTCATGCTACAACTGCATCGTGCGCTGTCCGAGGAAACTGCCGATCACCCACATCATGCACGGTCTGGCGCATTACGCGCACCGGCTGGAGATGGCGCCAAAAGGCCAGCCCACCCGCGAAGTCGCCAGGCTGTTCTGGAGCAGTCTGATCCAGACCGGGCGGGTCAACGAACTCAAATTTTCGCTGGCCGTGTATTTCAAGGACGGTTTCGTACAAGGGATCAAGAACGCGCTGGCCATGCAGGGAATAGGACTCAAGCTGATGAAGGCCAAGCGTCTTAATCCGATGGAGATACTGGGCGGGCACAAATGCAAAGATTTGGGCGGCATCAAGAAAATGCTCGCTAAGGCAAAGGAAATCGAAGACCGCAAGCAGGGACTCGCTTCCTGACAAAAGCAGTCGTAGGGTGGGTTAGCGTAGCGTAACCAACCGGCATTCCAACGGTAATGGAGAGAGGTAAAGTGGAAAAAAAACAATATGCGTTCTATCCCGGATGCTCCTCGCAGAAGGGCGCATCGGCTTCCAACTTCGTCACCTCCATCAATATGATGTGCGACAAACTTGGCATCCAGCTCAACGAGATTCCCGACTGGAACTGTTGCAGTGCTTCCATCGGTTACGGCGAGGGTGGTCTGCTGTCGCGCCTGGTGCTCAACGCCCGCAATCTGGCGCTGGCCGAACAGCATCTGCCTGGGCAGGATCTGGTTTCGGGCTGTCCGGCCTGCTGGCTCTCCACCCGCGAGGCCGCCGAGAAACTGCACGAGTTCGATGGCATGATGGCTGAGACCAACGAGGCGCTCAAAGAAGCAGGCCTCAATTTCAAGGGTACGGTCAAGGCGCGCCACATAATCGAAGTGCTGGTTGAAGACATCGGCTTTGAAGGCATGAAACAACCCGTCGTAAAACCGCTGGAAGGAATGAAGATCGCCGGCTACGTCGGCTGCCAGACCAATCGTCCGTTCGGCATAGATGGAGAATCATTCGAGAACCCGCAGTATCTGGACAAGATGATCGAAATGGTGGGTGCGGAACCTGCCAGCGGCTATGAACAGAAAGTGACCTGTTGCGGCGGCGCGCTGGCTTTTTCCGAACCGGAAAAATCGCAGAAGCAGATCCGCGACATCGTCGAATCCGCCTACGACCACGGCGCCGAAATGATCGTCACGCCATGCCAGTTGTGTCAGGCCAACGTTGAGGTTTACCAGTCGGAGATCAATAAGAAGAAAGGCGCCAAGCTGGCCATGCCGGTAGTGTACTACTCGCAGTTGATGACAGTGGCCTACGGCGGCAACCTGAAAGAAGCCGGTTTGGACGGGCACGTCATACAGCCGGAAAAGTTGAAGCAAATCGCCGAGCGCAAGAAATAATCCGCTTCCCTTCATTCCTTCTGGTGCGGGACACACCGCTAGACTGACAGCAGTGTCTGGGTCTATGATCACACCCTGAATGATTCGAACAAATCCAGTTTCGGAGCACACCATGCAACATCTGACACCCAAACAAGCTGTTGAATTCCTGCAGGCCAATCCCGAGGCGGTATTCGTCGATGTGCGCAGCGAGATGGAACACATGTTTGTCGGTCATCCCAATGGTTCCATCCTGATCCCCTGGGTCGACGGACCGGAATGGGACGTAAACCCGCACTTCGTTGCACACATCAAGAAAGCAGCCAGCGCGAACCGTCCCGTCGTGCTGATATGCCGCTCCGGACGCCGCTCTGTGGATGCCGGCCTGGCGCTGGAAAAAGCCGGGCTTACGGAAGTGTACAACGTGCTGCACGGTTTTGAAGGTGATCTGGATGAACAACATCACCGGAATTCCCACAACGGCTGGCGCTTTGAAGGCCTGCCCTGGGAGCAGACCTGATAAACGCACCGCCTTTCCATTCCCTCTCCCTTGAAGGGAGGGAGCGACTGAACTGACTTCACCATGATAACCATCCCCGACTTCACCGACGCCGAACAAAAACTGGTCTCCGCCACTCTGTTCGAGCGTTACGGCAAGCTGGTCCCGTTTCAACTGGCAGACAGCGAACTGCAACTCGATGCAGCTTCCGAAGGACTGACCTTGTGTCCCACGATATATTGGTCTGAGCGCGGCGCGCAATTCGTGGTGTGCAAAGTGGCTGTCGATCGCTACCGCTGCCAATTCTTCTATTCCGAGACGGAACAATACGGCACCGGCCATGACGAGTACAACAGCATCGGGGACTGTGTCTTGACCTTGCTCCAGGTTCAATCAGATCATGAGCGGCAACTGGCGAACATTTCTTCAGGTGCCACGAAGGCCGATATCGATGATGAGTACCACGGCCCGGCGATGATCTGAATTGGGTCAGCCCGCGACCGCAGCGAGTCGTCTAAACTGATCGGCTGTATTGAACCAGCCTGACAGGACAGTTCCATTATTCCCGCTGGCATTCTTGTGGTCACTCACAGCAAAGGCATCAAAGCCAGCCTGATACCGGTAGCTCAACCTGTCTCCGGGCACATCTCCGATAGCGCGCAGCTCACCCTTGTATCCGTAGCGTCCGCGCAACTGGCTTGCAGTGGAATAGCTCTTGCCGTCCGAGAACTTGTCGAATTCGACGGCGATAACCGTGAAATCGTCGATGTCATTCTCGATCGCCTCCGCGCCTTCTTCGGCAGCCAGCCAGACACCGAGCGGCCAGCCATGTTCATATTCGCGGTGTATCAGTTCGGCGCGGCGCGCCCGCCATACCGACAGCGGCACCAGCACCGGTCCCACCGGCAACCTGACGCTCTGCGGAGTATCGCCCTCTGCGAGGGTCAGGGTCTTCCATGCATCAGACACGATGCGGCCATTCTTGATCAGCTTAGACATAGACTGCCTTCCTTTCTGTATCCCGAAAATAGGTTGATAAAATGATTCATCACAACTTGTTGAGGCGCAGTCTAGAGATATTGCATATTCCTGTGAAATACTTATTTGTTACATTCAAATAACCGTTGGGTATATAAAGCGGCGGGGTAGAATTGCGCGTGCACGAATCGGACCGGGGTTGATAGTAGTATTTCCCAACACGCAATTCCTCACCCGTCAGTATTTTTGGAAACACTCGCTCTCGGTTTCATGCGGGTTTCAGCATCATTTTTGTAGGCTTACTTTCTGACTACTGTGTAATGGAGAACAATATTGAAAGAAAATTGGATGGAGCAATCACCGGACACTCTGCGAAGGGTGGCGCGTCAAATAGATATGAGCAAGGGACAGTATATCTTCCGCTTCGGTGACAAAGCAGATGCCGTGTATCGCGTTTTGGATGGCGAGGTTTGTTTGACGCGCTTTTCGCCGGAAGGCGTCGAGATTGTTCTGCACCGGGCACGTGAAGGTGACTTCTTCGCCGAAGCCAGCCTGTTCGGCACCCATTACCATTGCGACGCGATCTGCGCCCGCCCCGGACGTTACCTGAGCTTGCCCGTTGCGGCCCTGCGTGATTGTTTGTCCAATAACTCAATTTTTGCCATGGAATGGATTGCCACACTTTCCCGTAACCTCCGTCGGCAACGCGCGGCCCAAGAGCGGCTGGGGCTAAGAAGCCTGCGCAAACGTGTCATTCACTACCTGGTGGATCGTGGTGAAGATGGGCGCGTGGAACTGGGCCAACCAATTATTCGCTGGGCGACGGAGCTGGGTGCAAGCCACGAAGCACTGTATCGCACCCTGGGCGAGATGGAACGGGAAGGAGTACTGCAACGGCAAGGGCAAACGTTGACCTTGATGCAACGACGGTCCAATTCGCCAATATGATTTCAATCATATTTTATTCCGGTATGTCCATTCTATGATGGCCTGCCCAATCTGTGCATGTGGCGTGGCAGCGTGGGCAAAAACCGGCAGAACTTCACTTGTGAAACAGTAAAATTCTGGCTAAGCAAACGAGGTAAGCTCAAGCTAATCTCATCACATAAGGAAACAAAAACATGAAAAGAGTTTTGACAACCGTTTCAATATTCATCGGAATAGCCGGCTTGAATGTGGCATTTGCCGACGACGAAAAAATGCATCATAAAAACCATCAACACGACATGAGCATGATGGACACGCGAACTTCTCTGGGATTATCAGCGGAAATGAAACAGCACCAGCTTTCAAATATGCGGGAACACATGGCGGCAATCAGGTCGATAGTCGGTTTAATATCAGAAAGCAGGTTTGAAGACGCTTCCAGAATCGCGCATACCAAGCTTGGGTTAACCCCGGAAATGGAAGGAATGTGCGGCATGTTCGACAATGAGAAATTCAGAACGCTGGGATTGGCTTTTCACAAAAGCGGCGATGATCTTGGCAAAGCACTGCTAACCAAAGATGTGAATTCGTCTCTGCGCGCATTGAACCAAACGATGGAATATTGCGTAACGTGTCACGCGACTTATCGTCAGTGATTTCGGTGCTATGGTTGTGTGCCTCCACCCCGGCTTGTTCCCTTGAAACGCAACACATTGCGCACATTGGGGTGACAGGGTGGAAATTCTCATGACCCAGCCACGGCAGGTTTGGTTCGCCGTCTTCGCCATTGCGTTGCTGCCGTTTTTCGGCTGGATCGCCAAAAAAGCGGCCTGTTCGCACCGACACAGGTTGCCGTAACCAGTGGCGCCGGCTACTGGCATTTTTCCGCCCCATGGCATCGCCCGCTTCCGGCAGAGTCTTAAGGGCACCTCTAAAAATCCAAACTCCGTCGCGATGCTGCGTTGCTCAATAAATTTTAACGCTTACATATCAAACATATGCGGCGCGCTAAAATTCATTTCGCGCCTTGCCTGACTTAGGATTTTGAATTTTTAGAGGCGCCCTTAATAACCCGTATCAGTCCTCCTCACCCCCATACATGTCATCCTGTTCCGCCATGCGCTTCTCTCTGGCTTCACGTTCGATCTGCTCGGCCTTGCCTTGAACCAGTTCGCGGCGTTTCTCTGCAGCATCCTTTTTTAAGTCAATACTGTTTTCGCCGAATAGCACTTGCCTGAGGAAACGGAAGCCGAACAGCATCAGCGCGGTATCGTCGGCGAGGAACTTTTCGGTTTCATCTGCGGGCAGGTCGTATAGCCCGGTGAAGCCCTCGCTGGTCACGAAGCTGCGGAAGGTGTCGAGGTCGTAGCAAACCATGAAGAACAGTTGCAGGCTGCGCTTGGAGGGTTTGCCCACGCTGGGGCCGGAGGATTTTTTCTTGAGGATGAGCTGCCGCCAGCCGCGCGCCAGTTCGTCGTATTGCTCCAGACCTTGTTCTTTGCGATAGTCGTCGATGGTTATGCTGCGAGGCTCGTTGTGGCCCAGGCAATGTTCTTCCTTGACCAGCGCATAGGACTGGGTGTCGGTGTATTCATCCTGCTTGCGCATCGAGAGCAGCGCCACCGGGTAGTAGCGGCAGGCTGTCGGTCTGTCCTGATACACGCCACAGCCTTCGGGGGTCATGAACTGGCAGGCGGTGCCGTTTTCCACCGGGCGCAGCTTCACGCCGGCGATGCCGTTCTGATCCATTTCGTAGGGCAGGGTGTATTTCAATAGGAATTCGCCGGAGCTGATTCCCATGCGGTGCTTGAGGCGCAGGATGTCGTAGGGGGTCAGCGAGATGTCGATGTTGCTGCAACAGGCGTTCCAGCAGGCAATGCCCTTGCGGCACTGGAATTGTAGTGTTTTGTTGCCGTCGCACATCTGCGGTACGACCGGGCTGCCGGAGAACGGCAGGTCGGCTGCCATGTAGGTGTCGGTCATTTTATTCTCTATGCATTAGTTAGAAACGCAATCTGTCCACGAAACACACGAAAGGCACGAAATATATTAACTGTTTTTCTTTGAGTATTTGTTCGTGAGTTTCGTGTTTTTCGTGGACGGACTGTTTTTTTTATTTTAAAAGAAACTGGGCACCTTGCGGTGCCCAGTAATTTTACAAGCCATGCTACACGATTTCCGCAAACGGGTTAATGCGGCGTTGCGGGTTTGAACAGCTTGGACTTGTCCACCAGATCCACATGCTTGCGCTTGAAGCAGTTCCACTTCTTGGATTTTTTATCATATACCGAGTTCACGAAGCAGTGCCAGTTCTTCTCATCGACGAAGTTCTTGTCGGTGCGGTAGTAGAAGCCCGGATAACGGGATTCCTCGCGGAACTGGATGTGCTTCATGTGCGCTTCGGCGGTCAGGATGCGATGGTAGTTTTCCCACGCGCGCAGCAACTCGTGCAGGTCCTTCGCACGCATCTTTTGTGCGTCTTCCTTGAGCATCTCCAGCTTCTCTTCGGCAACCGCCAGCATCTTGTCGTTGGTGTTGTAGTAGGTGGATACGCCGGCGACGTACTCGTCCATGATTTTCTGTAGACGCATTTGCAGCATCTTTGGAATGATGTAGTTAGGGTTGACGTCGATCGCTGTGGTGTAGTCCTTATGCTCGAGGAAGTTACGAACCGGCTTGTAGATTTCTTCAGCCAGGGTGGCAGGATCGGTATCCAGCTCAACTTTCCAATCCTTGTTATCCAGCGCATATTTGACCATCGCCTTGGAAGCCAGACGACCTTCAGTATGTGAACCGGAGGAGAACTTGTGGCCGGAAGCGCCCACGCCGTCACCGGCGGTGAACAAGCCCTTGACCGTGGTCATGGAGCGGTAGCCCCAGTTCCAGCCCTTTGGCAGGTGCGCAGGGATCTTGCTCTTGTCTTCGTGTTCTTCGTCCGTCGGTGCACCGAGGTCGGTCGGGCCGGACACCCAGATGCCACAGCAGCCGGAGTGCGAGCCGAGCAGGTAAGGCTCGGTCGGCATCAGCTCGGACATCTTCTTTTCCGGCTCGATGTTTTCGCCGACCCAGATGCCGCACTGGCCGATACACATGTCAAGAAAGTCTTCCCAGGCTTCCGCTTCGAGATGCTTCACTTCCTTGGGCGACAGTGTTTCGCGCAACTTGGCCAAAGCGGTTACGGTGTCCATATAGATTGGGCCGCGACCTTCTTTCATCTCTTTGAGCATCAAGTGGTTACGCAAGCAGGAAGCCGGGACGGCTGCCTGACCGTATGGAGGATAGTCGTTCAACATTTCCTTGTTTTGGGCCATGTAGTCTACACCATAGGCATTGGTGGCTTTGGCTTTGAACAACAGGAACCATGCGCCGACCGGACCATATCCATCTTTGAAACGAGCTGGTACAAAACGGTTCTCCATCATGGTCATTTCCGCGCCGGCTTCAGCTGCCATGGCGTAGGTGGAGCCGGCGTTCCACACCGGGTACCATGCACGACCTTGACCCTCACCCACGGAGCGTGGGCGGAAGATATTCACGCAACCACCCGCCGCGAGCAGGATTGATTTGGCTTTGTAGATATGGATGGTGTTGTCGCGCACCGAGAAACCGACCGCACCGGCAATGCGGTTTGGATCATTCTTGTCGTTGATCAGCTTGACAATAAAAATACGCTCTTCGATACGGCTCAAACCCAAGGCTTTTTTGGCGGCCTCGGCGACGATCCATTTGTAGGATTCGCCGTTGATCATGATCTGCCATTTGCCGGAACGCACCGGTTTACCGCCATCTTTCAGCAGTGGCAGGCCTTCCTTGATCGACTCGGCGCCGTCGTGACGCACGCCGGCTGTGTCAGTCTTCCAGATAGGCAGTCCCCACTCCTCGAACAAGTGTACCGAATCATCCACGTTGCGCCCCAGGTCGTAGGCCAGGTCGTCCCGGGTGATACCCATCAGGTCGTTGGAGACCATGCGCGCGTAGTCAGCCGGATCCTGTTCAGAGCCGATATAGGTGTTGATTGCAGACAGTCCTTGCGCTACCGCGCCGGAGCGATCCATGGCGGCCTTGTCCACCAGCTTGATTTTGAGCTCGGTGCCAGTCTCGGCCTTGACCGCCTCAGCCCAGCGCATCATTTCGTAAGCAGCGCCGCAACAGGCCATGCCGCCGCCGATCAGGAGAATATCAAGTTCTTCCTGAACAATTTTTGGATTACCGAAAGTTCCTTCAGACATTTTGTTCACCTTTTATAACGTTCGTTGAATAAGTTCCAATATTAGGCCGGCTTTCAGCCGACAAGTTATTTGCGGCGGATAAGCTCTTCCGGCCTGCCGGCGCGATAGCCGCCCATGACTGCCTTGGTGTACACACCCGGAGCGGTGAGTTCGGCCATCTTCGGCATCGGCTTGCCACCGTAGGGGTTGATGGAACCTTCGGAAGTAGTGCGGATCGGGAACTTGAAACGCTTCAGCGTGCCGTTGCGGAACTTGATGGTCCACATGATCGAGTCGGAGCCGCGCATCGGCTGCACCGAACCGCCCAGAGGCACGATGTCGGCGTAGTGGCGCACTTCGATAGCGCCCTGCGGGCAAATCTTCACGCAGGAATAACATTCCCAGCATTGCTCGGGCTCCTGGTTGAACGCCTTCATGGCGTGTCCAGTCTCGGAACCGTCCTTGTCCAGTTTCATCAGGTCGTGCGGACAGATATACATGCAGGCAGTTTTATCCTGCCCCTTGCAGCCGTCACATTTTTCGGTACGTACAAAAGTTGGCATTTCTTTACTCCTCCAGTTAATAATAAACTACAAATACATTTGCTGGCCGGGTTCTGCCCGACATGGCGGGTAGAACCCGCCCTACGTTATCTCAGCGTCCCGAATGACCGCTGAGCTTTACTTCCACTTTTTCACTTTCTTGCAGACCGGCATAATAAGCACGCAGTATTTTCAGCACTTCAGCCCTGCTGAATTCAGCGGGAACTTCGGAGCCTTCAGAGAGCATCTTGCGCAGCTTGGTGCCGGACAACAGCAGACGGTCGCTTTCGCCATGCGGACAGGTGCGCGCCGAGGCCATGCCGCCGCACTTGTGGCACCAGAAGGTCCAGTCGATTTTGAGCGGCTGTGTCTCCAGCGAGCCCTCCGGGATTTCGTCGAAGATATGATGCGCATCGAACGGTCCATAGTAACTGCCGACTCCGGCATGGTCACGTCCGACGATCAAATGCGAGCAGCCGTAGTTCTGGCGGAACAGCGCGTGCAGCAGCGCCTCGCGTGGACCCGCATAACGCATATCGAGCGGGTAGCCGGCCTGCACCACTGTTTTCTTCACAAAATAATTGTCTATCAATACCGAAATTGCTTCGGAACGCACATCTGCGGGAATATCGCCCGGTTTAAGGTGGCCGAGCAGCGAGTGGATCAGGACTCCGTCGCAAGTCTCGATGGCGATCTTGGCCAGATACTCATGCGAGCGGTGCATCGGGTTGCGTGTCTGGAATGCAGCCACTTTCGACCAGCCGTAGGATTCGAACAGCTCGCGTGTCTGGGCAGGCGTCATGAACAGGTCGGCATATTTTTCCGGGAAATCGCTTTGCGACAACACCTTGATCGGACCGGCAAGGTTGGTGTCGCCTTGCTCCATCACCATTTTCACGCCTGGGTGATCGGGATCGGTAGTCTTGAATACCATCGCGCATTCGTGCGCCTTGTCGATGGTGTATTTCTCGGTGACTTTCATGGTGGCGAGAATCTCGCCGTTGTCCGGGTCGACCAGCGCGATATCGGCGCCCGTCTTGAGCGAACCGGCTGTGGCCTTGTCGGTTGAAAGCGTGATGGGAATCGGCCAGAACAGGCCGCTGGACATCTTCATGCCGTCGCACACACCTTCCCAGTCAGCGCGCGTCATGAAGCCGTCGAGCGGGGTGAAGCCGCCGATGCCGAGCATGATAAGGTCGCCCTTCTCGCGCGAACTGACCTTGATTTTCGGCAATGAACGTGCGCGCTGCAATTCGTCTGCAAGCGCCTTCCCTTTGAGCAACAGCGGATTAAGCTCGCGCCCCCCGTGCGGTCTTACAAGTGCCATACTGATCTCCCATTCACTGATTAATTATTATAGAATAATATTCTATTTTCTAAGTGAACTTTATCAAGACCCTGGATAGTATTCCAATAAATGCCGGGCAGCGAAAGAAATTATTCGCTTATACATACACGCGCGCGGAGTTTACAATCCGCTGAACCTTGATACGCGCATTGGCATTGTGCTAGCTTTGGAATTCTCAGAATAACCTTGATAAAGCTGGGGCAATATTAAGACCTTAGCCGCCAAACTACGATAACTCTTACGGGTTATATGCCAATAGCTCATCTCAGCTATGGTTGGTGAGGTTGCTCATTGCCCATACTGGCGGCTATCCTGAAGTTGAAATGCAAGGTAAATTCCGGTTTTCGCCAGAACAACATTCAAATTACCGGTAGGCCGTTGATGAAAAACCATAATTTTGGCGACTCCCGGAGCACGATAACCCCGCTGCACGACCCGCTGGCATCGCCTGCGCCGGATTCCAGGATCGAAGTGCGCAACACGACCTGCTATATGTGCGCGTGCCGCTGCGGGATACGCGTCCATCTGCGCGATGGCGAGGTGCGCTACATAGACGGCAACCCGGACCATCCGCTCAACAACGGCGTGATCTGCGCCAAGGGCAGTTCCGGCATCATGAAACAGTATTCTCCGGCACGCCTGACCAAACCCCTGCGGCGCAAGCCCGGGTCGGATCGCGGTGCGGGCGAGTTCGAGGAAATCAGTTGGGAAGAGACGTTCAACATCCTCGCCGAACGGATCGGGAAGATACGCGCCACCGACCCCAAAAAATTTGCGCTGTTCACCGGGCGCGACCAGATGCAGGCGCTGACCGGACTGTTTGCGCGCCAGTTCGGCACGCCCAACTACGCGGCGCACGGCGGCTTCTGTTCGGTGAACATGGCCGCCGGAATGATCTACACCATAGGCGGATCATTCTGGGAATTCGGCGGGCCGGATCTGGATCGTGCCAAGCTGTTCATCATGATAGGCACGGCGGAAGATCATCACTCCAACCCGATGAAGATCGCGATCTCGAAATTCAAGCGCGAAGGCGGACGCTTCATTTCCATCAACCCGATACGCACCGGCTACTCGGCGATTGCCGACGAATGGGTGGGCATACGACCCGGCACTGACGGTGCGCTGTTGCTCGCGCTGATCCACGAGATCATCGCGCTCGGTTTGTACGACCGCGATTTTCTGGTGCGCTATACCAACTCCGGACAACTGGTGAATCTCGACGGCAAGCATGATGAATTCGGCATGTTCGTGCGCACCGAGATACCGAAGGAGGAGGGCTGTTACGACCCGCAGAACAAGCTGTGGTGGGATCGCAACAGCGACAAGCCGGTGGTCACGCACACAGAGGGAGCCGATCCATTTCTATTCGGCGAATTCAAATTGTCCGATGGTACGCGGGTCAAGCCCGCCTTCCAGTTGTTGCAGGAAAGGGTAAAGGATTACACCCCGGAATGGGCCAGCCGGGTTACAGGAATTCCAGTCGAGACCATCCGCCGTCTCGCCTATGAGATGGGCATCACGGCACGCGACCAGAAGATCGAATTGCCGATCGCATGGACGGACTCATGGGGCAAGGAGCATGACAGCGTCACGGGCAACCCGGTGGCGTTCCATGCGATGCGCGGCCTGGCGGCGCATTCCAACGGCTTCCAGACGATACGCTCGCTGGCGATTCTGATGACACTGCTCGGCACCATCGACCGTCCCGGCGGCTTTCGCCACAAGACACCGTTTCCTCGTCCTATCCCGCCCTGCGCACGCACGCCGAATACGCCGCTGGCAGTCAAGCCGAACACGCCGCTGGACGGTATGGCGCTGGGCTGGCCATCCGATCCGGACGATCTGTTCATCCACGAGGATGGCACGCCGGTGCGCATCGACAAGGCTTTCTCGTGGGAATATCCGCTGTCGGTGCACGGCATGATGCATAACGTCATCACCAATGCCTGGCGCGGCGACCCGTACAAGATAGACACCCTGTTATTTTTCATGGCCAACATGGGCTGGAACTCGACGATGAATACCGTCGAAGTCAGAAAAATGCTCAACGACAAGGAGGAGAGCGGCGAGTACAAGATCCCGTTCATCGTGGTGTGTGACGCTTTCCATTCCGAAACGACAGCCTACGCGGATTTGATTCTCCCTGACACGACCTATCTGGAGCGTCATGATGTGATGTCGATGCTGGACAGACCAATCTCGGAGTTCGACGGCCCGGTGGATTCGGTGCGCATCCCGGTGTTGCCGCCGACCGGTGAATGCAAGCCTTTCCAGGAAGTGCTGCTCGAACTGGGTTCGCGCCTGAAGTTGCCCGCCTTCGTCACCAAAGAAGGCAAGCGCAAGTATCGCGACTATCCCGATTTCATCGTGAACTATGAGACCGAACCCGGTTCCGGCATCGGATTCCTGGCGGGATGGCGCGGCAAGGGCGGCGAGAAGTCGCTGCTTGGAGAACCCAATCCGAACCAGTGGGAGATGTATGAAAAAAACAACTGCGTGTTCCATTACGAGTTGCCGCGCTCCTACCAGTACATGCGCAACTGGAACAAGGGCTATCTGGAATGGTCGCAACGCAATCGCATCACGCGCTATGGAGAACCTATCCTGATCCACCTGTATTCCGAAGTGTTGCAGAAATTCCGCCTTGCCGCCCAGGGGCGTGGCATCACGCGCAAACCACCCGCCCATCTTGCCAAGCGCATCGAAACTTATTTCGATCCGCTGCCATTTTTCTATGAGCCGCTGGAAACCCAGTCCAGCGACAAACACAAATATCCGCTTGCGGCAGTGACCCAGCGGCCGATGGCGATGTATCACTCCTGGGATTCGCAAAATGCCTGGTTGCGCCAGATCCATGCGCACAACTATCTGTACGTGAATCCCCTCGCCGCACAGGCTGAGGGTATCGCGGACGGAGGCTGGATGTGGGTGGAATCGCAATGGGGCAAAGTGCGCTGCATGGCGAGATATTCCGAGGCGGTTGAACCGGGCACGGTGTGGACCTGGAACGCGATCGGCAAGGCGGCGGGTGCGTGGAATCTGTCGCCCGGCGCGAACGAATCACAGAAGGGTTTTCTGCTCAATCACTTGATCTCCGAAGAACTGCCGGCTAATCCCGACGGCTCGCGCTATTCCAATTCCGATCCGATCACCGGACAAGCTGCCTGGTACGACGTGCGGGTACGCATTTATCCGGCAGGTGCAGATGAACCGCAACAGACCTCGCCGCAGTTCGAAGCCATGAAAAAATATCCCGGCATGAAAGAACATCCGGGTTGGCTGGCTTATTTTGGCGGTGGCAAGAAGAAATGAGCGAGATAAACAATAGCCAGGATGGAATTGGGGTTGTGGGAATGCCAAGCTTCTACCCCCATCCCAACTGCCCCCTCGCTGCGCTCTCCCCCGCTGCAAGGGGGAAGGAGCTACATTCCCTCCCCCTTGCAGGGGGAGGGCTAGGGTGGGGGTAGAAATTTTATGAGCGGAACGACGCGGATCAGAGCAACAACGAAACAGCATAGCCGCAGTCTGCGGCGTGGAATGACCGATACCGAAAAACTGCTCTGGCGGCATTTGCGTATGGAGCAGTTAAGCGGTTACAAATTTCGTCGGCAACATCCGATTGGGAATTACATCGTCGATTTTGTATGTTTGGAAGCGGCGCTGGTTCTGGAAGTTGATGGAGGGCAACATGCAGAGTCTGCCGACAACGATGCAATCAGGACAAAATGGTTAGAGGCAAAGGGCTTACACGTAATGCGATTCTGGAACAATGAAGTGCTGAATAATATTGAAGGGGTGAAGCTTGTCATCTGGAATTATTTATCGAAACTTCAACCCCCATCCCAGTTGCCCCCTCGCTGCGCTCTCCCCCGCTGCCAGGGGGAAGGAGTGAATTTGCGGCGCGAGGATACGTAAATGACCCAACTCGCCCTCATCATCGACCTCAACGTCTGCGTGGGCTGTCACGCCTGCGTGACCAGTTGCAAGGAATGGAACACTTCAGGCTCCGCAGGTCCGTTGTGCGACGAAAATCCTTATGGCGCCGATCCGACCGGCACGTTCTTCAACCGGGTGCAGACTTTCGAGGTCGGGCAGTATCCCAATACTGAAACCGTGCATTTCCCCAAGTCCTGTTTGCATTGCGAAGATCCGCCCTGCGTGCCGGTCTGTCCGACTGGCGCTTCCTACAAGCGCAAGCAGGATGGCATCGTGCTGGTGGATTACGACAAATGTATCGGCTGCAAGTATTGCACCTGGGCATGTCCTTACGGTGCGCGCGAGATAGATGAAAAACAGAAAGTGATGAAGAAATGCACCCTGTGCGTGGACCGCATCTACGACACCGCATTGCCCGAGGCTGACCGCAAACCGGCATGCGTGAAGGCCTGCCCGACCAGCGCAAGATTGTTCGGGGATGTGCATGACGCCGAATCGGCGGTATCGAAGGCGATCCGCGAAAGTGCGGGTTATGCGCTGATGCCGGAATGGGGCACGCAGCCGGCCAACCATTATCTGCCTCGCCGCAAGACCAATCTCAAGATACATGCGGACGAACTCGAACGTGTCGATAACCCGCTCAAGGTCGACGGCAAACTGCCCAAGCCGAACAAGTCCGATCCTGCGCTCGACGATGTCACGTCCTGGTAATCACTCTAGAAAACATTATGAATCCGGCCTTCTCAGTAATTTTTTTAACCACCTTGATCGGCGCCGGTCAGGGCCTGTTTTTGGCGCTCTTCACCCAGCAGTCTTACGCGCTGTTTGATTTGCTGCCACACCAGGACGCGCGCTTTTATGGATGGGGCAGCCTGTTGGCGCTGCTCTTCACGATGGCAGGACTGATTGCCTCATTCTTTCATCTGGGCCGCCCGGAACGTGCCTGGCGCTCGGCGATCCAGTGGCGCACCTCGTGGCTTTCCCGCGAGGTCATCGTCCTGCCGGCGTTCATGGGAATATTGTTTCTCTATGGGGCAGCGCATTTGAGCGGATTCGATCCGGTGCTGTTGATACTGCCCAGCGGACTGAGCGTCAATGCCACGATCGTATTGGGTGGTATCGGCACGATACTGGCCTTTGCGCTGTTCGTGAGTACCGGCATGATCTACGCCTGTTTGCGTTTTTTGCAGGAATGGCATTCCCCGCTGACCGTGATCAACTTCATCCTGCTTGGCGGCGCATCCGGTTTTACATTGGCAACGCTGTATGCCGCTGTGTTTGCGCCATCGCAGTCCGGCTTCTTCGGCGGATGGGCGATCATCATTACCTTGCTGGCCTTCGCCGGACGAGGCGCGTCGTTGTGGCGCAATGCGCGCCTCAAGCCGAAATCGACACTGCAGACGGCGATCGGCATCAAGCATCCGCGCATCGTGCAGACGGCGCAGGGCGCGATGGGCGGGTCATTCAATACGCGGGAGTTTTTTCATGGCAAGAGCGCATCGTTTTTCAGCGCGGTAAAAGCGGCTTTTCTGCTGTTGGCATTCGTTGCGCCGGCGCTGTTGTTGGCCGTTAATTTGACTTATCCATCCGGGCTGTTACTGGGGATTGCGTTTATACTTCAATACATCGGCTTGCTGGCGGAGCGCTGGTTCTTCTTCGCGCAGGCCAACCACCCGCAGAACCTTTATTACCAGAACATAAGTTGATCCCGACATTTTGAAGACCCGGCACTCGCGCACATACTGGCTGTATCACCTGTTGCCGTTCATGCAGTGGCGGCACATGGTGGATCGCAACTCCACCCGCGCCGACCTGATCGCCGGAATCACCGGCGCGTTGATCGTGTTGCCGCAAGGGGTGGCCTTCGCCACCATCGCCGGGATGCCGCCGGAATACGGTCTGTACGCCGCCATGTTGCCGGCGATCATCGCCGCGCTGTTCGGGTCGAGCTGGCATCTGGTCTCCGGCCCGACGACCGCGATCTCCATCGCGGTGTTCGCCGCCATCAGTCCCCTTGCCGAACCCGGCTCGCCGGAGTTCATCAGCATGGTGCTCACGCTCACCTTCCTGACCGGATTGTTCCAGTTGATCCTCGGGTTGGCGCGCATGGGGGTGCTGGTCAATTTCATCTCTCATACAGTCGTCATCGGGTTTACGGCGGGCGCTGCGCTACTCATCGCTGCCAGTCAGGTGAAAAACTTCTTCGGCATCAATATAGTGCGCGGTGCGCCTTTTCATGTGGTGATCGAGCAGACCGTCGCCCAGTTCGGCAACATCAACCCCTATGTCACATTCATCGGCGCGTTCACGCTGGCTGCGGGCATTCTGTCCAAGCGCTACATTTCCAGGCTGCCTTACATGATCGTGGCCATGGTGGCGGGTAGCATGGCTGCTTATCTGCTCAATCTGGATTTCGGCGCGGAGACCACGTTGATCAAGACGGTGGGCGCGCTGCCCGCGCATCTTCCGCCCTTCGTCATTCCCGATTTTTCCTACGCGACCATCCACAAGGTGCTGTTCCCGGCATTGGTGGTCACCATGCTGGCGTTGACCGAGGCGGTCTCCATCGCGCGCGCCATCTCGGTGAAATCCGAGCAGCGCATCGACGGCAATCAGGAGTTCATCGGGCAGGGCTTGTCGAATCTGATTGGCAGTTTCTTTTCCGGTTATGCGTCCTGCGGCTCGTTCAACCGCAGCGGCGTAAATTTTGCGGCGGGCGCGCGGACGCCGCTGGCCACGGTGTACGCCTCGATTTTTCTGCTATTGATCCTGCTGCTGGTGGCGCCGCTTGCCGCATACCTGCCTACCGCCGCAATGGCAGGGATATTATTTTTAGTCGCCTGGGGGTTGATCGATTTCCATCACATCTTCGCCATCACCCGCACCAGCCGTGCAGAGACGGTCACATTGTTTGTCACCTTGATCGGCACGCTGGTCGATCTGGAGAAGGGTATCTTCTTTGGCATCCTACTTTCGCTGGCCATTTATCTGTACCGTGTCTCGCGTCCGCATATCGTTCCGGTGGTTCCGGCAACAGAAGAGGGCGCCTACCATTTTGTGAGCGCCTATGGCCATTCTGAATGTCCGCAATTAAGCATGGTGCGCTTCAACGGCGCGATCTTCTTTGGAGCCGTCGATCACGCTCATAGCAGCCTGATGCAGATCGACGAAAAAGACCCGCTAAAAAAATTCGTGCTGATTGTCGCCAGCGGTATCGATTTTGTGGACGTGACAGGCGCCGAGATGCTGGCGCAGGAGGCGCGCCGCCGCCGCAAGATGGGCGGAGGGCTGTATTTTTACCGCTGCAAGGATTCCATCTACAACTTCCTGCGCAAATCCGGCAAACTGGACGACATCGGCGAGGACGTTTTTTTCCCCGTCATGTCGAACTGGATCAAACCGGTTTATGCCACGCTCGACCCGGAAATCTGCCGTTCCTGCAAGGCGCGCATTTTTGTTGAATGCCATACATACCTGCCCAACGGGGAGCGGAGAACAGAGCAATCAAATGATCCGGCAAGATCCGCCGAAACAGTCTTTTCACTGCGGGGTTGATGCAATCCATAGGAAAAACGCCATGAGTCAAATTGCCCGCTTTCTGCCTTTTCTGCGATGGCTTCCTTTGCGCGGCGAGACAGTCAGAGCCGACCTGGTCGCGGGCATTACCGTCGCGCTGGTGCTCATCCCGCAATCCATGGCCTATGCGCAACTGGCCGGGCTGCCTGCCTATTACGGCCTGTATGCGGCGTTCCTGCCCGGCGTCATCGCAGCGCTGTGGGGCTCGTCGGCACAACTTGCAACCGGTCCGGTCGCGGTGGTCTCGCTGCTGACCGCTTCGACACTCGCGCCGCTGACCGCCTCCGGCTCCAGCCAGTTCATCGCATTGGCGATCCTGTTGGCGTTGATGGTCGGCATCATTCAGCTGGTACTGGGTGTGTTCAAGCTCGGGGTGGTGGTGAATTTTCTTTCACATCCTGTCATCGCCGGCTTCACCAATGCCGCCGCCATCATCATCGGCCTGTCACAGCTCAACAAGCTGTTCGGCGTTTCGATGGGGCGCAGCGAGCACTTCATCAACGACATCTGGGGCGTGCTGCAACAGGTCGGCGATACCCACTTCCCGACGCTGCTCATGGGCATCTCGGCCTTCGCCATCATGTGGGGGCTGAAAAGATTCGCCCCCAAGCTGCCCGGTGTGCTGATCGCCGTCACGCTCACCACCGTGGTGAGTTGGGCTATCGGCTTCGAGCACAACAGCAAAGGCAAGATCGAAGAGATCATGGATGCCGAGGTGAAGGCGCTTGCCAATGAATTTTCCCGGACCGAAATCAAGATTGATGAGTTGAACGGCAAACTCGGCGCCAAATCGGCGGAACTCAAACAGCATCTGAAAGGCCATGAGGGAAGCTCGCAGCTCACCGCCGCGCTGAACTACGAGATCGAATTGGTCAAACTGGAAATCAAGGACGCCGAGGGCGAAAATCGCAAGATCGCCCGTTCCCTGCGCAAATTCATTTTCGAACAAGTAACTGCAACCGAAGGTCGGCCTGCCAAATTTTATTTGTCCGGCCAGATGCCTCCGGGTGAAAAAACCGACGGCTACCGATGGCGCATCAAGAAAATCAGCAGTGGCGAGTTTAATCTCGTCGGCGGCGGTGAGGTGGTGGGCGCCATTCCCGCCGGGTTGCCCCGGTTCGGTCTGCCGACATTCGACTGGGGCATGATTTCGGCGCTCATTTCCAGCGCGCTGGTGATTTCCCTGGTGGGCTTTATGGAAGCCATCTCTATCGCCAAAGCGATGGCGGCCAAAACCAGAGATCGTATCGACCCCAATCAGGATTTGATCGGACAAGGCATCGCGAATATTGCCGGCAGTTTCAGCCAGGCTTTCCCTGCCAGCGGTTCGTTCTCGCGCTCTGCCGTCAACCTCAACGCAGGTGCCAGAAGCGGCATGTCCAGCGTATTCGCCGGCCTGATCGTGCTGATCACCCTGCTGTTTCTCACCCCGCTGCTGTATCACCTGCCCCAGGCCGTGCTGGCCGCAGTGATCATGATGGCGGTAATCGGCCTGCTCAATTTCAAGGCGATCAGGCATGCCTGGCACACCCACAAGCACGACGGCATAGCTTCGGTCGTAACTTTTGCCGCCACGCTGGCTTTTGCGCCGCACCTCGACAAGGGCATTTTAGTCGGCGCGGGGCTGGCCATTCTCCTCTATCTTTACCGCACCATGACTCCGCGCGTCGCTATCCTGGGCCGCTTTCACGACGGCACGCTGCGCGATGTGAAAGTGCATAATCTGCCGGTCAGCGAAAACATCATCGCCATTCGTTATGACGGATCGCTTTACTTTGCCAACGTATCCTATTTCGAAGACGCCATCCTTGAAGCGGTATCCGACAACCCGCGCGCAAAACATCTGCTGATCGTGGCGAATGGCATCAATCAACTCGATGCTTCCGGCGATGAAGTCATGCACCATGCGGTGGAAAGACTGCGCGCCAACGGTATCAGGGTGGTTTTCAGCGGCCTGAAGAAACAGGTGATTGATGTCATGCACCATTCCGGCCTGTACGATTACATCGGCCAGGAAAACATTTTTCCCGACGAGGATCTGGCGCTGGATTCGATTTATGCCGAAGTAATCAAGATTGTTCCGGATGCGCAGCGCCGTCTGCTGAAGCAGCGCATCGGCGGTGATGATGGGGTAAAAACCTGGCTGTAATTCCAAAGGGAAAGGAGAGCAAGGCAGCGAGGATGAACCGCTCTTGTGACCTGATTCCATTTCTCGATCAATAGAGCAATATCGTAGGGCGGGTCACACCGGTGTGACCCGCCCTACGGATTATTTCCCGTTTGAAGGAGAAATAGAATGAGGATATCGCGCTCCTGCGTTTTAACCCGGAATAACCGGTTATTTCCGCGTGCTGATCGCGGTGAGTATGCCCTGCAGTATCGCCGTGGGCGTGGGCGGGCAGCCGCTGACCGCGACACCCACCGGAATAACATTGGCGACACGCCCGCAGCTGGCGTAGCTTTCGCCCCCGCCATCAGGAGAAAAGATGCCGCCATCGCAGGCGCAATCGCCTATCGCCACCACCAGCTTGGGCTCCGGCGTGGCGTCAAATGTCCGTTTGAGCGCGGTCACCATGTGGCGCGATACCGGACCGGTCACCAGCAGCATGTCCGCATGGCGAGGACTGGCGACGAATTTGATACCCATGCCTTCGATGTTGTAATAGGCGTTGTTGACCGCATGGATCTCCAGCTCGCAACCGTTGCATGATCCGGCATCCACATGGCGGATGTTCAGCGCGCTGTCCAACACGCGCAGGATTTCCTCCTGTAGCCGCTGCGGCTGGACACGCATTGTCTCGTCCGGCTGCGGCGGACTTTCGGTTTTGATGCCCGTTTTAAATATCTGTTTGAGGAGCTGGTACATACGGTAGCCTCTACAGGTCTTGTCCTGAATAGCTCAGGTTAAATGATTTGTTAATGAGCGGGAAATCCGGCACGATGTTGCCCACGACCGCATGTTCCAGCACCGGCCAGTTTTGCCACGATGGGTCATGCGGATGCACGCGCGCGAGTTTGCCTTGCGCATCGGTGTGTATCGCCACCAATACCTCGCCTCGCCAACCTTCCACCATACCCACACCGAAGCCATGCGCGGGCAGTTTTTCGAGTGGCGCCGACAAGATATCGCCATGTGCCAGATTGGCCAGAATCTCGCGCTGCAAGCGCAACGATTCGAACAGCTCATCGAAGCGCACGATGACACGCGCTGCGACATCGCCGTTGCGATAAGTTGCCATCTGCACGTCCAGCTTGTCGTAAGGGGCGCAGGGAAACTGCACGCGCGCATCCCAGGCCTGTGAACTGGCGCGCCCGGCCAGGCCGCATAGCCCAAGCCGGGCAGCCAGCTTGGGCTCGACGCGCCCGGCTCCGATGAAGCGATCCTGCACTCCGGCATGTTCTTCGTAGATACCGCGCAGCACACGCACCTCACGCTCAAGCATGGCGCATTCTTCGAACAGCGTTCGCTGGCCTGATTCCGCCAGGTCCATCGTTACGCCGCCCGGGATAATCCTGTCCATCAGGTAGCGGTGCCCGAACAGCGCGGCATTGTTGCGCAGCACTTGCTCCTTCAAAATCCAGAACTGCGCAAAGCCGAACGTCAGCGCGACATCGTTGCCGAGGTAGCCGAGATCGCCCAGGTGATTGGCGATGCGTTCGCGCTCCAGAAACAGCGCGCGCAGCCACAGTGTCCGATCCGGCGGCGTGACGGCGGCGATGCCCTCCGCTGCCATCGCATAAGCCCAGGCATAAGCGACCGTGCTGTCTCCGCTGACCCGTCCGGCGAGTTTTGCGCCCTGTTGCAGGCTCATGCTTTCGAAGCGTTTCTCGATGCCTTTGTGGGTGTAGCCGAAACGCTCCTCAAGACGCAGCGTTTTTTCGCCAACCACGGAAAAACGGAAGTGCCCCGGCTCGATGATGCCCGCATGCACCGGCCCGACTGCGATTTCATGCACGCCTTGGCCTTCCACTGACACGAATGGATAAGCACCCGGTTCATCGGTGCGACTCAGTACAGCGTCAAAATCCTTGCGCAACGGAAAGCTGCCGCCATGCCACGCACCGTGGCGCAACCATTTACGATGGTCATGGCCTTCGTGCGCGTAAATGCCGAGCAGGTCATATGCCGCACGTTGCATACGATTCGCCACAGGAAAAATCCGGCTGATGTCGGGATAGATGGGCTGCTCGGCCGGCAACGGCACACTTAGACAAATCAAACCCTTCTCATTGACCAGCGCGATATGCAGCATAAAGCCAGATTGTTCCTGAGATATCTTCTCGTAGGAGCCAGCTTGCTGGCGATTACTGTTCGCGGCTGAAGCCGCTCCTACAGGACGCGCATCGCTGCCCCACAATGCCACCAGTCTGCCGCCGCCGTCCTGCACGTTCTGGCAAATCGGCTGCAGATCGTCGTGTTTGATCTCACCCGACCACGCGTGAATCGCGCCGGCGAGTTTAGTCAGGTGCAGATTTGGATGAGTTATTGGCATCCTTTTATCCTCCCAGCAAAGCCGCCGCCTGGCGGTACCAGTTAGCCAGATAGGGCGGCATATACAGCCCGAGAATCAACACCAGCAACAAGTGCGCGAACACCGGGATCAGCGCCGGCTGGTGCGGCAGGCGGCGCGCCGTGGTTTCGCCGAACACGATGGGCTGCACTTTGCCGAAGATGGCGGCGAACGCGATGCCCAGCGCGATCAGCAGAAACGGTGTGGTCCACGGATAGTCGTGCATGGCTGTGGTTATGATCAGGAATTCGCTGGCGAACACTCCGAACGGCGGCATGCCCAAAATTGCCAGCGTGCCCAGCATCAGTCCCCAGCCGACCGTGGTGCTGACTTGCATCATGCCGCGTATGTTCTCCATCTGCTGTGTGCCGGCTTTTTGCACCGCATGTCCGACCGCGAAGAAGATCGCCGATTTGGTCAAGCTGTGAACGGTCATGTGCAGCATCGCTGCAAAAGTAGCGACCGGCCCGCCCATGCCGAAGGCAAAGGTTATCAGCCCCATGTGTTCGATGGAGGAATAGGCGAACATGCGCTTGATGTCCTTTTGCCGCGACAGGAACAATGCGGCGACCACCACCGACAACAGTCCGAATCCCATCATCAGGTTACCGGCAAAGTGCGTTCCCAATGAACCATCCACCAGCACCTTACTGCGCATCACCGCGCATAACGCGACATTCAGCAGCAGACCGGACAGCACCGCAGAGACCGGCGTGGGGCCTTCCGCGTGGGCATCCGGCAACCAGCTATGCAGCGGCACCAGACCGATTTTAGTGCCGTAGCCCACCAGCAGGAACACGAACGCGAGCTTGAGCACCGTGGGTTCGAGGCTGCCTTTGACCCGGTTCAGATGCGTCCACAGCAGGGCAGTGCCGCCTTCGCCGAGCACGCGCTCGGCGGCGAAATACAGCAGGATGGTGCCGAACAGCGCAAGCGCGATGCCCACCCCGCACAGTATGAAATACTTCCACGCCGCCTCGATGCTGGCCGGCGTGCGGTACAGGCTGACCAGCAGCACGGTTGTCAGCGTAGCCGCCTCCATCGCCACCCAGATGATGCCCATGTTGTTGGAGGTCAGCGCCACCAGCATGGCCAACGTGAACATCTGGTACATGCTGTAATACAGATGCAGCATCGGCGTGGTGAGCTTGCCATGATGCTGCTCGATGCGCATATAGGGGCGCGAGAACAGCGAAGTGGTAAACGCCACGAATGCAGTCAGCGCGACCAAGAATACGTTGAACTGGTCGATGAAAAATTCCTCGTTGAAAGCGACTTGCGGCCCCGAGTCGATCACGCGCATGGCCAACACCACAGCCGCGATAAAGGTGCAGAAACTCATCAGCGAATTCAGCTCCGCCGCCCAACTGCGTGAGCCGAATGCGGCCAGCAGCAAGCCGCCCGTAAGCGGGATGAGCAGTAGCGCCAGCAGTTGCAGATCAATCATCCTTGAGCTTCTCCATGTGCCTGATGTCGAGGCTGTCGAAGGTCTCGCGTATCTGGAAGAAAAAGATGCCGAAAATAAATGTCGCTACCAGCACGTCCAGCGCGATGCCCAGTTCCACCACCAGCGGCATCCCGTGCGTGGCGCTGGTCGCTGCAAAGAATAGCCCGTTTTCCATCGCCAAAAAACCGACCACCTGCGGCACGGCCTTGCGCCGAGTCAGCATCATCAGCAGCGATAGCAGCACACTGGCCAGCGCGATGCCGATCAAACCGCGCGTGATGCTCTCGGAGAGTTGTGAAATCGGCGCGGCCAGGTTGAACGCAAAAATTACCAGCCCGATGCCGACCAGCATGGTGGTCGGGATGTTGATCAGCGTTTCCACATCCCATTTCACATTCAGCTTGCGTATCAGGCGATGCAGCAGCCACGGCAAAACCAGCACCTTGAGCAACAGCGTCAACCAGGCCGAGTAATACAAATGGCGCTGATCCGTCGAGTACGCCACCACAAAAGTGCTGAGCGACAACACCAGCCCCTGCAAAGCAAACAAATTGATCAGGGACAAGATGCGCCGTTGCGACAGCATCGCAAAGGCGATCAGCAGCAGTATTGACGCGAGCAGGTTGATTATCTGGATGCTGTAGCTCATCGTGAATATAAAACTCGCATAGCGAACGTTTGCCCCTTCCCCTGCTTGCGGGGGAAGGATGGGATGGGGGAAACGGACATGGAAAGTTTCATCGTCAGCATCTTCATATTTGCCATGTCCGTTATGCGCCCAATAAGAAGTGGATCAGCAAACCCAGCACTGCCAGCAGGAATGCCGTGCCCAGAAATTCCGGCGCACGGAAGATGCGCATCTTAGCGAGCAGCGATTCCAGAAAAGCCAGCGCAGCGCCGGCCAATATCAGCTTGACCAGCAGCGCGATGATGGCAACGGGCACGGCTCCCCAATTGCCCACCTCGGCAATGCCGTAAGGAACGAACAGCGCGATGCCGATGGAAATATAGGCGAACAGCTTGAGGCTGCTCGCCCACTCCACCAGCGCCAGGTGACGCGCCGAATACTCCAGAATCATCGCCTCGTGGATCATGGTCAACTCAAGATGTGTGGCGGGATTGTCCACCGGAATGCGCGCATTCTCGGCCAATAGCACGATCACGAAAGCCAATCCGGCAAAAGCGAGGCTGGGATACAGAACAAACTGGTGGTGCGCCAGCGCGTCCACGATGCGCGGCAGCTGCGTCGAGTGACTGATCAGCGAAGCGGTGAAGAACACCATCAACAATGCCGGTTCGGCGAGAAACGACACCAGCATCTCGCGCCGCGCGCCGAGCGAGCCGAAGGCGGTGCCGATGTCCATCGCAGCGAGTGCGATGAACACACGCGCCAAGGCAAACACACCGACCAGCGCGATCACATCGGCGGCGGGCGAAAACGGCAGATCCACCGCGATGACGGGAATGATGGCGGCTGCCAACCACATGCAGCCGAACAAAATATAGGGTGTGATGCGAAATAGCGGCGAAGCGTTATAGGCCATGACCGCATCCTTGTGAAACAGCTTGCGCAGCGTGCGATAGGGTTGCAACAGGCCTGGACCGGAGCGGTTTTGCAGCCAGGCGCGGCACTGGTTCACCCAACCCGTCAGCAGCGGCGCGAGCGCCACCACCAGCAATGACTGGTAAAGTTGAAACAGGATGCCGAGAGCTTGATCCGTGCTTATCATACGAACGCCAGCAAGTAGGGTGGGCACGTTTTTGTGCCCACGCGGTCAGCGTCAATCATATTCCAGCACCACTCTATCTATCGCACCACCCCAGTCATGCGCATATACCCCATCGCGCATATAGCGGTGAAATGTCGAATAAGGCCAATCCGCCACTCGTTGTACATGCCCGTGTTTAACCGGGTTGAAATGAATGTAATCGACATGGCGGGCAAAATCATTTTCATCGCGAATTTGGCGCTCCCAGAATCGCCGTTGCCAGATGGTCGATTCGCGATGTTTGAGTTTTGATGCGGAAATCCAATCGGCACGACGATATTCTTCTCCACAAACCAAAGAAACCGCCCGCTTGATTTTCATCCAGCGTGTGGGGAAATCGGCATCACCATCAGGTAATGTCCACACACAATGCAAATGGTCAGGCAACAATATCCATGCATCAATAACGAAAGGCCGCGCCACACGCACCATTTCAATTGCGGCGTGCAATGCGTTACGAATTGCTTCGTCACATAGAATCGGCTGCCGCCGGTAGGCGACCACCGTAAAGAAATAGCTTGAGCCAGCAGCCGTTGCGCGGCGATAACGTGACATGGTTGTTTACTCTAAAAATGTTGAATCCGCGTGGGCACAAAGACGTGCCCACCCTACATGGCTGTAATTTTCCATCCAGCCAATATTGCAGAATAGGTATGACATCTTTTCTCCGGATCAAGTAGTCAGGTAGGGTGGGCACGTTTTTGTGCCCACGCGGTCAGCGTCAATCATATTCCAGAACCACACCATCCATTGCACCAGAATCCGCGTGGGCACAAAGACGTGCCCACCCTGCACGTTTACTGAGTGCCAGATTGATGTCTTCCATCACACGAACGCCAGCAACACGATCAGCGTGACAAAGGTATACGTCAGATACAAATGTATACGCCCATGCTGCAACAGCGAAGCCCATGACGAGAGTTTTTCGGTGATGCTCTTGATCGGCAGATACAGCGCGAACCAGATGCGGTCATCGCTGCGGCCGTGATAGTGCGGATGCGTATCGAACGGGCTCGGCAACTCGCTTTCGATGCGAAAGAATGGCTCGAAGATGCGCCGGATCGGCTGGCCGAATCCTTCGGCAGTATCCTGCATGCGTGAGGTTTGCTCCGGGAAACCGCAGTCCCAGGCCGGGCCGCGGCGCAGACGGCCATGATAAAAATGGCGCACCACCAATGCGGTCGCCAGCATCACGCCCAACACCGCCAGCAGGAAATACACCGGGCTGTAGCTGGCGCGCTCGATGTCAACCGGCGCGAGGAATAGCCAGCCGGCGGCTGCATTGCCCAGCCCGCGCCCGACCAATACCTGTGTCACCAGATCGAGCTTCCGCACCACGAATACCGGCGCCAGTCCCAGCATCACACAGCCAAGCGCCAGCCAGCCCAAACCGATGCGCTCCCAGATACCGGCATCGTGCGGCTGCGCCTTTGCCTCGCCGCGCGGCTGGCCGAGGAAAATAATCCCGTAGAATTTCACCATCACATACGCCGCCAAGGCGGCGGCCAGCGCGATCACCGCCGCCGCCACCGGTATCAACATATTGATGTAGCTGTTGGGCAAGCCGGGCGACAGCAGGAACGCCTGCAACAACAGCCATTCCGAAACGAAGCCATTAAAGGGCGGCAGGCCGGATATGGACAGCACGCCGACCAGCATCAGCACCGCGACCCACGGCATGTGATGGATCAGCCCGCCCATGCGCCCCATGTTGCGCTCGCCGGTCGAGTGCAGAATCGAGCCCGTGCCGACGAACAGCAAGCTCTTGAAGAAAGCGTGATTCAGGCTGTGGTACAGCGTCGCGGTGAGCGACAACGCCGCCAGCGCGTCCTTGCCATAGACGTGGAAGATGACGGCCAAGCCGATGCCCACCAGCAATAGTCCGATATTTTCGATCGAGGAATAAGCCAGCAGCCGCTTCATGTCACCTTGCACGGCAGCGAACATCACGCCGAAGATCGCGGTGATCAAACCCAGCGCCAACGCCAGCACCCCCCACCACCATTGCTGCGTGCCCAGCAAATCGAAGGTGACGCGCAGGATGCCGTAGATCGCCGTTTTCAGCATGATGCCGCTCATCAATGCGGAAACCGGCGAAGGCGCAACAGGGTGAGCTTCGGGCAGCCAGACGTGCAGCGGCAGCAAACCAGCTTTCGCGCCAAAGCCGAACAACGCCAGCAGAAACGCCACCGACGGCCAGAACCCCGTCAGATGCGCCTCGCGCATCGCCGCAAAGGTGTAAGCGCCGATGCCGTGCCCGCCCTGCATCACGCCAAAGCTGAGCAAAATGGCAATTGCACCGACATGAGCAACCAGAAGATACAGAAAACCCGCCTTGCGGATGTCGGGAACATTGTGATCGGTAGTGACCAGGAAATAGGAAGATAAGGCCATCGTCTCCCAGGCAACCATGAACATGTAAGCATCATCAGCCAGCAACACAAGAGCCATGCTGGCGAGAAACACATGGTATTCGAGACACAACAGACCGAGCGTACTGCCTTGCATGGATTTGAAATAACCGGCGCTGAACAGCGACACACCGAACGATGCGCCACCAAGCAGGATCAGGAAAAACGCGGAAAGCGGATCGAGACGGAGATGCAGCGGCAGATCCGGCAGACCGAGCGGCAATATGGCGATGCTGGCAACCTCGCCGAGCGCCCACAAACCGGTTTCGGCCAGCGCCAGAGAAGCGACTGCTCCGAGCGGAAAAATAATATTGGTGATGTAATGCGGGTTGCTCTGAAGCGCCAGCCCCATCAGCCCCAGTACCAGCCACAGCACGATAACCGCGCCCGCAACATCTAACGGCAACATACCTGCAATTTCCATCCCGATTGTTTTTTCACCGATTTACTGGTTGACCGACCTGCGCAATTTTTTAATTCTACTCCCTCTGCCGCACCTTCCTCAATATGGCGTAATTCCATTTCTATATCAAACGTGACTTTTGTAGGGCGGGTGCGACCCGCCCTACGGATTATTTTCAGTTTGAAGGAGAAATGGAATAACTGCCAAAGGCGCCAAAGGGAGACATTCGCTTCTGTTTGTTATAGCATGTGCAGGTTGACTGACAAAATTGTGGGGTAGCCAATGCGCAAATTACCAATCGTAGTTCTCGCCCTGATCGGGATGAGCAGCAATGCATTTGCACAGGAAGCTGTTTTCGAAACCAAATCCTTGACGCCTGAAACCGCTCTTGCGGCCGCCCGGGCGGCGATGGAATCCTGCCGGAAACAGGGCTTTCAGGTCGCTGTTGCCGTAGTCGATCGCGCGGGGCTTACCCAGGTTTTGCTCAGAGACAGGTTCGCTGGCGTTCACACCATAGAAGTTGCGACCAACAAGGCCTGGTCCGCTGCCAGCTTCCGCACACCCACATCGTCGCTGGCTACAGAAACCCAGCCGGGCAAGCCACTGGGTGGCCTCCGGAACCTGCCCAGATTCCTGGCAGTAGGCGGCGGAGTAGCCATAGAAGCCGGCGGCACGTACTTCGGCGGCATTGGCGTATCGGGCGCTCCGGGTGGCGATTCGGACGAGAGTTGCGCCAAAGCAGGAATCAAAGCCATCTCCGATGCGATTGAGTTCTGATTCCAATTCTCGCTTAATACGACAATAATCCTGCCGGTTGTAGGAGCGGCTTTAGCCGCGATGTACTTGGGTTTCGCGGCTAAAGCCGCTCCAGTTTGTGCTGTTTCTAATGCGAATCGGAATGACGCATCGCTCAACCGGCAGAAGTAAATCTGAATACTCAGGGCAGCTTCACCAGTGCCGGCGTTCCGGCGCGCAATGGTTGTTCCTTGCCCGGAAATACCACATCGACAGGGTAAACGGATTCTTCCTTTATTTTGACCGGCTCCAGCCCCAGCGTTCTGATTTTCCCGGTGTAGTTCATTCCGGCGACGCTCACGGTTAGCGTCTGGCCGGTTTTCAAATTGGCTATTTGCGGAGAGGTGAGATGCATGCGCGCAATCATCTCACCTGACCTGGCCAGCGTCAGCAGCATCTGCGGCTGCAGCCCGGCAGCTACGCTTAATCCAGGCTCTGCCTGCCGGATAACCACGACAGCATCGAAGGGGGCGCGTATCGAGGCGTCATCCAGCGCTTTCTGATTCTGTCGCAGACGTGCATGCGCTTCGGAAAGCGTGGATTGGCTCCTTACCAGTTTCAGCTTGGCCTGATCCAGCTCTGTGGTGGCAACGACGGTGCGCTCATGCAGCTCCATCACGCGATCCAGTTCGCGCTTGTCCTCTTCCGCTTCCGCATTCAAGCGGTTTATTGCAGATTGACTCTCGGCGACTCTGGCCTGATATATTGTGCCATCCAATGACAGCAACACCTGCCCCTGTTTAACCCTGTCTCCGACTTCAACATCCACCGCCTGCACGGTGCCCGATACCGGCGTGGAAAGCTCGACCCGCTGCGACCACTGCAATGTCGCCTGAATATCAGCGGCCCACGGCGTCTGCGGGAAAAGTGCCGTCATGCAAAACACCATCCATTTTTTCATTTTCTATTCCCTTTGTTTGTTCTCTGTCTGGCTCATTCCATTTCTCGATCAATAAAGCAATATCGTAGGGCGGGTCACACCGGTGCCGGGACAAAAATTTTTCGTACCCGCCATTACAGCAATTCAGTGGCGGGTGTGACCCGCCCTACGGGTTATTTCCCGTTTGAAGAGATCTTCCTGTCAATGCTTCCAGGCGCGCAAAACTCAATGCCAGCTGGTATTCGATGTTGCGAGTCCGCATCCTGGCATCCGCTGTTTCCACCATGGATGTGCCGAGATTGCTTTTGAGTTCCAGCTCATACAGGCCGCGGCTGCGTTCCAGTTGCAGGTCGCGGTATTCAGCATTTTTCAGGGCAGCGCTGCGCGCAGCATTCTGCAACTGGGTAATATCAAGACAGGTCTCCAGCAGCGCCTGCGTCAGTTCCATTTTCAGTTTTTCGGCGCCGGCCTGCAGTTTGTTGATCTGGGCAATTTCGCGCGCAATGCGCGAGTCAGTGCGATTGCCCTGATACAAGGGCCATGACAGGATCAGTCCGGCACTCAGGTTATCCCGCGTGACCGCAGTGCGGCTGTAATCGGCGGTCTGAACTTCCGCATCCAGTGTCGGGCCTGTTTCTGCGCGCAGCGATTCCAGAATTTTTTGCGATGCAGCCAGCGCGTCCTGTTGCGCGCGCAGGCGCGAATTGTTTTCCAGAAGCATGGGAAGCAGCGCTTCAAAATCAGGCAGGACGCGCTGATTCCCCGGAAGTATCGGGTCTTCCAGATCGCCGGGCAAATCGCCGGGACGATTCATGGCATTGGCCAGCAAGGCGCGCGTGATGCGCTGTTTCTGTGCGCTGGCGTTGCGTTTCAACAAAGTGTCGTGATAGCGCGATTCCAGTCCGGCCAGTTCGATGCCGGATATCTGACCGCGTTCCAGCCTGTCTTTTCCCTGATCGAAGCTGACGTAATGCACCGCCATCAACTCGTTATCCACGGTGTACTGCATGTCAGCCAGCAGCACGTCGAAGTAGCGCGCCATGATCTCCAGGCGGCGCTTGTCCAGCACTGTTGTGAGATCGGCCTCGCGGGCGCCCATCTCATATCGGGCGGCAAGTTCCGCATTGCTGCTGCGCCCGAAATCGTAGAGCGTCTTGCGCGCTGTCAGGCGAACACTGTTATCGCCGGTAATATCCCGGTTCCCCGCACTGGGCCGTCCGCTGCGCAGGATGCCTTCAAAATTGACACTGGCATCCTGGCGCGAATTGGCAATATCCCTGTTCGCCACAGCGCTGTCCCTTTCCGCCTGGGCGTACAATAGGTCAGGATGGCTGGATTCCGCTGCTGTCAGGGCGGCTTCCAGTGTGAGCGAACCGGCCAGCACGGGGGCGCAGGCTGCCGAAAAGAACAGCAGGCAACAGATGATGCTCATCAGTTGCTTGCGCTGAAGGCTTTTCATTTTACCTGCTGTTTCTTGTACGCTGTAAACGACATGGTTTTGCAGGCGCCTTCCACAACACACCGGCCCAGCAGCAAGAACTCATTCACGTCTTTTGCCGTTCCGGGAAAGCGCGTGATCAATTTGCCGTCCAGATCAAAAAAATCGAAAACGGGTGTCCCGTATACACGATGTTCTACGCTGAAAGCCTTTTCTGTGGTTTCTTTGCCTTTGAAATCCGTCACGGGGAGGCCTCCGCGGATATCGACCGGGAAAATCAGAAAATGCTGATGGTAGTAATCCTGCACTTCGCTCTGGTTGAGGATGGTATGTTTCATGCGGTAGCAGAAGGGGCAATCTTCCAGTTCGAACATGATCATGATGCCGGTCTTGCCTTCCTCTTTAGCAGTGGCCAGCTCACTCTTGAAGTCGCCCATTTTTAAATCAAAGAAGTATTTCTCCGCATCGCGCGTTTCAGCAAAGCCTGTTCCCGTGCAGAGTATGAATAACAAACCGGCAGCAAATATTTTCATGGCTTTATCCTTTTCAATTCAACCGGGGTATTGTACCGCGTGCTCGCTCGAATCCAAATTGGTCAGCTTGTCGCGCCGCTCGGCCAAGTCAAAAAATCCAGGCTGTCCTTTCATGCGCTTCCACTCTGGCGTTGTCCTCTCTTCTTGACGCTTGACCACGCACGCTTTCGCTTCACCATTCTTTTGAGTAAAATTCAGGCAATTATTAGATGCGCCCTGTAAGCTTATTGCAATCTGCAATACCGCTTACTTTTGCGCCAGCTTGGCCAGCCCGCCTACGTCCATGATCATGGCGACCCGCCCATCGCCATTATAGTGGCCCCGACACCCCCGCAACTTTGCGGTAGTTGCTCTCCTGTCTCTTGATTACCACTGAACACCCGGCTAAGCCGAGTGTGAGGTGATTTCCCGGCAAATGGAACGTAACGGCATGACTTTATCAACACCGCCCAACTTGATGGCTTCTTTGGGCATGCCGAAAACGACGCAACTCTCTTCATCCTGGGCTATTGTACGGGCGCCCGCATCATGCATTTCCAGCAAGCCATGGGCGCCGTCATCGCCCATCCCGGTCATGATAATACCTAGCGCGTTTTTGCCGGCAAACTTGGCTACAGAACGGAAAAGCACATCTACTGATGGGCAGTGGCGACTGACAAGCGGGCCAACCTGCACCTCTACGTGATACTGCGCGCCACTGCGTTTGAGAAGCATATGCTTGCCGCCCGGCGCGATGAGCGCCAGCCCCGGAATGACGCGATCCCCGTTTTGCGCCTCCCTGACCTCAATCTGGCAAATGCTGTCGAGCCGTGCCGCGAACGCGGTGGTAAATTTCTCCGGCATGTGCTGAACGATTACGATGCCCGGAGACACGCGCGGCAATACCGTCAGAACCTGTTCCAGAGCCTGTGTGCCGCCGGTTGAAGTACCGATGGCGACAACGCGATCGGTGGTCTCGGCCATTGCCCCTCCCGGTGGGGCCAAAATCGCATCGGCGCTCAATTTTGGCCCCGGTTTGGCTGCAAGCTCCGCGCTTACCAGGTTTTTTACATTCGCGCCTGCCGCCCCCTTGACCAGAGAAAGCAGATCCGAAGATGCATCAAACAGGAATTCCTTGATGCCGATCTTGGGCTTGGTGATAATCGACACCGCTCCGGCGGCAAGTGCTTGCATCGCGGTTTCCGTGCCTTTGGAGGTGAGTGTCGAGCAGATCACCACCGGCGTGGGGCGCTCGGCCATGATCTTTTTCAGGAATGTGATGCCGTCCATGCGCGGCATCTCCACGTCGAGCACGATAACGTCCGGCCACTGCATGCGCATCCGTTGCATGGCGAAGATCGGATCGGCGACGGCGGCGATGAGATTGATCGACCGGTCTTTCGTCAGTATCGCTGAAATCACCTGGCGCACCACTGCCGAATCGTCCACAACCAGCACATTGATTATTTTCATTTTGCATGCCCTTTTCTGGGTTCGATATGCATGACTCTCTTGGCTGTGCGCACCCACACGTCGCCGCTCCACAGATCGAGGATGATGTTGCGGTGCCCATCGCCGCCCAGATCATCTGCCATGAGCTTGAATCCGTATTGCTTGATTATGGCGTGGCCGAATTCGACGTTCTGTTCTGAAACGCTGATCGGGCGATTGGCTTTGCCGCTGTGAGTGAACATGCGCCCGCCGCCAAACAGCTTGACCTGGTAGTCTGCCGGCTTGGTGCGGGAGCGCTTGATTTCTCGCAGAAACATTTGCATCGCATCCACTGCATAGCGCCCGTCGAGCGCATTGTTCTTGGGATCTGCTTTGCGCCTGTTCTGGGGCAGCATATAGTGGCACATCCCGCCGATGTTCAATTTCGGATGCCACATCGTGATGGCGACGCAAGAGCCCAGCAAGGTGCGTATGCGTGTTTTTTCGTCGCCGAAATAGAACTCGCCCGGTTGCAGGAAAATTTCCAGGACGTCTCCGGGGGTCTTCATGGCCTAAGGTTTTCGATAAATTGATGCGACAACGGACTCGAGCTGATCGGTCACGCCATACAAGCTTTCCGAATGACCGATGAACAGGTGGCCGCCGGGCTTCAGGTGCTTGAGGATACGGGAAATGACCTTGCGTTTTGTTTCGACGTCGAAGTAGATCATGACATTGCGGATGAAAATCGCCTCGAACTCTCCGATCTGGGGCAGTGTGTCGTTCAGATTGATGCGCATGAACTGGACATGGCTGCGAATTGCCGGGGAGACCACGAAGGTGCCATCCTGCTCGCCGATTCCTTTAAGACAATATGCGAGCAGATGTTCGCGGGGAATGTTCTTGGCCAGCTTCATCGCATAGTGCCCTGATCTTGCCCGCTCCAGTACGCGGCTGCTCAAATCGGAAGCCAGCACTTCCCACCGCCCATCACCCAGTGATGCGGACAATATCATGGCGATACTGTAGGCCTCTTCCCCGGTGGAGCCGGCCGCGCTCCACACGCGCATAGTGCGATTGCCCTTGTGCGCGGGAAGAAGCTGCTTGCCTAGAAAATCGAAATGCTTCGGTTCGCGGAAGAAATACGTCTCATTGGTGGTCAGATGATCGATGGCGATTTGCTGCTCGGTCGGGTGCTTTCCGCTGGTCAACAAACGGAAGTATTCGCCGTAGCTGCCCAGTTGATAATGGCGCACCCTTGCTTGCAGGCGCCCCATGACCAGGGCTTGCTTGTGTTCCGCCAGATCGATGCCTGCTATCCCGTGTATCCATGTCCTGAATTGGCTGAATTCTTCCCGGCTGATCGTCTTGATATTGCCCCATGAATCCGACCGCGGATGGGGCATATCCGAAGCGCCCTTGCTGACCTTCACCCCTGTTCCGGTGCGGCCAGAGCGGCAGGTGCTGCCGCTTCGCCCATGTCACCCAGCATCGAAAGCTCCTTGATCGACAGAACATGCTCTACACTGAGTATGATGACGAACTTTTCCCCGATCTTCCCCATGCCGCTGATGAAGTCGGCGCGCAGCTTTGCGCCGAACTTGGGGGGCGGTTCGATGTCCGCATCGGCGATCTCCAGCACCGCGCTGACAGCATCGACCACCACGCTGATGTCCTGCTGCTGACCGTCCTGCAATACCTCCAATATCACGATGCAGGTGCGCTTCGACACTTCCCCGCCCTGGTTGCGTCCGAACCGCACGGCCAGGTCGATTACCGGCACCACCCGCCCGCGCAAATTGATCACGCCGCGTATGTAGGGCGGCATCATCGGCACGTCGGTCGGCAAGCGGTATTCGATGATTTCCTTGATCGAGGAAATGGGAATGGCGAAAAGTTCGGATGCAACGGAAAATGTCAGGTACTGCTGCCCCTGCGCTACCGACTCTCGCTGCCCGGCCTGCACAGCCTGCTGCGAGTTGAAATGTGTGAGTGCGCCCATGATGTCCGTCTCCTAGAATTTGACGAAATCTTTGTGCTCGGGCGCCTTGTCAGATGCCAACGCCGTGTGGTGAACCACCGCCTGCTGCTTTGCCGCCGGTTTTTTCACGCCATGCCCTACGGTCCGTGCATCCCCCTCTTCGATCTTGAAAAACGCCATCATCTGTTGCAGTTGCTCTGCCTGGCTGCTCATCTCTTCCGCAGTGGCCGCCAACTCTTCCGACGACGAGGCATTCTGCTGGGTAAGCTGATTGATTTGCACCATCGCCGTATTGACCTGTCCCACGCTCGAAGACTGTTCTTCCGATGCGGCCGCTATCTCCTGCACCAGGCCAGCGGTCTTCTTGATCGCGGGCACCATCTCGTCCAGCAGTTTTCCGGCCTTTTCCGCCATTTCCACCGAGCTGCCTGACAGCTCGCCGATCTCCTGCGCCGCCACCTGGCTGCGCTCGGCGAGTTTCCTCACTTCGCCTGCCACCACCGCAAAGCCCTTGCCGTGCTCTCCGGCGCGCGCGGCTTCGATCGCGGCATTCAGCGCCAGCAGGTTGGTTTGATAGGCGATGTCGTCGATGATGCCGATCTTTTTCGCGATCTGTTTCATCGCTTCGACGGTCTGGCCCACCGCCTGCCCGCCTTCGCTAGCCTGCTGCGCCGCTTGCATGGCCATGCCGTCGGTCACCTTGGCATTCTCGGTGTTTTGCGTGATCGAGGCGGTCATCTGCTCCACCGATGCGCTGGTTTCTTCGACGCTCGCCGCCTGCTCGCTGGCGCCCTGGCTCATGGATTGCGCCGTGGCGCTCACTTCTTCCGAGGCGGAAGACAGGGCTTCCGAGCTGCTGCGCACCTCGCTGATTATGTTCGACAGCTTGTCGACCATTGCCTTCATGGAGGTGAGCAGTATGCCGGTTTCGTCCCCGGAACTGACTTCGATCCTTGCCGTCAGGTCGCCACCGGCCAGCTGATTGGCAACGTTTACCGCCACGTTGAGCGGCTTGGTAATACTGCGGGTGATCCATAAGGCGATGCCGATAGCAAACAGAAGTGCAACGATGGTTGCGGCAAGCATCATCGTGCGCGTCGCCTGATAGGTCTCAGCCGCAGTTTTTGCGGCTTGCTCCATCAGGTCACCCTGAAACTTGATCAGCGCATTGACACGTTCCCGGTACTCTACGGCTATTTTCCGGTAGTCAGTATCGATAATTCGTTTCGCCTCCTCGATCTTGTTTTCTTCCACCAGCTTAATGGTCTGGTTCTGGACCGCGATAAAGCGCTCCCGTGAATCCAGAATCAACTGCATCATTTCTTGGCCTTTGGGGAGAGTCAGCAAGGGTTTGAGGGTTTCCCACGCCTTGCCGATGTTGGCTCGGCCGGTCAGGACGCGATCCTTTGCGATCTGACGGCCTTCCGGCGTGTTAGCGATCACCATGTCGCGGTTTCCGATAGCAATGTTGTTCAGCCCGGCCAGTCCCTCTTGGAGCAGGCTCACTTTCTTATACTTGTCCTGGGTAATGCTGGTAATAGTATCGTTCGTATCCGCCAACCGGCTAATACCGAGGAAAGCGATGACCCCCAGCAGAATTAACACCAGACCGAACCCCATTAACAAACGCGTACCTATTCTCATATTCTTGAACATGGTTTACTCCTTCTTAAAAACTATCAATAAAAATTTATCGAACCGTCACAGGGTTGTTAGCCTGCTGCCTGAAATCCTGTTGCGTCTCGCGGGTGACCGCCTTCTGGACCAGCATCGGCACATCCAGGATCAACGCCACTTCTCCGCTGCCCAGGATGGTAGAGCCGCTGACGCCGGCAAGTTTCTCGAACAGCATGCCGAGCGGTTTGATCACGGTCTGAAATTCTCCCAGCAGTGAATCGACCACCAATCCGGCCTGCTGCCCATCGCATTTCACTATCACGATATTTTCGCGTCTTCCCGCTTCGTCGGATGTCTCGAACACATCGCGCAGCCTCAACAACGGCAGCACTTCATCGCGCAGGTTGATGAAGCTCCTGTTGCGGATGACAGCCCTGTCCTCGGCGGAAAGCTCCATGCATTCGACCACGGTATCGAGCGGCAGTACGTAGGCGGCCTTGCCCACCCCGACCAGGAAGCCGTCTATGATGGCAAGCGTGAGCGGCAGACGGATAGCCATTGTTGTTCCCTTGCCCGCAACGCTGTCTATGGTGACGCTGCCGCGCAGCGCCTCGACATTGCGCTTGACCACATCCATGCCCATGCCGCGGCCCGAAACATTGGTCACTCTCTCGGCGGTGGAAAATCCCGGCTCCATGATGAACTTGAAGATTTCCTGGTCGCTCAATTGCTGGTCGGCTGTGGCGAGGCCCCGCTTAATGGCGAGCGCAAGTATCTTGCGGCTGTCGAGTCCAACGCCATCGTCTCCCACTTCGATCACGATGCTGCCCGAATCGTGATAAGCATTGAGGTAAAGTTTGCCTGTTTCCGGTTTGCCGTTTTGCTGACGGACGACCGGTAGCTCGATGCCGTGATCGACTGCGTTTCTCACCATGTGCATGAGCGGATCGCTGATCTTTTCAATCATGGATTTGTCGAGTTCGGTTTCCGCGCCGATCAATACCAGCTCGATCTGCTTGTCGAGCTCCTGCCCAAGATCGCGCACCACGCGGTTGAATCGGTTGAAGGTCTCGCCGATGGGAACCATGCGCAACTTGAGTGCGCCATCGCGGATCTGCCCGACCAGCGCCTCAACGCCCAGGGTCGATTCGATGAGCTCGCTGTTGCCGGTGCGCTGCGCCAGCAGTTGGGTGCTGGCGCCCGCGATCACCAGTTCTCCCACCAGGGTAATGAGTTCATCAAGTTTATCGGCACGCACCCGCACGAAACTGCTTTCCAGCGCCTTGCGTTCCTTGATCAAATTCTGCTTGCTCAAAGCCGCTTCAACCACTTCGTTATGCACCATGCCATGCTCGACGAGAATCTCGCCCAGTTTGGGTGCGAGTTGTTCGCCGTCGGTAGCTTTACCGTCCAACTGAAGGCCGCGGGACTGCTGCAAACACAGACCCTCCTCAAGTTCGTTCTGGGTCAACGCACCGCTATGCACCAGTATCTCTCCGATGCGCGACTTGTCTTCAGGCAAAATATTGATGAGCTGGATATAGTCGAGAACCTTGCTTCGCGGCGGCAGGATATGGATGATGCAATCGTCGCGCACGAATTCGAATACTTTGTCTATGTCTGCCTTATTCACCGGCCCCCTGAAATTGATTTCCATTCCGAGGTAGCACGACTCCGGATTCATCTCGTCTGCGTCAGGCATGGTGTCGAACAGCGTCACGACCGACAGGATTTCGCCCAGTGTGCCGAGAAAATGGATGAACGAGAGAGGATCCATCCCGTTACGCAAAATGTCCTTGCCGAAGCGCAGCGATATGTGCCAGGCATCGCTCGATACCACGCCTCCGCCCATGCTTTCCACAACAGGCTCTTGCGGTGCGGGAGTGACGATTTCCGGGAAAGGCGCGGTAAATTTCAGGTATGCCTCAAGTTCGGCGGCGAGCGTGAGCCCGGTTTCACGCTCTGTTTCGTCCAGTTCTGCCCTGCCTTCGGTCTGGCAATCAATGAGCAGCGCAAGATGGTCTTTGCAGGCCAGCAATAACGCGGTGAGGTCGGCATCGACGCTGATCTCGTCGGCGCGTACTTCCGCAAGCACGCTCTCCTTCAGGTGGGTGAACGCGACGATGTCATCGAAACCGAACACTCCGGAAGATCCCTTGATGGTATGCACCGCGCGGAACACTGCGTTTAGCGCGTCCGGGTCTTCCGGAATCTTCTCCAGTTGCAGGAGTGCTTCCTCCATGTCGCGCAGCAACTCGGAGCTCTCGGCGATGAAGGTCTGCAGGGCGGGCTGTATATCCATAGTTATCCCCTTAAATGCAAAAGTCTTGCCGGTAAAAATAAAACTCCATCTCTCCGGCAAGTGCGATAGCGGCCGGGAGGTGAAGCGTGGAATGCGGGCGTGCCGTTCATCTAGGTGCGGCGCGGCGGTTCGCGCGAGGGATCACGACCGGATCGCCGAAAAAACCGCCCAGATTGTAGCGGTCGAGCACATCGAGCGAGGCCTGGCTGTGCGCAACCAGGTGCAATGCCTTGCCGGCCTTGATCGCTTCGCGCTTTATCATCGCCAGCAATTGCACGCCGGCGGTATCCATCTCGGTGACTTCGGAAAGATCAATCTCGATCTCAGCCGCACCGTCAAGCGCGTCAAGCAACTTTCTTCTGTCTGCCACCGCATCGTAGATGGTCATCGTGCCGGCAATGGATACATTGCAGTGTTTTCGCTTCCCCCTGCCTTTGCCAACCTTGACTGTAATACTCATGTTGCCTCCCTGTATTGCGTTGGTATCTTTTCTGCAACTTAAATCATGCCACGATGAGTTTGGATACCGCCTGCAAAATCTGTTCAGGCCGGAAAGGTTTGACCACCCAGGCTTTGGCCCCTGCCATTTGCCCCTCGCTCTTGCGGCTTTCCCTCGATTCGGTGGTCAGCATGATGATGGGCATGAAACGGTATCGGGGCAGTTTCTTGACCTCCTTGACGAAGGTGATGCCGTCCATCACCGGCATATTCACGTCGCAGATGGTAAGGTGGATTTTGCGTCCGTCCAGCTTTGACAGACCCTCCTGCCCGTTTTCGGCTGAAATCACCTCATACCCTGCCCCCTCAAGCGCGATGATGATCACATCCCTGAGTGAAGCGGAGTCGTCTACGATCATTATTCTCATCTTTGTCGTCATATTGGCCTCTGCTCTAAAAAAAAGTCGTATCGCTAATTTTCGGATTGCCTGCTTGCGCGCCGCGCAGATTGTCAAACTCTTCCTGAGTCGAAAAATCCTGTGCCATCTCTCTCAGCCATGCGTCGATATCAAATTCGCCATCAGCCTTGCCCTCCACCTCGTCGCGCAAGGAATTCATGTTGCTAACGACATGAGTCAATATTTGGCTGACGCGATCCTGGAATTGCAACTCAACCATGGAAGCGGAGATTTTTCCATGAATCTCATCGCTCGCTTTCTCCATTATCTTAACCGAGCGGGACAAATTCACGGTGAGCCGCTTGAAATGCTCCATGACATCGCGAACTATCGTATCTGCCTTGGTGATAAAAAGAGCATCTGTATCAAATGATTTGTTTTCTTCCTGAAAGATATTCGAAAGAGACGCATCGATCGCTTCGATTTTTTCGATCCTTTTCGCCATTCCGGCACTCGTTTCCGCCGATGAATCGGATAACTGGCGCATTTCTCTCGCCACAACGGCAAAACCAGCCCCGTGTTCTCCTGCGTGCGCGGCCTCGATGGCCGCGTTGAATGACAGCATCCGCACTTGCAACGCAATATGCTGTACATCATTGACCATCTCCCTGAGGTCACTGGCGAAATTTGTTACATCGGCCATGAGTTCCTTTTTACTGTGCTGTACTGTTTTGAGGATTTCCACCACGCCGAGAAGAGCCTCTTCGCTTGAATTGATGGCCGCCAAAATCCCGCCGTCCTTGCCTGATATTTCCGCCACCGCGTTATGGGAAGCGGACAACGCGGACTGGATATCGTCTACAGCCACAGCGAAGATTTGGGTCAGTTTGAGTGTTGCTTCGTTACCGGCGCGGCGCGTAGTGTCAATTTGCCGTGCCCATAACGGAAACGTGCACAGGCATATATCGCGCAGGCCGGTGGTGCGGTGAGGTATTGCGGGGGAGTTATCCCGGGAATGCGCCAAACGCGACAGACGCCAGCCGGATGCCAGCGCAACGGAAAAAAAGGTGAGCGCGCAGGTCAGGCTAAGTGCCGTTAAGCCTGAGAAAAACAGCAGCAACAGACTGCCTGCGAGCCCCAACCCGGCAGGATAGGAGAAATAGGAGAATCTGGTTGCAGTGCCATTTTGCAGGCTCATGCGAAAAACTCTATGCAATGGAACCCCACATTGAATGCTTCCAATTTAGTGCTATGCCGATCCACGGGGATCCCCCCTTGATCGTATCCCACAGATCGGCAAATGCCTCCGGAGGCATGTCCGGGTGGCGCAGCATGTTATGCGGTGCGCCGATCAGCACTTCTTCGGAATAGCCGCTGGCTTTAATCGCCCTCAGCATAACGCTACGCATTATAATTGTAAACGCTTGCATCCATTCACTGACACAAGTCAACCAAACAGGATTTAATTGGCGACCGCATATCCGATTAAAATGTTCGGGAACCGCATATGTAAATGTCGGAAGCCAGCCGGACTTGAAGAATTGAAACGCCATCGGTCAAGCAGACAAACCGCGTAACGGACGTTCGCAAAACAAAGTTTGGTGCGGGGTAAACTACCCTCAAGCCTTGCCGCATGATTGCTACGAACCCGATTGCAGTATACCGAATGGCACTACAGGCTTTCTGGCTATGTAATTCCATTTCTCGATCAATAGAGCAATATCGTAGGGCGGGTCACACCGGTGCCGGGACAAAAGTTTTTCGTACCCGCCATTACAGCAGAATCTAGCAAATCACATCTCTTTTTCACATTCAGCGGCGGGTGTGACCCGCCCTACGGATTATTTCCCGTTTGAAGGAGAAATAGAATAAATTGGATTTTCAGAGGCGCCCTGTAAGCTTATTGCAATCTGCAATACCGCTTACTTTTGCGCCAGCTTGGCCAGCCCGCCTACGTCCATGATCATGGCGACCCGCCCATCGCCCATGATGGTGGCCCCCGACACCCCCGCAACTTTGCGGTAGTTGCTCTCCAGGCTCTTGATTACCACCTGGTGCTGTCCAAGCAGTTCGTCCACGAACAAGGCGATTTTTTTACCTTCGGCTTCCATCAGCACCAATATACCTTCTGCAGGATTGGTGATCTTTGTCTGGATATTGAACAGCCGATGCAGCGCGATCAGTGGGAGATATTCTCCGCGAACATGCACTACTTGCCCCTGCCCGCTGATTTCCTTGATGTCTTCAGAATTGGGTTGCAAGGATTCGCTGATGAAATTGAGCGGGATGATGTAAATCTGATCCCCAACGGCGATCGACAAACCATCCAGTATGGCCAGTGTCAGCGGCAGGCGGATGGTGATGGCGCAACCTTTTCCGTGCTGGGAGGATATTTCGACACGGCCTCCGATGCTTTCGATGTTCCTCTTGACCACATCCATGCCGACACCGCGTCCGGAAACATCCGTAACGATGGCCGCAGTTGAAAACCCGGGGGCAAATACGATTTGCCAAACTTCGGTATCGCTCATGCCATCGTTAACCGGCAGCCCTTTTTCCCTGGCCTTGGCGAGAATCCGTTCACGATTAAGCCCCGCACCGTCGTCGGATACTTCTATGACAATATTGCCGCCCTGATGCGCGGCACGCAGTGTGATCGTGCCTTGCGGAGTCTTCCCATTGGCGATGCGCTCTTCCGGGGATTCAATGCCGTGATCCATGCTGTTGCGCACCAGATGGTTGAGGGGATCGCTGATCTTTTCGATCAGTCCCTTGTCCAGCTCTGTGCTTTCTCCGACGATACTGAGCTGTATTTTCTTGCCCAGCCTGCCCGATCCGTCACGCACCACACGCTGAAAACGGCTGAATATCAGATTGATCGGCATCATGCGCACCGACATGACGGAATCCTGCAGGTCGCGGGTATTGCGCTCAAGCTGCGCCAGGCCGCTGACCAGCCGCTCATGCAATACCGGATCCATATTGGATACGGTTTCCGTCAGCATGGCCTGGGTGATCACCAGTTCCCCGACCAGATTGATCATTTGATCGACTTTTACCACACTGACGCGGATCGAATTGTCGCCCGCAGTTGAAATAACTGCTTTGTCCGTAGCGCGGCGGCCGGGAACATCATCCTGCCGCAATCCCGGTTTGGGCGCTTGCGTCCCGGCATGATTTTCAATATCTTCGAAGAAACCGTAGCCTTGGGCATTTTCGACCCCCGATTTGACCGCATCGGGATCGGCGAAGAAGCCGTAGCCCTGGACATTCTCGACCCCCGATTTGACCGCATCGGGATCGGCGAAGAAACCGTAACCCTGGGCATTCTCGACGCCCGATTTGACCGCATCGGGATCGGCGAAGAATCCGTAATCCTGCTGGTCAGTGCCACGGATAGTTGCATTTGTTTCCGATATGGTCAGCTGGTCCGGCTCTAAAAAGAAAGAAAAGATATCGCGTATTTCCGCTTCGGATGCGCGTGTGGTCAGCGACAGGGTCACAGCTTTGGCGGTGATCTTCTTATTAGTGATCTCGCCGGTATTACCCAACTCTTCCAGCAAATTGTTGAGATGGGCTTTGCTGGGAAAAACAGCGGTTGTATTCGGGAGATTCACCTGGTAGGTATGCTGTGCAGAAGTCTCTGCCGGCTCGCTTACCGTACTCTGTCCTCGGTCCTCTGTCTTCTGTCCTATGTTGTCGGTCAGGCGTTCCAGTCTGGCGCGTACTTCAATCGATGCTTTGCCGTCAACGGCGATTCCTCTCTGGTGAGCATCCAGCAAGCTGCGCAGCACATCCCCTGTTTGCAGGAATGCATCGACCATATCAGCGGTGATGATGATTTCGTTTTTACGAATACGATCCAGAAGAGTTTCGAGATCGTGGGTCACCTCGGCCATATCGGTAAAGCCGAATGTGCCGCTGCTCCCCTTGATGGAATGGGCTGCGCGAAAGATTGCATTGAGCTGGTCAGGGTCAGGCGAATCAAGATCAAGCGTGAGCAGCAGGCTTTCCATGCTCGCGAGATGCTCGACCGATTCATCGAAGAACACCTGATAAAACTGGCTCATGTCTATGGACATTGGTTCTTCCCTGGGGTTGCGGCGCCGAAGATCATGGCGAAAATGCCAGCCAGAATCAGACTGTGATGTCGATTTTAACCAAGCACCTTTTTGATGACTTCCAGCAGCTTGTGAGGGTCGAACGGCTTGACTATCCAGCCTGTCGCGCCTGCCGATTTGCCTTGCACCTTCATGTCATCGCTTGATTCGGTAGTCAGCATCAGAATCGGCGTTGAGGTGAATTGCGGGAGGGTGCGCAGGGTTCTGATCAAGGTCAGGCCATCCATCCTGGGCATGTTCTGGTCGGTCAATATCAGGTCGGCGGTTTGTGCCTTGGCTTTGTCCAGCCCATCCTGACCGTCGATAGCCTCGATGACGGTGTAGCCCGCTGATTTAAGGGTGAACGCTACCATTTGCCGGATTGAAGTGGAGTCGTCAACTGCTAGGATGATTTTGGCCATGTTTCGCGCCCGGTTAAGTAGTTAAGAGGGAATGCCTGTGTTGTAATGATTGCATTATTTGCCTGTGGATTGCAATTGTGCCTGTCATATCTGTTGGTTAAAACAACTCGATATCGCCCGTGCCGAAATCCTTCTGGGCGACCGGGTTGGCTTTTTTCCTGTCCAGCGACATAACGTGCTTTTGCAGCAAACGGTTATAGGCTGCGATCTGCTCCAGATATTCCCGCTGGTTCAATCTGTCGCCTCCCTTGCCCATCTCGTTGGCGATTTCCTGCAGCGCCGTCATGCGCATTCTGGCATGTTCGATCAACTGCGAGCTCATGTCCTGGAATTGCAGGGTGGATATCACCACCAGGACATTCTGCTCGACTTTTGTATTGATGGAGTTCAGCTCGATGGCATTCTGGGTGACAGTTTCATTAAAAGCGATGAAGTCAGCCAGCATATCCTTGACATGCTGGTTGGATCTCATCGCGGAAGTTGTTTCGCCTGATGCGGTGTCTTCGGCAAAGCGCTCCGAGGAAGCCAGCGTGCCGCGCACATCGTCTATCAGATGGCGCACCTGTTTGCTGAAATTATTGGTGTGCTCGGAAAGATCCCTAACCCCGTCGGATATCGCAATAAAGTTGCTGACCAGCTTGACGATGGCATCGCTGAGTATGGCCTGCGTGTTACCCAACTCGGTATGCGCCGAACTGAGTTGATCGGACAACTCATTGCCCAGTTGCACATGGAAGGCGCTGCTTTTCTGGATAAATTGGCTATCGCCCGATGATGCCCCGCCATGTATCCTGCCGGCGGCGCTGGCTTGTTTGAGCAAATAGGTCCAGCACGCGACAAGAAGCAATAATAACAATCCATCCGCCATGGCAACGCTGGCGCTGCCGAAATACAGGGCGTGCCCTGCCAGCAGAACACCACTGACCAACGTTCCAATGATTGCGCTGCGTGAGAGAATCTTCATGTTCCGTAATCCTTAAACATTCGTTCTATTCTTGATATTGCCTTGTTATTATTATGGCTGATATCAGCGACAAGTGCCACAGCGCGGCAAATGTTACCCGGTCTGAGATTCTCCCACAAATAAAGGGCGCCGGTTATCCAGCCGCGACCTCCTCGCGAACCGGGACTGCCTGCAGCGTGTTGTGAACATGCTGCAGCAGATCGGCATCGGTGTAAGGTTTGGTCAAATAGGCATCGACACCGGCACGCATCGCCTGATCGCGATGTTTGTCCATGGAACGTGATGTGATCATTATGACCGGCAGATGCCGGGTGGACTCTTCCAACCGCAGATGCTGAACGAGCTCCAGGCCGTTCATGTTAGGCATTTCCAGATCGGTACATACCAGGTGCGGCTTGAATAACCTGATCTCGCGTATCGCCTCCATACCATCGCCCGCGCCCTTGACTTCAAAGGCTGCGTCCTGCAGAAGCTGCATCAGCGCCTTGCGGACGGAAAGCGAATCGTCCACTACAAGTATACGGCGTGCCTTGCGGCGCGCGGCGGCGGCCAGTTCGGCGGCAACGGCCGTGACCGCAATGGGGGCTGCAAGCAATTCCGGCACATTGAGCAAGGGGACTATCGTGCCGTCACCCAAAAAAGTCACGCCCGATACACCATGCACGCGGGCCAGATATTTCCCCATTGTTTTCACCATCACACTGCGGCTCGCGAGGATTCGATCCGCCAGGACAGCCATGACGCCGTCCTGGGTGTGGATCAACACCTTCGGCATAGCCGCAAAACGCTCGTTGCTGGGCGGGGATGACGGATAACCGGTAAGCGGGGTCAGCTCGCGCAAGCGAAAAGTCTCATCGCGCATGGTGAATTGCCATTCGGTGCTGCTGAATTTGCTTATCTGCCCCAGCCCGCCGGGAACCGCTTCCCTGATATAGTGGATGGGGATGGCAAAAAGTTGTTGCCCTGCTTCCACCAGCAAAGTGTGCTGGGTCACCAGCGAAGCCTGGAATCGCAACACGACCTCACAACCGCGCCCCGGCTCGGAATCGATCTCGACCGTTCCCTTGAGGTCCAGCAGGCGTGTGGCAACCACGTCCATTCCCACTCCGCGACCCGATATTTCGCTGACCTGTTCCCGGGTTGAGAATCCCGGCAACAGCACCAGGCGGGCAAGTTCGTGGCGCGTCAGCCGCAATTCGGCATCGATCAGTTTGAGGCCGATCGCCTTGGTGCGAATGCGATCGAAATCGAGGCCCCTGCCATCATCCTTGATGGTGACAATGATCCCGGATCCCAGCCGCGAAAAGTTGAGATTGATGGTTCCTTCGACCGGTTTTCCTGCTGCAACCCGCTCCTCGGGAAGTTCGATGCCATGATCGACCGCGTTGCGCAGCAGATGAAGCAAGGGATCAGCCAACTTGTTGAGCACATCTCCATCCACCTGTATCTCTGCGCCGGTGATGACCAGTTCAGCCTGCTTGCCGGTTTGCTGACATGTCTGGCGAACATTACGTATCAGGCGGGCGCCAAGCACGCTGACCGGGGCAAGACGCGTTGCAATGACCTGATACTGGAGCTCCTTGTTGATATTGGCCTGCTGTTCCACCTCGTTGCGCAGGTTGGCTACGCTGGACTCGAGGTTATCCGTCATTTCGCGCGCATCGGTGGTCACCTCCACGAGTGAGCGGGTGATGCCATGCAATTCGTTGTACCGATCCAGTTCCAGCGGGTCGAAGGACTCATCTTCCCTGGATTCTGCCTGGGTAAGCGACAGGCCATGCAGCATCACCAGCTTTTCCATATCGAGCACCCGCTGCCGCACCAGCAGATTGTGTGCGAGCAGCGCCTGGGTGCGATCATTGACATTCGCTGCTTGTGATTCAAGCCTGGCGATCTTGGATGTCATCTCCCCGACCAGCCTGTAGATTTCATCCACGGTTACAACCGGTACGCGCAAAGTTGCCTGTGCCCCGCTTTCCGTTACCGGCGCGGCGGGCACAACCGGTCGCTCGCCATTCGGCACGGCAACAGGCGCCTCGACTTCCGCATCATCAGTCATGCTTGCAATCTCGCCTGACTTCACCTTGTTGGCCCAGGCAACGATTTCATTCAGCACTTCGAATGAATTATCCGGCGCACTCTCGTCGCCGCGCAGATAGCCAACCATCTGCGCAAGACAGTCGCTTGCAACAATCAGGGACTTCCCCAGTGCACGGGGCGGCTTTACCGGATTTTTCTCGAAGTACTCAAGCACATCCTCGGTGTGGTGGCCGAGAGTCGCGATGCCGCGTATGCCGACAATATTGGCCGAGCCCTTGAAAGAATGGGCGATGCGCTTGGCATTGCGCAGGTCATTGATGTCGGCGCGGCCTGCGGCGATCTTTGAAGTCAACGCCGAAAATTCCTCTATATTTCTGGGGGCTTCATCGAGGAATGCATTGTAAACATCGCGATCGGCATTTTCCGGCACCGCAAGCGAAGTATCCGCTACACTCGCGCTGACAGGGGCTTCCGCCTTTGCAAGTTCTGCCAGCAGATCCTCGGGCGCTACAGGCTGGGTGGTCAGTGATTCGACAAGGTTCAGGCCGGCATTTTCGTCGAGGGGTTGCGGGAAACAGGAACTCGACAGGTATTTGACCAGCGCCAATGATGATGCGAACTCGGCGGGCTCCTGCAAATATTCATCCACGAGTTGCGGCCAGGCTGCCAGATGCTTGCAGGCCTTCCGGCGTGCGTCTCCTTCCAGCAGGGCAACGTCCGGCAATATCCCGCTGAAGGATGCGCACCATGCATTCAGCCCGTGCATGCCGATCAATTCTGCCGTCTGGCCGATCCGCTCGATCTGCGAGGAAAAGGATTCCAATGCCTCCATCAACAGCGGATCGTCAGCGGCGGTAGTCGACAGCGTGTCGATCCACCCCTCGAAATCGGAAGCGGTTTGCGCAAGCTCCCTGCGCATTTCGGAAAAAAAAGGGGTGAGCGCGGCAATTGGCATGATGGGTTGAATTATATTTCCGCGCGGACTATCGATTCATTGGCGATTCAGCTGCTCATAAATATAACACTCGCTAAGTTGCGACCGGCGGCAGCTTGAACACCGATACCGATTCCATCAATTTTTTCGAGGCCGTCACCAGGCTGGCCGCGCCCTGATTTTGCGCGGCAAGCTGCTCGGCTGTTTTCGCCGTAAATTGCGTGATTTCGTCCGCTGCCGCGCGCAAAGTGATCCCGATCTTGGTTTGTTCGGCTGAACTGGTAGCGATCGTCGCAACCAGACGCACCAGCCGGGCCGTAGCCTCGTGCGTCTCGCGCATTCTTTCGCCGGCGTTGTGCGCCAATTCGGACTCCTTGACGACCTGATCGATGGTCTTGTTTACCGTCGCGATGGTGTCGTTCGTTTCGACCTGGATATTCTGCACCAGATTGGCGATCTGTCCGGTCGCCTGGCGTGAATTCTCGGCCAGACGCTGCACTTCTTCCGCCACCACCGCAAATCCGCGTCCCGCTTCTCCGGCCATGGCGGCCTGCATGGCGGCATTCAGTGAAAGCACATGGGTGCGCTCGGAAATGGTGTTGATCAGGTTGACGATCTGTGAAATTTCCTGGGAGCGTTCGCCAAGCCGCTTGATTCGCTTCTCCATCTCGGAGATCGTTTCCCGGATCGCGTTCATACCGCTTACGGTCGCCTGCACGGTCTGCATCGCGCTCTCGGTGGATTTGGTGGCTTCCGCTGCCGCCCGGTTGGAATCCCGCGCGAATATGGCCACTTCACCGATCGACGCCATCGCGGTTTCCAGGTTGGAGATCAGTCTGGCGACGATGACATCTTCCTCCTGGGCCATCGTGTTTACCACGTCCGATTGCTGCTTCATGCGCTCCGAAGCGTGCTCCACGACACCGGCAACATTGGTCACGTCATGCAACACGGTCGAAGTGACGTCGGTCAACTGGTTGATCGCGTCCCCCAATGTGCCGATGATGTCTTCGGTCACCGGCGCGCGCACCGTCAGGTCCTTTTCCGCCAGCGCCCCCATTGCGGCGAACAATCCAATCACGGAATTATTGAGCCGTTCATTTTCACTGGCGGCTGCGCTGATTGATGCAATACGATCGTCGAGCATCTTGTCGAAGGCGCGAGCCACCGCGCCCAGTTCGCCCTTGGTGCGCAGATTCACGCGCACGTCATAGGCGCCGCTTTCAACCTTGCTTATCGCCTGTCTTAACTGGTTCAGCGGATTTACGATACTCTGATAGATGTAGAGAAGAAATAGAGAAAGGATGACAAGCACCGTAACCAGAACTGCTATAGCGGCAATCTGTGCCCGCAACAATCTCCCCTCAGAAGCAATGCGCAACCCATCCATCTCAGAGGCGATCAAATTGTTCACCACTGCCCGGTCATTCTCCAGCAACCTGAACGCGTCATTGAACGCATTGAACTGCGCCTCAGCCCCGCTACCGTCTGTTTTTGCCATCAAAGCAATCTTCTGCGCCAGCTTTACGTAACTGTCTGCATCCGTGCGAACGGTGGCAATCGCCTTGCGGGATTTTTCAGAAAGCGCAGCGAAGGCCGCATTATTGGTGGCATTTGCCGTAAGAGTCTTAAGGTGTTCGTTCAATCCCTTTGCCGCATCTTCATATTCAGCCACATCTCCGCTTTTGGCCGCTCGCAGGATTTGCAGCACATTGGCACGCACCATGCCGTGCGCCGCATCCGCGCGCATATAGCTGTTGATCGCCTCAAAGTTGCCACGCGTATCGGAAAGGGCATTATTAAGCTCATATCCGCCATAATAACCGGCTCCGCTTACCGTCAAAATGAACAGCAGCGAGAGGAAACTCAAGCCAATCAATTTGGCGCGTATAGTTACAAACATAACGTTCTCCTGAAATATCGATCAGACCTTTTTTGAAAAGTCTGTCGCAGTGCGAAGCAATTGTTGCGTCAAGGGGTTGAGCCGCGCACTGCGCGCCGTTCGCCCCCTCTCCCACCGGGGAAGGGTTGGGGCGGGAGAACACAAGCAGCAATTCTCCGGATTATCATCGTCAATCCAGCTTCAAGTCAGCCAGCAATACCCCGGTGAAAAGCGCCTCGGTATCAATGTCGATCCAGGTATCCTGCCATTCCAGATACGCCGCCCTGGCGTAAGCGGTGATCGGATGCGTGACCTGGGAAAGGCTGACTTCATCATCCTGGGTGAACTTCTTCCGTTCCGGCAAACTGTCTATGATAATTCCGACAGCATCCTCGCCGCGGCCGCAAACCAGCAGCCACTCAGTTGCCACACGCTCATGTTGAAAACCGAATACTGTCGGCAAATCCATCACGGGAACTACCCTGCCATAGCGATTCGCGAGGCCTTTGACCCCGGCAGGCGCCCCGGGCAGGCGGAAAAGCTTCGGCATTTCGACCACCTCGCTGGCGGCATCCATTTTCACGAGCAACTTGAGTTCGCCAACACTAAAACCCCGGCGATGGATATGATTTTCGAAATCGGCTTCAACCAGCAGTCGAGCCGCAATTTCTGCATCGATCTGGGCTTTTAGCGCCTCGATATCGACTGACTTGGCAGAATCCATCTGCGGCATGTCTTAGAAGCTGCGAATCTGTTCGAGAATCTGATCGGCGGTGTAGGGCTTGGTGACGTACCCCCTGGCGCCTTGCATCTGCGCCCACATCTTGTCGGCTTTCTGGCTTTTGCTGGTGATCAGCACCACCGGAATATCCTTGATGTCAGGGTCCCTCTTCAACTCGCGCATCACTGCAAAGCCATCCATATCCGGCATGTTGATATCCAGAAATATCAGGTCCGGCTTGTCATCCTTTGCCTTCGCAAGCGCAGCCTTTCCGGACGTCGCCGTGAGCGCGGTCAGTCCCGCACCCGTAACGATCTTTTCGAGGTTGATCAAATCGGCGTTTGCATCGTCAACGCATAGCACTTTGCGTACGGCCATTTGTATTTTCCCTTTTCCTTGATTTGTCTGGCTGAATATTTATGGGATAGTCATCAGTACTTCTTGATTTCGTCCAACACCACTTCCGGGTTGACCGGTTTAGGCAACAAGCCCTTGCCGCCTTGCATTTTGGCCCACATCTGGTCCGATTTCTGACTTTTGCTGGAAATGAAAACCACGGGAATGTCTTTTGTTGCCGGGTCTTTCTGCAATTCGCGCATCACTGCAAAACCATCCATGTCGGGCATCAGAATATCCAGAAATATCAGATCGGGTTTCTCGATTTTGGCACGCTGAATGGCATCCCTGCCATTGGTTGCGGAAACGACGTTGAGATTCGCGCTTGAAACGATTTTTTGGATCAGACTGAGGTCGGCAGCGGCATCATCGACACATAGAACTTTATGTACTGTCACATTTGCTCCTTGGAAATCACGTACGATTCGGTAGAAATTTGACGATGGTTTCCAGCAGTTTTTCTTCGTCGACGGGCTTGGTGAGATAAGCATCGCAGCCGGACATGCTACCACGTATCTTATCGAACGGAGAATCCTTGCTGGTAAGCATGATGACCGTTGTCTTCGGGGTCGCTCTCTTGGACTTGATCAGTTTGCACACCTGATATCCGTCGATTCCCGGCATGATAACGTCAAGAAATATGCAGGCATAATATTTCTGGCCGGTGAGTCCGATCGCCTGTTCGCCGCTTTCTGCGTAATCAACGTTAAAATTGAATGCAGCCAATTTGTTTTTCATGAATTCGCGCACCGTCAAATTGTCGTCCACCACAAGCACGGACTCCGCCTGGGACTTTGCGGATTGCCCTGCGCCGGGCGCCGGGCTAACCGGTTTTACAGTCTTTGCTACGAAAATCTCGGGTGGCGCGGGCGCGGGACGGGCGCTTGCCGGCGCGCTGGCGGCCGCTTTCGCAGAGAGAGGGTGGGACGCCGGAGTGGCGACAAGCGAGGGGCTCGTGATATCGAAATCAACAACAGCCCTGGGTCTGGCTTCGGCTGACGGCAAGGACATTGCCAGTTCAAGCGCCTGTAGAAGCTTGAGCCATCGTATCGGGCGTACCAGTGCCGGCCAATTGGTTCCGCAACTGGAATCGCCAATGAAAATCGTCGGGATATTGCCCGATGCGTTTCGCTCACGGTAGCGTTCTACTGCTGCGGCATCGTTTGCATCGACCAGAAAGACATTTGGTTGTCCAACGCCCGCTTCTTGCTGGAAAAACCTGGGTGTGCGCCGCGAAAACAGTCCGAACGCACTCGATAACAACAGCTTTTCGGCTTCACTAAAGCCGATGACTTCAACGGAATAAGAATCAGCTTGCATGGCGCTCCTGGGCTCTCTGGCCTTGGGTTAAGGCGGGTTCAATCTCCATGTGCAACAATCACTGTTGGTTTAGTGTAGCGCATATTCTTCCCGAGGGTAAACCAACTTTCAAGTTGAGTCCCTGATTGCCTTAAGGGTTGACTGCGTCAGCACCGAAGCCGCTTGCACCGCTTGACCGGGATTATAACTATCCGTACCGCCTTTCACAATTCCGGGCTATTTGTCCGCCCCCCCAGGGGATCCCGCTTGTGCCGGGATCGCAACGCGCTCCTGCAAAAGATGCAACATCTTTTCGCCCGACATTGGTTGATGATGCAGGTACCCCTGCATCGTGACACACCCGGATTGCTTCAGGTAACGAGCCTGAATTTCTGTTTCCACACCCTCTGCCACCAGGCGCAACCCGAGCCCCTTGGCGATGGCAATTATCGCCAGCACAATCGGATAATGCCCCAGCTCGGATTGAATTTCGCGCACAAAAGCCTGGTCTACCTTGATAGTGTGAATCGGGAACTTGTGCAAATAGGAGAGAGATGAATAGCCGATTCCAAAATCATCTATGGCTATGTTGACTCCCAAACGGCACAACTGATCGAGTTGCACGATTGCATGCTGGGGGCTGCGTATCGAGATGCTCTCGGTAATTTCAACTTCGATCTGATGAGGTGAAATGCCATGGCGCGTCAGTGTCTCAAGCAGTTTTTCCGGAAAATTACCGCGATCAATGTACAGCGGGGAAATATTTATCGAAAGCCTGAACTGTCCGTCACAGAATGCACCCCACTTTTTCAGATCAATGCAAACAGCGTCGAGCATCCAATCGCTGATCGGAATCATCAATCCTACTTCCTCAGCCAGCGGAATGAATTCACCGGCGCCCAACAACCCGCGCTCCGAATGATTCCAGCGCATAAGCGCCTCCACCCCGACCAGATTCCCGTTGCTCGCATCCACCTGAGGCTGGTAATACATCTCCAGTTCGCCCTGCGTGAGCGCGTTGCGCAAATTCTGTTCGAGAATGATTTTCTGGTGCGATGAATCGGCTATCGTGCGATCATAAAAATAGTAACCATCCTTGACCATAGACTTGACCTGATACATGGCAATATCGGCGTGACGCAACAGCTCTTCAATCGAGTCGCCATCCCCCGGATAAATGACGATGCCGATACTCGCCGAAATGTGTATGGGTTGCTTGTCAATCTCAAAAGGAACACGCAGGTTATCCAGTATCTTGGCGGCAACCGCCACCGCATCCTGCCGGCCATGCAGATTCGGTAAAACCAGCGTGAACTCGTCTCCACCCAATCGCGCCAGTGTGTCTCCGCCACGTATCGCCTCCTGCAGTCGTGCGGCCACTTGCTGCAGTAATTCGTCACCCTTGGCGTGACCAAAGGTATCATTGATGCGCTTAAAGCGGTCCAGATCAAGAAACATGACGGCAAGCTCGGTTTTGTCGCGTCTGCATTGGCTCATTGCCAGACTGAGCCTATCCTTGAACAGAATGCGGTTCGGCAGGCCGGTCAGAATGTCATGGTAGGCGTGATAAGTAACCATCTCATCAGCCCGCTTGCGATCGGTAATGTCACGCGCAACGCCGTAGGTGCCAAGGAATTCATGTTTTACATATCCTTTGCCCCGCGTATATACCCCGGTCGAATTGAGGACAATAGTAATCAGTGTGTTGTTAAAATAGCGTTCCTGTTCAACGCTTCTCCTGCATTTCAAGCGCAGTTCAACGTTACGTGAGGCGCGATCACCGCATCGCCGTTCATTAAAGACATTGGCCGCCAGTTCAAGATCATCCTCATGCACCAGCTCCGAATAATGCTTGCCAACCAGCCAATCACGATCTATTCCGAGCAAAGTGGTAACCCGCTTGTTAACGAAAGAGAAAAATCCTTCATCATTCAACGTGTAAATGATGTCCGGTGAATTATCGATAAGGTAACGGTAGAGCCTTTCTGACCGTTCAAGGCGCAACGTAATCTGCTGGTTATGCGCCTCGAGAATCCTTCTTTGCCGTGAGTTATCCACCAATTTGAGCAGTTCTCTCGGATCACATGGTTTACGCAGATAGCCAAACGCGCCATGCTCAAGCGCGCTGATAGCCGCCTCGATAGCCGTATCTCCGCTCAGCACAATCACGTGCGTGTCAATCTCGTGATCCCGGAGAAAATCCATGACCTGATGCCCGGTCACATCCTGCAACCGGAGATCCAGCAGAATCAGATCAAACTTCAAGTGGGTAAGGTGATCAATTGCCTCTCTGCCGCTGCTGGCCGTCGTTAACTTGTAACCCATCCCGTTTAACAGTTCTCGCAGGCTGTCGAGCAAGCGGATATCGTCATCAACCAGAAGCAGGCGAAAATCAGAGTTGATAGCGGAAGGCATTTGCGTGTCAACCTCATTAAGCTCGAACATCAATGGGGCGTGATCAAGTTCTTCCATGGCTATCTCCAATATACTTCCGGTACTTCGAAACATCATCAAACGGAACCCCAGTAATTCCGGGTTTCGCCGCATCCTTCGTTTGGGCGGACTTTGAATTGCCAGCGGCCTCATTAACTTCAATATTCATTCCGGCGTCGATCGGCAACAACAATTCAAACGTTGTTCCGCTTCCGTTGCTGCGGCACATAATGATCCCTTCCATGTTCTGGACGAGGCTATGGACAATGCTCAGGCCAAGGCCTGCGTGATCCCCGCTCTTGGCGCTGCGCACCGGTGTAAACAGTTTTGCCAGCACCGGCGGCGCGATGCCCGGCCCGTTATCATGTACAGTCAGTGCGCAATAAAGGCGGCCATCGCGATTAATGTAGCCGGGAATGGCGACCGCAATTTCCCCGTTTTCCTGAATTGCCTCGACTGCATTTTTTATCAGGTTGACCAGAATCTGTTTGAGCGCGTTGCTGTCCACCTTGAACTCGGCAATTTCCGCCTGAAACTGCGCCTCAAGATGTATCGAGGGCGGCACAAACCCGGTTACCCGGAGGAATCGCACGACATCATCGACAACCTGCCTGATGCCCAGCATTTCCCTGGATGGCTCCAGTTGAACATCTGACAACCCGCGCAGAATCTGGCTGACCCGATCAATCTCCTGGCTGAGAATGGCCACCTCAGACTGCACTGATTCCTTCCTGGCTACCTTGGCATCGAGCACAACCAGATAATTCTTTATGATGGACAGGGGGTTGCTGGCTTCATGGACAACCCAGCGCGAAGCCTGGCGGAATTTCTCACCGATGCGCACGGATTCAGCCGCCTTGACGCGCACCGCCTCAATGGCCGCTGCTGCATGGGAGGCAAATGCGCGAAGAAAAGCCGAGCGGGACTGAAGCTCGGCAAGCCGGAATGCAGGCGCCGAACCAATGATCACGCCCAGTCCATGCTGGCTGGCAATCAATGGCAGGCAAACCAGATGTTCTGCTCCCATTAGCCGGAACAGTTGCTCTTCGGCCAGGCTAAGCGCATTTGATCGAAAATCCAGAAAAGCGATCTGCCGTTGCTCTACCGAATCGGAAATCACGCCGCCCTCTTGCAGTGGCACCGAAAATTCTGAAAAAAATTGCCTGGCGGATCCCAGCGCCACCCCCCTCAGACACTGGCCATCCTCATCCCGCATCAGGAACAGCACATCCCCGAAACCGAATTGCTGCTCCGCCGACCTGGCCACGGCGGACATCACACCCAGTTCACTATCTGAAGCAGAAAAAGAACGCCTGATTTCGGAAGCAAGAATCACTTGTTGAACTTCAAGCACCAGCCGGTCACGGGCATTGCCGTCGTTGCTGGCGCGTTTGGAAGGATAAGGCACAGCCATGGCCTGCTCAGTGCCGGTCAGATCAATCTTCAAGGACTCCGCCGTTTCCCTGACGCGCTCCCCGGTATCTTTACAGATATCCCGCAGCGTTTCTGCGTCAAGACCAAAGAACAATTGCGCAACCTCAAATGCCGGCTCGCTCGGGCCATGACTGGCTATCATATCCGCCATCATCGTGATACGAATGAGCGGATTGGCCGCCGCAAGTTTTTTTACCGGGTGGTGATGGTAAAGAACACCGTCGGCGAGAAAAGAGTCAAGGAAAAATTGTCCGATCAGCCACGCGCCGGCTTCGGCATGAGTAATATCAAACGTCTGCTTCTCGGCCACACAAAGACCTGAATCATCCACATGGCTCAACAGCATTGAGTATTCCTGGGGAGCAGCGGATAGCAGAGACAGGCGGCCAACATCATGCAGCAGGCCGGCCAGGTAAGCTTCATCCAGATGCGGATAGTCCGTCAATACCGCAATTCTTCGTGCCGCCAGCGCAGCTGTGTATGAATGCCGCCAAAAGCCGCGCAAATCTGAATGGCCGGAATTTGTAAAACCGTCGAATACCTGGGATATGGACTCGCTGATCAGCAGGGTCTTGACTGTATCGATGCCCAATGCCAGCAACGACTGCCGGATCCCCGGTTTGTATCCATGTACAGGATGCGCAGAACGGTTGGCAGCACCCAGTATCTTCATGGTGACTGCCGGATCCTTGGTGATTAAATCTGCGAAATCATCCAGTTCTACATCTTCAGCCTGGCAAAGTTCAAGCAGCTTGATCAGGATATGCGGCATTGCCGGCAGTCTGGCAGTGACAAGCCGCTGTCGAATATTCTGGCCGAAATTCAACATGGGACAAACCAGGTTAATTTATCAACTGTAAATATAGAGCCCTGCCTCTCCGGCACCCAAAACCACTATTAGTAGTACTTGGGCCAAGATTGTATACCACATATAGTTGACATTCCAGACAAAATGCAGATATTACAAACCAGTGTCATGTCATGCGCCAGATACCGGATAAGGCCATTTGAGTTTGCCCAGTGCGTGTTCTGGTGTGAGTTGGCACTGCGCCTCGTCCACGCACTGACTACCGTGGCGCCCACATGAAAGACCGGCGGGGCGCGTCGGGTTCCAATTCGCATCAGGAACAGCACTAATTGCAGGAGCGGCTTTATTCCATTTCTCCTTCAAACTGAAAATAATCCGTAGGGCGGGTCACACCGGTGCCGGGACAAAAGTTTTTCGTACCCGCCGTTGAACGGGATAACGAGGTGGGATTTGATGAATGATGCTGAAATGGCGGATGTGACCCGCGAACAGGGTAAGCAGGTCAATAGTTCTCCGGCTGGCCGGAAAAGCGGCAGAATAAGCAACGAAGGTGGAGTTACAGCCGATTCCCTACAAATCCGGCAGGCTGCTAGGCATCCAATTTATGCACTGCCACAAAATCAGCGATGTTCTGCAGCAGGATGTCTTCCTGATATGGCTTGCCAAGATAGGTGTTGATGCCCAATTGCTTGGCGTAATCGCGATGTTTGTCTGCGGTGCGCGAAGTGATCATGATGATGGGCATATTCTGGGTCTTGGGATCACGCCGCAATTGCCGCGCAAGCGCGAAGCCATCCATGCGCGGCATTTCGATATCCAGCAGCATGACCTGCGGAGTGAATTGTTCCAATTGCTCCAATGCATCCACGCCGTCCTTTGCGGTAACCACCTGATATCCGGCCCGGGTCAACATGCGTGTGGTGACTTTGCGCACAGTGAGCGAGTCGTCCACCACCATGACCAGCGGCTGGGTATGCAATGGCTGGACGACAGGCTCCTTGGCTGCCTTGACTGCCTTGGCTGCCGCCTTTGCGGTGCCGCTGATGCGTTGCGCCAGTTGCGTGGGGTTCAGAATCAACACCACCCTGCCGTTACCCAGCACGGTTGCTCCGGAAACCCCCGAAAGCCGCGCCAGCTGCGGGCCGATATTCTTCACCACCACTTCCTGATTACCCAGCAATTCATCGACATGCAGGGCAATCCGCTGTTCACCGCTGCGCAGCAGCAATACCGGGTTGCGTGGCAGGTTTTCCAGCGCACGCTCGCTGTCGCCAAGCAGGTGCGGCATGTAGTGCAGCGGGTAAATATTGTCTTGCCATTCTACTCGCCGCTCGATATGCAGTTTTTCCATGTCTGCCGATCTCACCTGGCTGACTTGTTCGACCATGGTGGACGGAATCGCATAGACCGCATCTCCGGAGCGCACCATCAAGGCCTGCATAACTGCCAGCGTGAGAGGCAAGTGGATGATGAAATGGGTACCCGCCCCGCTCTTCGAGCTGACATCGATGCGCCCGCCCAACGCGGCGATCTCGCTGCGCACCACATCCATGCCGACGCCGCGCCCTGCGATCTTGCTGACTTCGCTTGCGGTGGAAAGCCCGGAAGTAAAAATCAATTGCGCCAACTGATCATTGCTGACCCTTACTCCGGGTTCCAGCAGCCCTTTGGCTACGGCCTTCTCGCGCAACGCCGAAAAATTCAGGCCGGCGCCGTCATCGCTGAGATCGAACACCACTTCATTGCTTTCCTGGCGCACGCTCAGGCGGATTTCACCAATCGGATTCTTTCCGCTCAGCGCGCGCTGCTGGTCGCTTTCCAGCCCGTGCACCATGGCATTGCGCAACAGGTGTTCGAATGGTGCGGTCATTTTCTCCAGCACACTGCGATCCAGCTCAACGTTAGTGCCCACCAGTTCAAGGTTGGCGCGTTTGTTTATCTCCTTGCCGGTTTGCCTCACGATACGATACAACCGGTCGACGATGCTGTTGAACGGCACCATGCGCACGTTCATCAAGCCTTGCTGCAGCTCGCGATTTATTCGCGCCTGCCCAGCCATCGCAACCGAGACCTCATCCAGATTTTTCAGCAGGGTTTGCTGCACGGTCTGCACGTCATGCACGCTTTCATTCATGAAACGCGTCAGCTCCTGCAAGCGGGTGAAGCGGTCGAATTCGAGCGGATCGAACGAATCCGAGCCGTCTTTGGCCAGTGAGACATGTGCTTGCATCTGGCTCTCGGCCTGAATTTCCACCTCGCGCAATTGCTGGCGCAAACGTGTCACGCTCCCCGATAGATCCTGCAGGCCTTCCTTGAAGGAGCGCAATTCAGTTTCCATGTGCAGGCGTGCCACGCTGATTTCGCTGGCCTCGTTGACCAATCTGTCTACCACGTCGGAACGCACGCGCAGCATATTGCCGACCAGCGCCCGTTCCGCTCCGACATCCAGCATGCGCCTATCGGCCCTGCGCTCAACAACAACCCCTTGTTCCATTGGAAGTTGGCCGGCCGCTGGCATGGCGATTTTCCCGCTATGCAACTCCTCGATCAGGACAGTGATACGGTCAAAATCGCTTTCCAGGGAATCCCAATACCCCGGTTCATCGCGAAGTTTCGCTGCCGCCAGCACGCGGTCTTCCATTTCATGTGCGATCTCGCCGATACGCATCGCTCCCACCATGCGCGAACTGCCCTTCATGGTATGCAGCAAACGTCTCAACGATTGCACCTGCAACTCATCATTCGGATGCTCGCGCCAGGCACGTATCCCTGCCCCTATCATCGGGGACAAATCGCCGGCTTCCTCGAGGAACACGGGCACCAGTTGTTCGTCCACGTCATCGCGCACATGGGGCTTGTCGGCTACGGCTGGATGCGGAACGGGTGCCGGTGCACGCGCGGGTGCGGGTGCCGGTGCGGGTGCGGGTGCCGGTGCGGGTGCCGGTGCGGGCGCCTTGGCCTTTGCCGCAGCAGGAGCAGGCTCGCTGGGCGCCAATGGCGGCTCGCCAAGTCTACCCTTGTCTTCGAGCAATTGATTGACCAGGTCGATGTGCCTCTCCGGCGTTTGCTGGTCACAAATGCTTTGCACCATCTCATCCAGTGATGTGATGGATTCCAGCAGCATTTGCAACTGCTCATCGCTCAGCAAAAAAGGTTGTTCGATGCGCGCCTGCAACCAGCCTTCCAGGGCGTAGGCCAACTCGACCACAACGGGAAATCCCATAGTGCGATTCACGCCCGCCAGCGTGTGTGCGGCGCGCATGAAATCGTATTTGATAACCGGTGGCGCTGCCGCGCACAGATCGCCGAATTGTTTATGCAGGACTGCCACATTCTGCCTTGCTTCCGCAGCAGCAATTTTGAATAACGCCGGTGACAGGATGGTCTCGCCTGCCGCAACGGCTTCTTCTGCGGGTTCAATCAGCACCTCATGCGCCGGCTCAGGCTCTGCTACCGGCTCGGGTTCGGAAATGAATTCAAGTATTGGTTCAGGCTCCGCGACCGGTTCGGGCTCAGGGATGAATTCAAGCGACGGTTCAGGCTCCGCGACCGGCTCGGGCTCAGGGATGAATTCAAGCGACGGTTCAGGCTCCGCGACCGGCTCGGGTAATGGTTCTATTACTGGTGCTGAAACCGCCGTTGAGGGCGGTTCTGGTTCTGCGCCAAAGGCAGGTAACCCCATCTCTTCAAGCGGCTCTGCAGCCATCCGGATTTCCGGTTCGGCAGCAGCCGGCAGTATCTCAGAATCGAAGCTGTTTTCGATCTTTTGCGCATCAGCTATCAGATCATCCGCTTCAATGTTCACCCCATCTTGCTTACTGAGGCCGCTCACCCATCCGGTAAATGATCTCACCGCCTTGTCTACAAATTGCAGCATGCCCGGCGTAGCAGGTTTGTCATTGTCCTCCAGCCATTTGTTCATGGCGCGCTCGACGCACCACGCAACTTCGCCAAAATCGTTCAAACCGACCATTCGTCCACTACCCTTGAGGGTATGAAAACCGCGCCTTATGGACACCAGTGTCTCGCGATTTTCCGGATGCAACTGGCAAATCTCCAGATTGTCCCGGATGACGCCCAATACCTCCTGAGCTTCTTCAAGGAATATCTCGAGCAATTCCTGGTCTTCGCTCTTGGGATAGGGTTTCGCGGCGGCAATCTGCGGTTGCTCTGCCGGAACGGCTGGCGCAGGCACTGAAAACCGGAGCGGCTCGACTTGTGCGATCGGAGCCGGGGCTGGTTCCCGGGGCTGCTCGGCTTCGGCGGCCACCATCTCTGCGGCGGCTTGACGGGCTTTGGCCATCTCTGCCATTGCCTTTTCCAATATCGAGACATCACCTGCCTGCCTGTGCGTAAGATATTGCAGGTAATTTTCCAGCGCGCTCATCCCATCAGCCAAGGCGTGGTTTTCTACCGGCCTGGTGATCTCACCCTGGATGAAACGCCGCACGTCCTCCTGAATAACTGCCAGCAATTGTTCCGCACGTTCCAGCGACAACATGTGCAAACCGCCTTGTATCTGAGCTAACAGGCGCAACATCTCGATCAATTCATCACGCTGGGTCACATCGCTGAAATATGCATTCAACCCCTGCTCGACACGCTGTAGATTCGTCAGCATTTCGTTGGCCAGCGGAACCATTGCATTGCCTTGTTCCATGTGGCCATGCAGATCGACCAGCTCCAGCATCCGTTGCGCGTCTTCCGGCAGATGTTTTACCGCGGCCTGCATGCGCTCGGAAAGTATGCGCGCCTGCTCCTGGAAGCCGCTGCCCAGATGGCTGTAATTGTCTATGCCGCTGCCCAGCAACAACAGCGCCATGGCCATGTCAAGGGCGATAGGCACCGCATGGTCCGGAACGGTCGCATATTGCGACAACACCTGAATCTGCTTGGCCAGATACTGCAACGTATTGCGGTCGAGCTTGTCGCTCTGTTCTGCGAGATGCCCCGCATATTCGATGAATTTATTGCATGCATCGGCGTTGCCCTGGACGCATGACTCCCAGCTTTCCTGGGCGACGCGCAATTGGTCGCGCAGGACACCCAGCAATTGAGACGCCTCGCCGGGCGGCAATATCGAAAGTTCAAGCAGGTAATTATCCAGCGCGTAGACCTGTCTGATCTCCTCCACCAGTTCGCTCACATCATGGTTGCGCCCGATCAGATAGAGCATCTCGTTTATGACCGGCTGCGCGTCCCCGATGTTGTTCTCGGCAACCGCACGCAACTGCTGATCTATGCTGCCAAACAATTTGCGTGCGTTAAATTCCGGAGGCAGCTTGCCGGACTTGACGCAATCCAGAAAACCATGGCTTACCCACCAGAACGCACGGCTCCCGCTTTCTTTCGGCATGGAACGCATCACTTCGTCCAATGCCTGCTGCATCATTTGCACTGCGGAGGGAGCATCCTCCTGGCGCAGCCATCGCAACAATCCTTGTTGATACTGTCCGCGCAGCATCTTGAGATGCCTTGGTTCTCCCTCAGGAAGCGCGCTCAAAGCCTGCTGCGGCAATCGCACGGCCAGGTTTGGGTGGAACAGATCCAGTTCGAATGACATCTCCAGGCCGCGCAGATGCTGCAGCTCCTGATACTGCGGGAACAATCGCAGTGCGGCGTTATCCGCGCCATTTGCCAGCGAGTCGAGGAAATGTGTGATGGCGAACAAGGCATGGCGCAACACATCGCGGTGCATCGCGGAAACCTGCTGTGGATTCGCGGCAAGCTCTCCCAGCGCGACTTCTATCTCGGCGCAAAATACCGCCGCTCCATCCAGGCCGACCATCTTCAGCACGCCCAACAAACGGTGCAATTCAGAGCGCGTCTTCTCCAGCGCCTCTGCATTCGCCGCAGGTGCGCCCAGATATCGCTCCATCTGCGCGCTGATCTCGGCCAGCGTAGCATCCATGCCGGGCTTTACGGCGGCAAGTGCATTGGGATCGAATTGTGCGCTGTCGGTCATGTGGATTCTAAAAAATCAGATTTTAGTTCCGGCATAACATGCTTCGCATGTGAGCCTGCACTGCAACTTCGTTGTATCCCAACTGCTGCGTTACGGAAGCGGGGTAAGCAGGCAAGCCGCGTAGTGGGTGCTCGCAAAAAATTTCTTGCTTACATATGAACCATATGCGGCGCGGCAAAATTTCCCCCGCGCCTTGCATTTGGGCGAACTCTGAATTTTTAGATATCCACATATGCGGTTGCGTTCGGATTACAGTTTGAAGCCCGCCACCGAGCCCCTCAAGTCAGATGCCAGGCCGGTCAACTGCGCGACAGAATTAGCCGTCAGCCGGGTGCCTTCAGTGGTCTGCACAGTAACTTGCAGAATATCCTGCATCGCGCTGGCCACTTCACCCGCCATGTCGGCCTGTACCTGGGTGGATACCGAAATGCTGTTGATCAGCGTTGCAAGTTCGTTGGATACCTGCTCAATTTCTCGCAGTGATTGACCGGCCACGTCGGACAGCCTTGCTCCTTCCACCACACCGGAAGTGCTTTTTTCCATCGCCATCACCGCATTATTGGTGTCGCCCTGAATGGTTTTCACCAGCGAGCCGATCTGCTTGGTCGCCTCGGCGGATCGTTCCGCCAGCCGCTGCACTTCTTCCGCCACCACCGAAAAACCGCGCCCTGCCTCGCCGGCTGACGCGGCCTGGATTGCGGCATTCAATGCCAGCACGTTGGTCTGTTCGGTAATGTCAGAAATCAGGTCAACGATTTCACCGATCTCCTGCGAACTTTCTCCGAGCCGCTTGATGCGTTTGGCGGTATCCTGAATCTGTTCGCGAATGCCGTCCATACCGCTGATCGTATTGCGCACCGCCTGTGCGCCCTGCTGGGTCGCCACCAGGGTGCGGCGCGCCACATCTGCGGACTGAGCCGCGCTGGAATCCACCTCTTTGATGGACTGGGTCATCAACTGCACCGCCTCGCTGGCGCCCTTGATTTCCTTCGCCTGTTTCTGTGCTGCGTCCAGCAGCCCGCTGGAAACAGCTTCGGCATCTTTTGTCGCTCGCCCCATCTGTTCAGCCGCAGCCGTGATCTGCGCCACCAGCTTGTGGAACTCTTCGGTGGTGTAATTCACCGAATCGGCAATAGCGCCGGTGATCCCTTCCGTCACTGTCGCACGCACCCGCAAATCGCCGTCCGCCAGATCGCCGAGTTCATTCATCAGGCGCAAAATCGCGCTCTGATTCTGGCTGTTGATTTGTGCCGCTGCTTCGGCGCGGCGACGCATATCGTCCAGATAGGCTTTGGCCAACATCAGCAGGGATAACAACAGCGCCAAGCCGAATAGCAGTGTTGCCAAAGCGATGATCCGCGAAGTTGCGGACGACTGGTAGGCATCCACCAGACGCTGCGCTTTGTTCAGCAACAAATCCGAATCATCCACGATCGCCTTGGCCGCGCTTTTTGCAGCCACCAGGGTGCGCACCTGGGAAACCAGAATCTCGACGCTGTTCCGGGTGGTCTCAAACAATTCCCGCGTGCGCGCCACATTTGCATTCGCCGCAGGCAGAGCGGCCAGACTATCTTCCGCCGCAAGGGTGTCCATCCCCAGGCTGGCCACCTGCTCAATCGTCACCTCAACTCCCAACAGTCTGCTCGCATCTTTACCGATGCGCTCCGCCTCCAGGGCAAAATGCGTTACCTGCTCCTTCTGCGCGCCCGCAAAAGTTGCGATCATGATCTCTGTCAGGCCGCGCAATTCAGCGCTCACCGCATCTATCGCCGCCACTGTCACTGCCAGCGTCACCAATCCGGCGCGCCCGTCTTCCAGTGTTTGCACATTCTGCAGCGTTTTGTTTGCGCTCTTCATAAACTCGTCCAATGCTGCGCGCGCCCCGCCTGATGTCGCGGGCAGCGTTCCGTCACCCTTGTTAAGCCTGGTCAGGATGTTTGACAGGCTCGCCTTGCTTTCCGTCAACGCATCAAACGCCGCCGAGTTCCCGGAAAGCGCCTGCTGCGCATCCTTGGCAAGCCGCTGTGACAACATCAGCAACTGGCTGGACTGCCCCACGTAGCGCACGTTGTTGCCCTCTTCCCGATTGTTCATGTAGGCAGCGATTGCGGTTAGCGCGAAAAAGAGCGCCGCGATCACCCCAAACGCTCTTATTTTGGAACCAGCCAAACCTTTTTGCGCTGCGGCTTTTGGCGCGGACTCGGATTTCCCAGGCTCGGATTTATTTGCGGATGGTTTTGATTTGGTTAGTGCGAGTTTGAAAGCCATATTATCTATCCCTCCCTACTGGGAAATTAACTGCCGATTTGTAAAAATTCCTCTTGCCCCAACAGGGCGGAGACATCCAGCTTTTGCCAAAAAGCGCCCTGCTCATCCTGATACTCGATCTGCCCATCAACCTCGTGCCGCTTCCAGTTTCGCGCGTCGCGCAAACCCAGCACATTGTCGACCAGCAACGCCACGTTAAATGCATATCGATCCGCAACCAGCAGTATGCGATTATTGATATCCCCGGACGCCGCCCCGATTTGCTGATAGGCTGCCACATCGACCACGCCATACAAATTGCCACGCACATTTGCCACGCCGCGAAACCACGGTTTGGTGAAAGGAACAGCGGTCAACGCGGGTAATGGCAAAACCTCGCCGACATCCACCATCTCCACCAACCGGCTCCGGCCGGCTATCTTCACACCCAGCGTCGACACCCGCGCTGTAGAGAGATTCTCAGCCTGCAGCTGGTCAATTAAGTTTTGCTGGAATTCGCGTAGATTGAGCCGCTTTGACATGGTTGCCTGGCGCCGTTAACCCAATGCGGCAATCTTGCTTAACAGCTCGTCCGCGTTTATCGGCTTTACCACATAATCCCTGGCTCCCTGGCGAATCCCCCAGACTTTGTCGGTCTCCTGATCCTTGGTAGTGCAAATGATCACCGGGATATGCTCGGTCTCGGGGTCTTTGGTGATCGCCCTCGTGGCCTGGAAACCGTTCATCCCGGGCATCACCACATCCATGATGACCAGATCGGGCTTGATCAGCTTGGCTTGCGCCACGCCTTTTTCACCGTCCTCGGCATAGGAAACCTCAAACCCCTGTTTGCCCAATATCTCGCCCATAACATGGCGCTCGGTTGCCGAATCGTCCACTACCAACACTTTTTTAATGGCCATAATCCACTTCCTTTTTCTCTTGAGTATGCGTGATGACGGTTTCTATCAGATTTTTTTTGTTGAATGGTTTGAGCAGATACTGATCCGCGCCGACCAGTTTGCCGCGTGCACGGTCAAACAGCGTGTCTTTGCTGGTCAGCATGACTACGGGTGTGCCTTTGAACTGCTGATTTTTTTTGATAAGCGCGCAGGTTTGATAGCCATCCAGGCGCGGCATCATCACGTCTATGAAAATAACATCGGGCCGGTGATCGACTACTTTGGACAAACCGTCAAACCCATCTTCGGCAAGAATGACCTTACACCCCGCCTGCGACAGGAATATCTCGCCACTGCGCCTGATGGTGTTGCTGTCATCGATCAGCAACACTTTTACTCCTGACAATGGTAGATCCTCGCTCAACTTGCCCCCTGTTTGACAACCAAGCTGCATCTCACGGATTTATTACTCTGAGGCGGCAATACTAGCGTATCCCACTGCCGCTGTCATGGCGTATTTACCGCCTCCAGAAATGCGGGGTGAACAGGATCAACACGGTGAAGATTTCCAGCCGCCCGATCAACATCGCTAACGTGCACGCCCAGGTCTGGAAATCGGTCAACCCCGCGTAATTGCTGGCTGGACCGACAACCCCCAGCCCCGGGCCCGCGTTGTTGATACAGGCGATCACGGCGGAAAATGCCGAAATGAAATCCATGCCGCTGATCAGCAGCACAAAGGTCAGCGTCGCCACGCTCATGAAATACAAAAAAATGAAACCCAGCACCGCGAACACGATGTTGTTGGCAATCACGTGCCCGCCGATCTTCATCGGATTGACCGCTGCCGGGTGCAGCAGCTTGACGAACTCGCGCCCGGCCTGTTTGAACAGCACCAGCGTGCGTATCATCTTGATGCCCCCGCCGGTGGAGCCTGAACTGACCGTGATACAACTCAGGAACAGCATCCACATCGGCGCGAAGATCGGCCATTGATTGAAGTCCTGACTGGTGAAGCCGCAATCGGTCGCCAGCGAAACCAGATTAAAGCTGGCATGGCGCAACGCTGTCCAGAAACTCGGATAAGTGCCATGCCACCACAGGAATGCGGCTATACCCAGACAGCTTGCCAAAATCAGCGCGACGGTAGCAACGGCCTCGGCATCACGCAGATATAACTTCAGATTTTTTTCCCGCCACGCCAAAAAATGCGTGGCGAAATTCATCGCGGCAATCAACATGAACACGATCAATACGAATTCGATTGCGGGAGAATTGAAATAGCCGACACTGGCATCGTGCGTGGAAAACCCGCCCAGCCCCATCGCGGCAAACGCATGGCAGATCGCATCCAGCCAGTTCATCCCCGCCAGTTTCAACGAGATGACACAGGCAAGCGTGATTCCGGCGTAGACCAGCCACAGATTGCGTGCCGTTTCGGTGATGCGCGGTGTGAGCGACGAATCCTTCATCGGGCCCGGCGTCTCGGCCTTGAACAATTGGCGTCCGCCTACGCCCAGCAGCGGCAGAACCGCCACCGCCAGCACGATGATCCCCATGCCGCCCAGCCAATTCAATTCGTGCCGCCACAGGTTGATGGCAGGCGGAAGACCGTCCAGCCCGGAGAGCACCGTCGCCCCGGTGGTGGTGATGCCGGACATGGTCTCGAAATACGCATCGGTGAACGACAACCCATCGATCACCAGCAACAGCGGCAGTGTCGCCACCGCAGGCATCGCCGTCCACATCGCCACCACCAGCAGGTAGCCGTGGCGTATCGACAATTCGCCCTTATAGCTGCGCGTCAACAACCACAACAGCAAACCGATGCCGGCAGTCCATATCATCGCCAGCAGGAAATCGATCAGCGTGCCATCGTCATAAACAAGCGATGCGGCGACAGGCATCAGGTAGGCGATGCTGAACACCACCAGCATCAATCCCAAAGCATGGATGACGGTCAATGCGCGTTGCATCAGAAGAAGCCGAGGCTGACCTGGAACAGTTTTTCGACCTTGCGCACCATGCGCTTGTCGTTGACGAACACGATGATATGATCCTCAGCTTCGACCACCGTGTCATGATGGGCGATGATGACCTTCTCGCCGCGCACGATGGCGCCTATGGTCGTACCCTTTGGCGAGTCGATCTCCTCGATCCGCCGTCCCACCACTTTGGAAGACAGGCGATCCCCGTGCGCCACCAGTTCCAATGCCTCCGCCGCGCCGCGCCGCAAAGAATGCACCGCCGCCACATCCCCCTGGCGCACATAGGCCAGCAATGAGCCTATCGTCACTTGCGCCGGCGACAGCGCGATGTCGATCTTGCCGCCCTGCACCAGGCTTACATAGGCGCTGCGGTTGATCAGCGCGATCACCTTGCGCGCGCCGCCCTGCTTGGCGAGCAGAGCGGACATGATGTTGTTCTCGTCGTCGTTGGTAACCGCGCAGAACACATCCACCTCGCCGACATTCTCCTGCAGCATCAGCTTCTCATCCGTGCCGTCACCGTGGAGCACCAGCGTACTGGTCAGATCTGCGGCAAGGCTCGCGCAGGCTTTTTTGTTGTACTCGATCAGCTTGACCTGGTATCTATGCTCCAGGGTTTTGGCCAGCCGCAGCCCGATGTTGCCGCCGCCGACTATCATCACCCGCCTGGCAGGCTTGTCCATGCGCCGCAATTCCTGCATCACGGTGCGGATATGCTCGGTCGCGGCGATGAAGAACACTTCATCGCCCGCTTCGACCACCGTGTCACCGCTCATGTTGATCGAGCGATCCTGACGGAAGATGGCCGCCACGCGGGTATCTATCTGCGGCATATCGGTGCGCAGAAAGCGCAGCGGGCGGCCGACCAGCGGTCCGCCTTCGACTGCGCGCACCGCCACCAGCGACACTCTTCCGGCGGCAAACTCGAGTACTTGCAAAGCCTCGGGGAACTCGATCAGCTTGACGATGTATTCGGTGAGGATCTGCTCCGGGCAAATCGAAAAATCCACGCAGAAATTATCCGTGCTGAACAGTTCCTGACGCTCCAGAAAATCCATGGCGCGTATCCGTGCAATGCGCGTCGGGGTGTTGTAAAGGCTGGCGGCCAGCTTGCATGCCACCATATTGACCTCGTCGCTTTGTGTGACGGCCAGCAGGATGTCGGTGTCGGCGATGCCCGCCTGCTCCAGTATCGAGGGATGTGCGGCATTCCCTGTCAGGGCGCGCAAATCCAGCCTGTCCTGCAACTGGCGCAGTTTCTCGCCATCGGTGTCCACTATGGTGATGTCATTGGCCTCGCCGACCAGGCTTTCCGCCACTGTCGAGCCGACCTGCCCGGCTCCGAGTATCAATATTTTCACGCTATTCCCCTTATTGCACGGGCACGGCGC
>Ga0154718_1174_pt1 | contig 73553 bp, 67 predicted proteins | sample Rifle2008BG16ft_FD_105726 | JGI IMG/M metagenome (GOLD analysis project Ga0154718, IMG submission 105726) | Betaproteobacteria bacterium RBG_16_56_24
ATAAACAAGAGTAGATCTTGTTAATACGGAACATTAGAATAATCGGGAGTAGATCTTGCTAATACGGAATATTAAAATAATCAGCGGAGCGTTTTTATTGGCTGTTTTTGCCATGTTTATGCTGCCCGCATTCATGCCTGCCGCGAGTGCATCCGAGGCGGCAGCGCCCGCAGCAGCAGCTCCGGCAGCAGCGGCAACAGAAACTGCCCCAGGCGCAAAGGCGGAGGTTTCCATACCTGTGCCAAAATTAACTGCGGCGGATTACCCCACGATCAAGGGTGTAAATCCCCGCGCGACAGTGTGGCTCGTGGCTCAGTTGCACCTCTGGTTCGGGGCTTTTGTTGTGGCGGTGCCGATGTTCGTGTTTATCATCGAGTCCATCGGCATGGCGACTCGGGATGAGCGTTACGACAACATGGCTTATGAATTTATCAAGGTCAGCATCACCGCCTATTCGCTCACGGCTATTCTGGGGGGATTGCTTGCCTTTGGCCTGATTCTCTTCTATCCGGATCTGTTCAAGTATCTGTCCGCAATTTTCAAGGAGAGCATGTTCGCGTACGCGCTGCTGTTCTTCGCCGAGAGCGCGGTCCTGTACATCTATTACTATGGCTGGCACTGGCTGCAGGGCGGCAACAGAAAATGGGTGCACCTGACCTTTGGGTTGTTGCTCAACGCGGTCGGCGTCCTGCTAATGCTTCTGGCAAACGCCTGGACGACTTTCATGATGAGCCCGGCGGGACTGGATCCGGCGGGTGTGTTCCACGGTGATACATGGGCGGCGATACACAATTTCCTGTGGAACCCGATCAACATCCACCGCGTAGTCGCCAACGTGGCATACGGCGGCTCGATTGTGGGCGCCTATGCGGCCTTCAAGTTCCTCAGCGCCAAGAACAAGGAAGAGCGTGCCCATTATGACTGGGTGGGTTATAACGCCAATTTCATCGCCATTGCGGCGCTGTTGCCCCTGCCTTTCGCCGGTTATTACCTGACCGCCGAATTGTATGCCTACAGCCAGCAGATGGGCATTACCCTGATGGGCGGGGTGTTCGCATGGATATTCATCATCCAGGCGGTGCTGATCGGCGCCCTGTTCCTGTCGGCCAACTACTATCTGTGGTGCGGCATGGGACGTAGCGAAGGCGCTCATCGCTACAATCCCAGAATAAAATACATCGCCGTTGTCCTGGTGGCGGCTTTCCTGGTGTGGTTTACGCCGCACACCCTGGTGCTCACCAATTCCGAACTCAAGAGTCTCGGCGGGCCGTATCACCAGATATTGGGTGTGTTTGGCATCATGCCGGCCAAAAACACGGCTGTGAATTTCTTGCTCACGTTTACCTTCATGAGCTTCCTGTTTTACCGGCGTGCCAATAAAGTTGCCACCGTGTCCTGGGCGGCTGCAGGCAATGCGGCGCAGATTGCCCTGTTTACCGCGGGCCTTATCAATATCGTCGTGCTGGGTGTCTATTACGGTTATTTTACCAACACGGTGTACAAGGTGGCGGCCTCCGTACCCCAGGTTTTGACCACACTGACAATCATTATTATCAGCGTAATCATAGACTCGTTCATGTACAAGGGGGCAAAAGATGTGGCGCCGCTGCACTGGGGGCGTATGTCCAACCGTTCCCAATACGCGCTGTTCCTGCTGGCCGTATCCTTCACCTGGCTGATGGGGTTGATGGGGTACGTCCGCTCCGGTATTCGCCAGCACTGGCACGTATCCAATATTTTCCGCGATGCATCTCCCGATGCCTATACCCCGGCTTTGGGTTATGCGGCTAGCATAGTATCGATCGGCACAATTATATTCATGGCCATGGTTATCTTTGTTTTCTGGCTGAGCACGATTAGTGGTAAGCATGTGGTTGCCAAAGGTTATTGGAAGGAACAAGCATGATCAATTTTTTAAAGGTTTCCGTCTTCAGCTTGTTGATGGTCGGTGGATTTTGGGGTTTTGCAAACTTTGGCATTCCGCAGATCAAACCTGCACCGCCACCCGTGGAGGAAAAGCTGGATCTTGGCGCCATGACCATGGATCAATTCATCGCACTGGGCGGGAAGATTTTTAATGGTAAAGGGACTTGCACCCTGTGCCACAATAAAATGGGCCGGGCGCCGATGCTGGACGTGATTGGTAAAAATGCTCCCGAGCGTTTAAAGGATGGCCGTTACAAAGGCAAGGCAAAGACTATCGAGGAATACATCCATGAATCTATGACGAAACCGTCGGCCTATGTGGTTGCAGGATTCGGCAAGTCAGGGACCAACGATACCGAAAGCCCGATGCCCGATGTCACGGGTGGTGGCATCGGGCTTAACCCGGCTGAGGTTGCGGCAGTCATCGCCTACCTTCAGGATTCGGGGGGCGCCGAAGTGACGGTCACCATTCCTGCCATGCCTGCCGCAGGGGAGGGAACTGCCACGGCAGAAGAGGCTGCGCCGCTGAAAACAGCTGCGGAGGTGATCGCCAAGTATGGATGCGGAGCCTGTCACAAGGTTGCGGACCAGACCGGCGAGATAGGACCGAATCTCACCAAGATTGGCGCAACGAGGAACAAGGACTATATTCGGCAGGCGATACTCGATCCCGATGCGGTTATCGCAAAAGGATTTACTGGGGGAATGATGCCCCCGACACTTGGTGAGCAACTGAAAGCGAAGGAGCTTGAGATGCTGGTGAATTACTTGGCAGGGTTGAAATAATCATGACACAAAAAAGACGCATTCCACGCTTGTTGCAGATGGTCCTCATAATACTTGGGGTGTATTTCAGCTTTATCCTGGTGTTTGATGTGGCGCTGCACCAGTTGATCCCGAAAAGTCTGCTTACCATGTATATGTTGTTCGTGGTGGCTGGGGTGGTGATGGTGTTCACCTTTACAGAGGAGGGTGCCCAGGAACTGGTGGGTCCCATCAAGGCTCTGGTCGAGGATCCGTCCAAAAAAATGCTGCGAAATGTGGTGTTTGTTATTGTGCCGCTGCTGGCCGGTTACTACACCTATTCAAGCATGACGCCCAGTTTCGAGGCGCCCATGGAGCTGCGCACCATTCACCCTGCTCCGCCGTCCAAGTTCAAGGCGTTTGGCAAGAGCTATGACCTCGCAACCCTGGAAAATCCCTATCGCAAATTCGAGAAGGAAGATCCGGCCAAGTTTGGTGAATTGGTCAAGGCGGGCGGGAATGTTTACATCCAGAACTGCCAGTATTGCCACGGCGACAAACTGGATGGCAATGGTCCTTACGCATCGGGACTGAATCCCACACCACTTAATTTCCAGGACGTGGGCACCATCGCACAATTGCAGGAATCCTTTCTGTTCTGGCGCATTTCCACCGGTGGACCGGGACTGCCTGCCGAGGCCGCCCCGTGGATTTCATCCATGCCTGTCTGGCAAAATTTCCTGACCGAGGATGAGATATGGAAGGTGATTCTGTACTTGTATAACTATACCGGCAGACAACCAAGGTCGTGGGCACATGAATAATCGGCGATTAGGAAAAAAAATGAGTTCAGCAAATAAAATAGCACTCCTGACCTTCTGTACCGCGTTATTGATGGCGGGTTCGGCGGCAGCGAAACCTGGCGATGCCGCCAAGGGCAAGGGGATATACGACAAGCGTTGCACCTGGTGCCACGGAGCGGAGGGCGCGGGTGACGGTGCTGCCAAAGATCGGCTCAATCCCCCGCCGCGTGACTTTACCTCCGGCAACTACAAGATCAGAAGTTCTGATTTTGCAGACCCGACACCCAACGATGACGACATCTTTCGCATGATACGCGACGGTATGCCGGGCACCGGCATGCCGGGCTGGAGTAGTTTGCTGGCTGAGCAGGATATGTGGGATCTGGTGGCTTACGTCAAGTCTTTTGCCAGCTACGAAACACCGCCCGCCAAGCAGGTTGATTACGGCACTCAGATCAAGAGTTCGTCCGAGAGCATCGAGAAGGGCAAGAAGCTGTTTGAAGATGGCGATCGCTGCGTGGAATGCCATGGCAAGACCGGCAAGGGCAGCGCCAGCAAGCGTCTCAAGGGAGATGCCGGCGAGCGTACCTGGCCGCGCAACCTGACCAAGCCATGGACTTTCCGTGGCAGTAACGACCCGAAGGACATTTTCACTCGGATTTCCACCGGTATTGCTGGAACGGAGATGCCGTCCTTTGCCGATCCCAAGAGTAAAAAGAAGCTCACTGACGAGGAACGCTGGCACGTAGCCAACTATGTGGCTTCCCTTGCCAAGACCGATAAAAAGGTTGATGCGGAAAATACCGTTATCAAGGCGGACGTGGCGGAGGGCGAACTGCCCAACACCCCTGATGATGAGCGCTGGGAAAAATCTACCCCTACCACCTTTTACACGGTTCCGCAGATCATCGGGGGGGAGCGTTATTTCACGCCTTCCAATGACACCATCACGGTGCGCGCGATGTACAACGATAAAATGGTTGCGATGTTGCTGGAGTGGGATGATCGCACCAAGAGCATTCCCGGGGACGACAGTGCGGAAAAGCTCGCTGATGCACCGATTGCGGAAGATGGAGTCGCGGTACAATTACCCGTTGTGATCCCAACAGAAATGGAGAAACCCTATTTCGGCATGGGTGATGCGACGCATCCAGTGAATATCTGGCAGTGGAAGAGCGGCACCAAGGATGCAGCCGAGACCGTTAACCTTTTAAATGCTAAGGGGTTCAAGGAAATCGAGAAACGCGATGCGGCTGGTGTCGATCTCAAGGCAAAGGCGAGTTATAGCGACGGTACATGGAAGGTGTTGATGTACCGGCCACTCACTACTTCCTCACCAGACAAGGATATACAGTTCTCCGAGGGCAGGTTTATCCCCGTGGCTTTTGCTGCCTGGGATGGAAGCAATAACAGCGAAAAGGGCTCGAAGCACACCATGACGACCTGGTACTGGTTGTTGTTAAAACCGGCAACCGGGTCCAAGCCTCTCGTCACGGCACTGATAGTTGCGGGATTATTTATTGGTGGTCTGCTCTGGTGGGCGCGTAGCGCCAAACCGGCTCCCTGATAGTCCGTGAAGGGCAAACCGTGGAAGAAGCCGAGTACGGCAGGCGAGGGGTGAAGACCAAAATATTTGGATTTATCATCATGGTCTTGGGTTTTTTGGATAGCCTGCTGTCCTTGCGTGGCGGGATGCCTGCTTATGAGTACCTGCTTCTCATTTTATTTGGGGCATGCGTGTTCGCCATCGGTGCGGTTCGCGGTGGACGGCGCGCGTCTACCGAAGTAGACGAAGTATAAGGGTCAAGTCCAAAATCTGCTGTAAATTCGCGCTCCGGTTGCTGGCGTTTTTTAGCCTGCCATGGCAACGATATTGCTGCCCTGTTTAGCCGCATTTTGGGCGGCTGCGCACTCCCTGAAGTCATCCATATCGAGGTAGATGCGCTTCTGCCAGCCCTCGTTCTGTTTGGCCGGCAAGGCCCCGATCGCCGCCAAAACCCGATTCGCCATCTTGTTTGGCGAACGCTTCGCGGGATTATTTTGAGGATGTTGTGAAATTTGAACGTGATTTCAGATATACAAAATTTCTGACATCATTTAGACTGCGAGTCGTAAGGATGTCCAGGCAAGCTGTAAAGCCGTTTAATTGGCGACCAAAAAACGAAAAAGTTTTGTCAACGGTCGTGCTGTAGATTGGAATGCGCTTCGACGTCGAGTCTGGCAGCTGAAAAAAATTAGGTGAAATTATCACTTTTTTTTGATCTAGATCAAACATGCAAAGCTTGGATGGTGTAAATATCAAGCCTGATGAAGGTGCGTCAAAATGCCGCAGCAGTGGCGGGCGCAGCAGGATGGCAGGTACGGTTTTGAGTAAGTGGGTTAAAGGTAGTAAAAGCAGTGTAATGAGCAATAACGGGCAATTGTAGTAACCAAGTGAATGTCTGGGGTGAAGGTCGGCGTTAACATATACGCTATCCTAATTATTAAGCAGTTGCGTACAGGGGAGGTAATAATGCAAGGCAAATTTAAATTTTTAATGGCGAGCGCTCTTTCAGCGAGTTGTTTAATGCTAGGGGCGGCTAATGCTGCAGATAAACCAGAAGTCATCCCAGGATGGCAGGTGGCGGTTCCGGATGGCAAGGATACGCCGCTTCATGATCCGATGATTTTGTACTCGTCCGGCGGTGTGGACGGCAAGATGGCGATCATCGGTATTCCCAGTTTCAAGACCTATCGCCACGTTGATTGCGGAGTCGACACGCACGAAATTTCATTCGGCGGAAGTAATAAAGGTAACAAAAATGGTACACCGGATGGCAAATACGTTTATCTGAACGACAAGGGCGCCAACACGATTTGCGAGTTTGATCTTCAAACAGGCTATCTGGCAAGAATCATCGCGTTGCCTTTCCCGTTCGGGGTTCACCACATTGCCATGAGCACCGATGGCAAGAACATATTTGCCACGGGCGAATATAGCGGCAAGATGGCCAAGGTCGACATCAAATCAGGCAAAACCGAAGTGATAGACTGGGGTCCTTCCCCGAGCGCTCCGGACTACATTGACGCTACCAGGAATGGCAAGTATGTTTTCGCGGGCAACTATTATCATTCCACCGTGGGTGTGTTTTCCACCAGTCCTTTCAAGCTGATCAAGGAAATACCGGTAGGTAAGAACCCCCATGGCACGGACATCAATCCGGAAAGCACCATGGTGGCGGTGGCTGATAAACTCTCGGCGACCATGACTATCATCGATGTCGATAAACTGGCGGTAAAGAAAGTAATCCCGACCTGTGCGGGTCCTCTTCATAACGTAATGGACGTGTATAACAAGAACGGCGGTTCCTACCGTGCCGGCATAGATAGTCCCGATGGGCTGACTTCCAAGTACATCTATGAGAGCTGCTTCGTGGCGGACGCCAACGTGAAGGTGTCTTACGCAAAGCTTGAGGTGGTTGACGAAATTCCAACCCACTATAGAACGGGCCATATTTCCATCTCCCCGGATAACTCCTACGTGATGGCTTTGAACAAGTTCTCAACCGGCCTGTTCAGCCCTACGGGTATCATATTCCCGGTTAACTTCGAGTTGTGGGATGCGCGGGAGAAGAGCCCAACCTACGGCAAGACCTTGAAGATCATGCCGGTGGATGGCGAGCCGCATAATGCCAAGGGCTTGATGGCCTACCTGATCAAGGATTGGACCAAGGGACAGGCAGAGCAGGGCGGGTTGCTAACCGGCAGGACCGATCTGCTTGATCCTCCGCACAGGGCGTATTCAAAGAGGTACTTTATTCCCAAGGAAAATACTCCACCTGGCGTCAAGCTTGTTGATGGCGTCAAGGAAATTCACATGAAGGCCTTCAGCTACGGCTACATTCCCCGGCAGGTGAGGGTGAACAAGGGCGATAAGGTGCGGTTGTTTGCTACCAACATCGACAAGGCGTCCGGTATCACCAAGAATCCCGATGTCACGATGGGTTTGACCATCTATGGCCCTTATGGTCAGAGGTCCAATATGGATCTGCCACGCGGAGTGACCTCGGTGCATGAGTTTACGGCGGATATTGCAGGCGAATATGAAATCTTCTGTACGCACTTCTGCGGACCGCTGCATCTGGAAATGAGAGCAGCGTTCTTTGTTGACGATCCCAAGAAGGGGCCTTCCAATCTTGCTGTTGGTGACTATGCTGAAGCGCAAAAACTGCCTGGCTTGCTGGAAGAGGGTCAGATCACTATTGCGGAACGTGTGAAGGGGTTGTAATTTGCTCTTTGCGCGCAGATATGTATGGATGAATAACCGGCCATCCCCTCGCGGGGGTGGTCTAAAGAGGGAGAAATCGAAAATGAAGAATGCCAAGTTGAGAATAGGCCTAATCGCAATAACAAGTTTAGGCATGATGTGGGGGAGTGTGTCAGCTTTTGCTGCAGAGAAGCGATGCACCGCCGGAGGGCAGAAGGTAGAGTGCCCTACCGTAACTGAAGCGGAAGCGAAGGCTGCAGCGGCCGCGTTTCTGAAAGAAGGCGATGATATGGAGGTAGGTAAAGGCGGCAGCACCTACGGCATCGCGCCGTTTGATTATCTGACGGGTGTAGGCAAGCGCTCCAACTCCGACACCAAGACTTACAAAACGGACAGTGGTTATGGCGAAAAGACTGGTGCTGGCCTCAGGACGGAATTGTGGGATCGGGTGAAAGCGCCCGCGTCGGATGGCGTGACCGATAAATCCGTGTACGATCAATGGACGAACAACTGGTCTCCCAAGTTTGGTAATACGCTGGTTGCGGGCGCCGATCCAAATCAAGGGAAAACCTATTATTATTCCTACTGTATTGCCTGTCACGGCTGGTTGATGCACGGTGATGGACCCAACGCCGCCGAACTGAACCCGCGGCCAAGAACGTTGACCCGTGGCGAATACATGCAAAAGAAGACCAACCTTGAATTGTTTACGGTAATCAAGGGCGGGGGTGAGGCGGTATCACTGTCTTCGTCCATGCCCAATTGGGGGAACGTTCTGCAGGATCAGGATATCTGGAATGTTATCGCTTTTATCCGGGCGATGCAGGATGTCAAACCGCCGGCAAGCGTGGCGGAGTATCTTAACCCCAAATCGACCTTCAAGCCGATCAAGGGCGATGTAGATGCACTCAATGCGGCGTCGAATAAAGACTTCAAAGAGGCGCAGGAGTTGGTTGAGTCGGATATGTCCGGGCGTGCTCCTGGTTCTGAGCTGGCCGGAGGTGGATATGTCAAGGGCGGCAATAGGCTCGATGCGGCTGATGTAAAACTGAGGGTTAAGTAATAAAGGTTTGCCATGATGAAAGTTCACCTGAATGTTGAGGTGTGCAAGTAGGTCTGATATATTGAACCTGCAGTAAGTGATGGTTTGAGCGAGGTATGTCCAATGGATGAAAGTCCGGGGATATACCTCTCTCCTTTTGTGGGTAGCAAAAATATTTTTTCAAAACACCCGGCGTCTGAATTAGCCATATAATTCACGAGTATACGTATCAACCCAAAAACCGCAGTTGAGGGGTTTGCAGGTGCGGATAAATCCGTACCTATGGAAGTGACACAGCACCATAAATTAACAAACCTTTCATCACCAACTGCGTTTATTAGGATCAATATTTTCAAAGCTTAAAGCAAAAGAGGTGTATCACATGACATTCCAAGTTTCTCTGGCCGTTGCCGAAGAATTCCACCCATCACTTGGCTTCCGTTTGCATCAACGTATTCTGGTTGCGCTGGATTCCTCCGATCATGCTAATGCCGCCATGCGGGGTGCGACGGAACTGGCGGGATTGGCCGACGATTCCGTGATCACCGGCTCCCATGTCTATGCCGCCAAGCTGCATGATATGCGCTTCCGCCAGATGGAAGGCGGTTTGCCCGAACAGTTCAGGCGAGAGCAGGAGCTGGAGCGCCAACGGGATGTGCATGATGACCTGATTACCCGTGGTTTATCGATTATTACCGATTCCTATCTCGATCAGGCAGCAACCGAATGTGACCAACTCGGTATCAACTTCAAGCGCTGCTCGCTGGAAGGTAAAAATTACCGCGCGCTCACCCAGGAAACAAATTCAGGCGCTTATGACCTGCTCGTGATGGGCGCATTGGGTCTCGGCGCCATAAAAGGAAGCCGGTTGGGTACTGTATGCGATCGGGTGGCGCGACGTTCAGCTATCGATACGCTTGTTATCAAGGAACCCGGCCGCTCTATCAGGGAAGGTTCAATTGTCGTCGCGGTGGATGGTTCATCCAAGGCCTATGGGGGTTTGCTCACTGCTTTGGCATTGGCCAAACACTGGCAGGTGCCCGTCAAGGTTATTGCCGCCTTTGACCCCTATTACCATTATGTTGCGTTTAACCGCATTGCCGGGGTGCTGTCCGAAGAAGCGGGCAAGGTGTTCAAATTCAAGGACCAGGAAAAATTACACGAAGAGATCATTGATTCAGGATTGGCCAAAATATATGACGGTCATTTGGCTGTCGCCCGATCGATTGCCAAGGATTTTGGTGTCGGGATAGAAACCGAACTGCTGGATGGCAAGCCCCACGACGCCATCGAAAAGTATGTCAGGAAAGTCAAGCCATCGCTGCTGATCGTCGGCAAATTGGGCATCCATGCCGATGATGAACTTGATATCGGCGGCAACAGCGAGCACCTGCTGCAAAATGTGGATTGTTCCATTTTGCTCAGCATGCGTGAATATCAGCCAGAGGTAGATGTCGTGTCGGGGGTCACCACATCATGGACTCATGAAGCCGAAACCAGAATGGAGCGGGTGCCGTCTTTTGTCCGCAACATGGCGCGCATGGCCATCATGCGTTATGCCCAGGAACATGGTCATACCGTCATCACCCAGAGGATTGTGGATGAAGCGACCGCCCAGCTCATGCCGAGCCATGCGGAACAGGCCATGGGAGAAATTGTTGCTGCCTACGATGCCGGAGAACTGAAACGTAAACCTGGGGCAGAAGAGGTCATGCGCTGGTCCGATGAGGCCGTCGCGCTTTTACTCACCGTCGAAGACCTTTCGGTGCGCGGCAATCTCAGCATGCGCGCCGAGAAAAAAGCCCGCCAGGAAAAGTGCGCTGCGGTGGAAGCAAAACACATTAAACCGTTTCTTGATTCTGAATCGCCAGAGATACCTCAGTCCTCAGTCCTCAGTCCTGCACAACTTCATTGGCAGGCCGCTGCGCTGGCCCGTCTGATGCGGGTGCCAGAAGGTTTCATGCGCGACAGCTGCAAGAAGACCATTGAGAATTTTGCCCAACAAAATGGTCACGATGAAATCACCTTGGAAGTGGCAGAAAACGGCCTCAAGCTGGCCCGCGGTGAAATGGAAAAAACCATGAAGGGACAAAGCGCGCCGGTTCCCAAGGCAGCGCGAGGGGGTTGCCCCTTTGGTTTCGGTAAAAAAGCAAGTGCTGCTGATAACAGCGCCTTGCCCTGGACCAGCGAGGCTGAGAAAATCATGCAAGGCTTGCCTGAAGGCATGAGCCGCGATATGACACGCAATGCAATAGTCGCAATCGCCGCCAAAAATGGCCTGAGTGAAATCACAGCGGATGTTGTAAGGCAGGTGCTGGATACCTTCAAATTCGGCTCAGGCAAAGCCGGTGAAACCATGCCTTGGGATGGAGATGCCCGTGATAGTCTCAGCCGTGCACCTGACATGGTGCGTGGCATGTTGATAAAGGAAGTGGAGAACTGGGCGCAACACCATAATCGCTCCCACATCGATCTCGCCACAGTGAGCACGGTTAAGCAGGAATGGCAGTCCAAGGGTTATTTCCACATGAATCCCGATGACCCACGCAGTAACCCAAGTCTGTAGTTGAACGAAAATGAATATGCCATACACAGGCAATACTGAGGCAAACGGGCATGGCGAAATTGCCGCCCCTGATGAAACCCGCAATGCCCGTTTCCCTCTCCCCAACCCTCTCCCGCAAGCGGGCGAGGGGGCGAACGAATCGCTGCGCGAGCTTCACGTCAACGATTTATTTTTACTCGCCATTAACCTGACAAATCGTTGCAACCTTGCCTGTGCCCATTGCTATATGGACGCAAAAACCCTGAAGTATGGCGGTGAAAATGAGCTCACCACGGAAGAGGTGTGCGGTCTGCTGGATGATATTGCAGGCCGCAGTGCTGAAACCATGGTGGTACTCACCGGTGGCGAGCCGCTGATGCGCGGCGATCTGGAAGAACTGGTGTCTCACGGCACAGAACGCGGCCTTGCCATGGTGGTGGGGACGAATGGCGTGGCGCTCACCGATAAACGCGTGCAATCGCTGAAGGCCGCCGGGGCAATGGGCGCCGGTATCAGTGTCGATTCCCTGGATCCTGAAAAGCATGATGCCTTCCGCGGGCTTCCCGGCGCGTGGGAAAAAACCCTGCACGGCGTCGAGGCCTGCAAGCGCCATGATTTGTCCTTCCAGATCCATTTTTCCGTCACCGAATCCAATGCCGGCGAAGTCCCGGCCATGATAGCCTTTGCACGCGCCTCCGGGGCGCGGGTGTTGAACGTGTTCTTCCTGGTATGCACCGGCCGCGGCGAATCCATGTCGGACATCAGCCCCATCACCTATGAACGGGTGCTTAATCAATTGGTGGCAGCCCAGGAGCAAAGCCAGGACCTGCTCATCCGCGCCCGCTGTGCGCCCCATTACAAGCGCATCGCCTTTCAACGCAATCCCGCATCAACGCTCACCCGGGCCGCCGGTTACGAAGGCGGCGGTTGCCTGGCAGGTATCCATTATTGCCGGATTACTCCGGAAGGCGGTGTGACGGCCTGCCCATATATCCCCGAGGAAGAAGGCAGCATCCGCGATACGAAATTCTGGGATATCTGGAATCAATCGCCCACCTTTCAGTCCTTGCGCAATCCCAGGCTGCAAGGCAAGTGCGGCAGCTGTGAATTCCAGAAATTGTGCGGCGGCTGCCGGGCGCGGCCTCTCGCCCTGGGTGGCAGCCTGATGGACACGGATCCATGGTGCGTCCATGTGCCTGATGGATCCGCCGTCATCGAACCATTAATTGAGCAGCCAAAGAAACTTGTCTGGAACCTGGAGGCGGAGAAACGCCTGTCGCGGGTTCCCTCATTTTTGCGCAAGATGGTCAAGAGTCGTGCTGAAAGTTATGTGCATGAGCTGGGATTGCACGTGGTGACGGAAGAGCACTTGGCTACCTTGTCTGCAAAACGTTTCGGAAGCGGTGGGCCACCCCGGCCGGGCACACGCGAAGCGGAGCAGGCAACCCAACAAGTCGCAGCAGCGGCCGGGCAAGTACCCGTGCTGCCCTGGAGCGAACAGGCACGGGAACGCCTGGCATCTATGCCCGCCTTTCTGCAGGAAGGTGTACGCGCGGTTGCCGAGGATGTCGCCCGTTCCGAAGGCAGGCTGGAAGTCAATATCAAGCTTCTGGACAGGCTGGAATCAGAAACCCGTCCCGGCCGCAATTTGCCATGGACTGATGAATCGGATCAGTTGATTGCAGAGTTTCTCGCTGATAAGGCACCTCAGGTGCGTATGTTCGTCGCGCCCGCACTGGAAAGCGCCACGGAACACTTTACCAAGAAACGGCGCGCCACAACCGTGGAGCGGGCGGATGTCGAGCAAGCCATCGCACAATTGACCGGCGGGGTGGAATGGGATGAAGATGCCCTGGCGCGCGTGTTGTCTGCGCCCGACTTCAACCGGGCAGGCATCAAGAAGGCCGCTGAATTCAATGCCCGCAAAGAAGGCCTCAAGCGCATTACTTCCAGCGACCTGACGCGTTTCCGCAATGGCGCCATGATGCGCGCGGTACAACGCATGAAGGGCTTTGGGATGCAGGAATTGAGCTTCGATGCCTATGAGATCGCCCGTGATCGCGTGCCGCGCCTCAAGGATAATCCCGAAGCCGATAAGCGTTTTGATACCATCCGCAATTTTGTCGCGGCGCGAGAAAACCCCGGCGATTTGCTGGGCCAGGATTTGCTAGAAAAAATGAAGGCGCAACTCAAGACAAACAAGAAGAATTTGATTGATTGAACAAAACAGAAGCCAACGGCATAGCGATGGATAAAGTTGATGTATTGATTATCGGCGGTGGTATCTCAGGGCTTGCCTCTGCCTGGTGGCTGGCGTGCAGCGGTCTGTCTGTCGAAGTGTGGGAGGCCAACAAGCAACCGGGCGGCAAGATCAAGAGCACCCTGCAGGACGGTTATCTCACCGAGCGCGCTGCGGCCATGGTATTAAACTTCCGTCCCGAGGTTACAGAACTGGTACGCGAAGCGGGGCTGGAATCGGCAAAGACCGCCCGTTTGCCTGCCGCAGAGGCACGCCGTTACCTGTTGCACCATGGCCGTCTGAAGGCGCTGCCCATGCGCATGGGCGCCATGGTGGCTTCGCCATTGTGGAGCCTGCGCGGCAAGTTACGCCTGCTGGCCGAACCATTCATCTTCTCCAGCGGGAGTGCCGACGAGTCGGTAAGCGAATTTATCACTCGCCGGCTTGGCCATGAAGTATTGGAAAAGGCCATGGAGCCATTCATTGCCGGAACGCTGGCGGCGGATGCGGATCAGGCCAGCGCTGCTGCTGTCTTGCCGCGTCTTGTCGCACTGGAGCAGCGCTATGGCAGCATCGCTGCCGGGGTTCTGGTTAACAGAGTATTGCGCCGGCGCACGGCATGCACAACTGATACCTTTTCCTTCCGTGGAGGCATGAGCACGCTGGTTGAGGCACTGTCCAACACGTCCGGAATTAATCTGCGCACCGGCCATACTGCAGAAGAGTTGGTTCGTGAGCGGGGCGGCTGGCAGGTCATGGCTGCAACACCACAGGGTAAGCGCACTGTGTTTGCATGCCATGTGATCGTGGCAACACCGGCAGCGGCAGCGGCTGTTCTGGTTAATCCGTTGGACAGTGAACTGGCGGAATTGCTGCGTGGAATAAACTACGCCGGCGTGACTATTGTGCATGCAGGGATGGATCGCGACGCGGTGGGGCACCCACTGGATGGCGCCGGATTTCTGGCACCGAAAGGGGAAAGCGCAACCTTGACGGGTAATTTGTGGATGAGCACCCTGTTTCCGGATCGGGCGCCTCCGGGGAAAGTCCTGCTGAGTTCCTATCTTGGCGGCGCACGCGCGCCCCAGGTGGCGGATTGGGACGATGAGCGACTCGTCGACGAAATGCTCAAAACGTTGCACCCGCTAATCAATTTAAAAGCCGGTCCGGAGATGGTGCGCATCGACAGGCATCATGATGCGCTGCCCGCGTATCACGGCGCCTACCAGGCGCGTATGCGGGCAATCACGACCCGTTTGCAATATATTCCCGGACTTCACCTTGAAGCCAACTACAGGGGGGGAGTGTCGGTGCGTGACCGTCTTGCCTGTGGCCATGCTGCGGCGAACCGCATTCTGGGGGAACGGCGATGGCCTTCCGTTGAACGAAAGAGGCGCGAAGAAACAGAGAAGTCAGGTGGGAAGGCTGTGCATTCCCTGGATTCAATGGATCCTGCCATTGAATAAAAATTTCTCAAAATGTTTCTGGAACCCAGCCAGAATGTTTCATAACCAGAAAAGGAGCACAAAATGAAAAGCCACCGAATGAGAGCGATCTATATCGTTCTATGTTTGAGCATGATGGTCTTTGCCAACGCGGGATTCGCAAAAGAACCGCTAAAGAAAGAAAGAAGCCGCTCTCATACAGAGCTTGATCCTGTTAATACTGGAACTTACACCGGGGAAGCGGGCAAGGACAACTTCATCGCGAATTGTTCTCCTTGTCACGGAGAAACCGGGAAAGGGGATGGCCCTCTTGCAGAGACTCTCGGGGATGGAGTGAAGCCCCGTAATTTGAGCGATGCCAAGCTTTTATCAGTTCGAACAGATGAATTTCTTTTCAAGGTTATTAAATCTGGTGGGGCTTCCATGGGATTTGCCGAGGCAATGCCAAGCTGGAAAGAAACCTTTACCGATGCAGAGATAAAACAGATTGTTCAATATATCAGGAAAGATATTTGTAAGTGTAAATACAAAGATAAATAATGAATTGGGCGGGGGAGAGGATATGTTCTTTCTATTGCGCAGGCAAGCAGGCCATAAAGGGGTCAAGCTGGGCAAATCTGAATAGACCGATTGAGGGATTGCTCGAATGAGCCGATTGAGTACGTGTACATGAGCATGACTGATTCTGAACTCCGTTTTGCCAGGCGGGCAATAAAGCGCAAAAAACTCTTCCTGGCGCTCTCTATTACAAGTGTAGTCGTAGGGCTTGGTTTGACATTGCTTTACTCCTGGCAGTACGCAACGCAACCCGGTTTTGCTCCCGGCATCCATTTGGTGCTGGTGCTCTTGATTCTCCTTATGGCCAGACAGAATCTGCGTCAGTACTATTATGCAAAAATTCTTGAAAAGTTGATTGCATGAAAACGGTTGAATGTGGGGCGTGATTTACCTCGAATTCCATTTCTATATCAAACGTGACTTTTGTAGGGCGGGTCACACCCGCCATTTCAGCATCATTCAACAAATCCCACCTCGTTATCCCGTTCAACGGCGGGTACGAAAAACTTTTGTCCCGGCACCGGTGTGACCCGCCCTACGGATTATTTTCAGTTTGAAGGAGAAATGGAAGAAGAGGTAAATCACGCCCCTACTATATTTCACTATTTGGCAGCGGAAGAACGTTTCCGTTTCCTTGATCGAATAAAGGGCGGCGCTCGTGCGGATCAGGGAATGGTTTTTCTATCTTCTTTATGGGATCCTGGTGCTTGCTTATTCTTCAGCGCCATCTCTATGTGTCTTTTCTCTATTGGCGTTTCAGCCAAACGAATCAGCGCCTGATCGCCTTGCAGGAGCTTATGGATGTCCTTCGCGATCCAATCAGGCTCCCAATTGCCGACCAAGCCGTTCCAGACCTGTGTAATCGCAATCACTTCCGCATCAGAGAACGGCTTGAATGTCCCACCTTTCTGGATCATCAATTCCGTATACTTTTTCATGGAATGGGAAACGACAATAAAAGGCGGCCCGCATCGAGAACAGTATTTGAGCATCTTGTCAGCAGGATGACAGGTGGTGCATCGGTTATAGGCAAGGGTAACGGCCTCGTCAGGGGTATAGGAGAGATAGCCCCGGTACTTGGCTTCCGCAAGTATCTGTTTACCTAACGGGTTAGGAATAGCTATCGCGCCAATCGCCGCAACAATTACAAAAAGAAATACACCCACCATCAATCCGTATTTTTTCATGATCTGCCCACCTTTGATGGCAAGGCACTGATCAATTCCCAGTACCCTGCCGGCTTTATTTTACCCACAGCTCTGCCGCCATACTCGCATCCAGCTTGATCAAGGCATTCTTATCCATATCAGCAAACCAGATATCCCCCCTTGAATCAGCGTCAATGCCATTAGGTTTGCTCTTGCCAGCGCCTACATCTAATTCCAAGAACGCACTGGTTACTGGGTCGAACACGGCAATCTTGCTGCTCGTCAGGAGGGTGCAAAATATTTTTCCGTCAATTCCTACGGTCAAGCCTTCAATTGCACCGCTACTTGGCATTAGAAAGGTTTTAAATTTTTTCGTCATGGGGTTAAATGTCATCAAATTGCGCCCTATGTGGCCACCAAACCAGAGCGCCCCCGACCCGTCTATGGCAAGATCCCTCGGAGTCTCGTGGGATCTCGGCAATTCGAACTCATGAATCGCACCATCCTGGGGGTTTAACCTGGCCAGCTTGTTACCCTCGGTTTCCAGGAACCATACTACGCCCTTTTTATCCACCACAATACCCGACGGACGGCTAGCGGGTGTAGGAAGCGGATATTCCCGGAATACCTCGCGCCGAGGGTCGAACATGCCAACTTTATTGCCATAAAATTCAGTAAACCAGATGTTCCCTCGGAGATCAGACGCAATCCTTCCAGGATTGCTGGCTATCGTGGGAATATCGTATTCCTTAAATGACAGCGAGACAGGATCGAGAACGCCGAGCTGGTTTGAATCTGATTCGGTAAACCATACCTTGCCTGTATTGCTGATCGTTATATCCGAGGGAGCGCTTGAGGGGGTGGGAATATTGTGCTCGGAAAAAACACCCTTGGCAGGCTGAAACCTGCCGATTTTATTAAGGTTGGATTCAATAAACCAAACGGTGTCTGTTTTGTCGATCACAATCCTGGTTGGCAAAGTAAATGCCGTGGGCATTTTGAAGGAATTGAAGGCATCGGCCCCCCACGACGGGGAACATAGGAAGCTACCGAGAATTATCCAAAAAACAGCTACTGGTTTCACTACATTATCCTTGTCTAAAATAGGGTGAAGGGCACGACTGCATGGTTGCAGGAAGAAGGGCAAAGCCGGGAGCCGGTTCCGGTGTTGCCCCAGAACAACCATGCCAAGGCAAATAGTCAGTAGAGCACGGCTTATCGATACGTCAAAGCCCGAAAAGTTTCATAAAGTGGAGGGTATGTTTTTTTACGAAACAAAACATGTGTAGGGCACCTCTAAAAATCCAAACTCCGTCGCGATGCTGCGTTGCTCAATAAATTTTAACGCTTACATATCAAACATATGCGGCGCGCTAAAATTTATTTCGCGCCTTGCCTGGCTTAGGATTTTGAATTTTTAGAGGCGCCCTATAGCAAAAAACCAGCAAGAGTTTGGCTTATGAATGCCCGCTTTGGCGATATCTTCTGGTTAACCATCCGCCTAGCGTTGCGGCGCCTATAATCACTGCGAGTAGAACAAGCCATTTGGCCATACTCTGATTAGATGCCTTCTCAACAGAAGAACTGTCTGGAGCATTGCTTTGCTTATTGCTTTCTGCCAATGCTTCGTTAATGTCAATCATCCCCAAGCGCTTTGCATCTGTGGCGCTTTGAGTGAACCAGAGCAGGGATCGCTTGCGATCTATCACCAGGTCTGCCGGCAAACTGCCGAAGTTGGGAATATCGTATTCATGGAAGGTCGCCTTCTCCGAATTAAACACACCAACCTTGTTGGCCTTGTATTCAAGAAACCAGATATTCCCGTTATCATCGTTCACCAGCGCAACAGGCGAGCTGCCGGGGGTGGGAATAATGGCCTCGTCAAACCGGTTCTGCTCAGGTGAAAACATCCCAAGCCTGTTTGCTGTCACTTCCACAAACCATATCTTTCCATGCTTATCAATGGAGATTTTTCCCGGGTTTGCAAATTGAGTGAGCAATTCATATTCGTTAAACGCCTCTTGCTCCGGAACAAATTTCCCTATTTTATTGGCACTGGATTCGGCAAACCAGATATGGCCCTTTTGGTCGGCAGCTAAACCCTTGGGGTTCCCGTTGGCGGTAGGAATGGGATACCCTTTTAGCGCAAAAGTCTTGGGATCGACGCGGTAGAGGCTATTTTTATTGGAGGCAAGAAACCATATCGTGCCCTTGGCATCCACGATCAATTCTTCAGGAATTGTATTATGTGGAATGGCATACTTTGTGAAGTATCCGTCCGCAGGTGTAAAGCGCCCCAGTATATGTGGCTCTTCCGCACCCTCAACCCATCGCGTCACGGTAAACCAGATTTCCCCATCGGGACCCAGGGTAATGTTCGAAAATCCCATCTTCCCCCACGAGGCAGGAAGAGAGTAGGTTGCAAACTCTTTTTTCTCCGGGTCATATACGGCCAGCTTTTTACCGACTTTCTCGGTAAACCAGACACGTCCAGTCGAGTCTATGATCATCGACTGTGCCGAGCTGAGCCCTTCGGGTAGCGCCACCTCCTTGATCAGGGAGGACGACTTGGCCTGATCTTCGGTATTGCCATGGTCGTGGGCCTTACCATGGTCGTGGGGATCAACTACTAGATCTTTGGCGCTAACCGGGTCTTTGGCATTGCCATGCTCGTGTTCACCCTGCGCGAAAGCTGCCCCCCCGCCCATGAGGATTCCGCACAAAAAAAGCATCAGGCCATAAGTGGTTTTATGCAGAAAAAAATTAAAGGTTGTCCTCATTGAAAATACCTTAAAAAACTAACTGTTGGCGTTACCAAGTATGGGATCACCATGTCATCGTGGGCTCATAAACATGGCGTAGTTGCCAGTTTGAATCTTTGTAAGACCCGCCTGCATGGTTCGCAGTATCTTCGCTGCCTATGTTATAACCACCCAAGTCAACTTGCCGCTGGCGCTCAACCCGGTAATATTCGCCCATTTTGGCAGGAGGCAAGGCTTGCCTTTGTCCCATCATGGGATTGTGGCAGGATGGGCAACCCAGGGCCTTGACTGGATGTCCACTGGCTACCACTGCTCCCGTGGGAATTACCCATACAAGCCCGGCATAGATGGCAATCGCCACTATTGATGTAGCATTGAATCCAAAACGAGTTTTGCTATTTTTTCGAAAAATAACCGGCACCAGAAACAGAAAGACCACAGCCAGGAGCGGAAGCCAGAACGTGCCAACCGGTAACCATTTGGCGTTATCCCCGGTCAGATACCAAAAAGGCTGAAACAAAAACACCAGATACCATTCCGGGGAGGGTACGTGGAAACCCTCATCAGGCATGGGCGGCATAGCGGGATCCATTGGCACCTGGATGAAATAGGATAACAACAACAACCCCAAAAAAATAACCGATATCAGCGTGCTGGCCTTTACCGCGTGTTTCGGCCAAAAAGCATAAAATTTTTGCGGATAAGGAAGAGCGTACTTGGTCGCCACGATGATTTCTGTTTTTTTGTTTGCCATGAGTTTAGTTACCCCAAGAAGCTTGCAGTGGTTTATAGCGGCTTTGATATTCCATATCGCCGTATCATTTTGAAGTGAAAAAACAACAAGGTAGCAAGAGCTAACGGAATCAGCAAGATATGGATGTAATACGCCGCATTCAGGGTAAAGGTATCAAGTATTATCGCCTTGATGGATTCTCCCCCAACCGTCCATGTGCCAATGTAATCCATCCATATCGCAAAAGACCAGTAGGATCGCCAATCCCACGGGAGAATAATCCCGGTTACCAGCATCAAGAACACCATGAGCAACTGGGAAACCCCGGTCAACCAGGTAAACTGCCTGGGACTCTGGTAGGCTTTCAAATAAAATACAATGACCATATGGGAAAATACGGTTGCCAGAAGAAGTGTGGCGATCCACCGATGCATGTTTCTGAAAAGCCAACCCAAGGGCACCTCATTGCTTAAATACGCAATGCTTAGCAATGCCTTTTCGGGTTCGGGTGTATAGAAAAAAAGCATAAACACCCCGGAGACCAACTGGATGAGGATGAGAAACAGTGAGACACCGCCAAAGCAATAAAAGTAATTTACGTGCGCGGGCACCGCTTGTCCTTTTTTTAACCGGATCTGATCCCTGATCCACTCTGCAACCTTGGCGGCACTCATCATTATTTACCCTTTGGCGGCACTTCTGATTTACCCTGAGGCGGAGCTTCAGATTTGCTCGCCGCTATTGCCTCATCCTTTTGCATGCCATAGCTATCGCCGGTAAAATCAATCTTCCATGTGTTGGTAGCGGGATCAATATTAAGAGGCAGCACCTCTTGCACCGTATACTCGCCACCGAAGCTGGAGGGCATCTTATAGCTTATGGTGACCAAGGCTTGAGTCCCCTTGATCTCGGCTTTACCCACGTCCACCGCGAATTTTTCCGGATAACGTTTGATAACCTCCAGAAACTGGTTCACGTTCCAATTGGAAACCCTGGTATCGATCATCTTATACGCTTCACTGGCGGTCGTAGTGCCACCTTCGAGCTTCGCAGCTGAGATTAATTCATAGAACCGTTTTGTGACAACTTCAGGCCCATCTTCAGGCAGAGCACTAGTGCCCCCCAAACGATCACAGCCCGTTATCGCAATGGCGAGAACCAGCAATATACGGCCAAAAAACTTTTTATTACACTTCATGATCAAAGCGCTCTCCTCTTGCCAGTTGAAAACATACTCATCTACGTCACATTCCAATACTTGTAGCCGCCGTACGGTAGCGCCATCAAGGTTTTGTTCCGTTAACCTGCCATAGCTTGCTACCACGACTCAAAGGGTTTTTCCTACCAGACAACTTGCGGATAAAACCAGTGTCCAACCATAAATGTATTATCTTTAAGAGTGGGGTTCATTACCCTATCCTTGAAGGTTGGTGGAGGCAGCCCCAACCGGGATCCCATCGTAATGTTGTGGCATGAATTACAGCCATAGGTTGGAGATTTATAGGTAACGGCATAAAGTGGACCGAACAAGGTCATCGCCACCAGGGAAACAGTTAGAAAGCCCAGCGTTTTTGTATAAAGTCTTGCCCCCAGCGCTCTCCGAATAGGCGCACACATTTTCGCAAATGTGCCACTCCTCTCGACGGAAGGAGTTTCTTGCTGGGTTTTTTCGCCATCCTTAAGCTTCCTTGTCTTGAGGAAATAAGGGAATATCGCCAAAACCAGAAAAAGGATAACCGGGATATAGAAGCCGAACAATATCGCCATAAACCCCTTGAAATACAAGTAGGGCACATAGAAGATGAGAATGAACCACTCTGCAGTTGGAAGATATTCACCCTCCAGTGGCATCGGTATGATTGCAGGATCCTGGGAGGGTATCGGCAGAACGTATGCCAGTACGGCAATAGCCAGCAAAAACGGAATGGTGAGCGGAATATGTTCAATGACATACAGAGTGAGCCCCCCCGGTCTTTTTATAACTCGGGTAAAAGTGTGAATACCTATTAACACTAACGTGATGGCCGGAATAATACAAATATGCACCACCAGCGTCCGATTAAGGGTAAAGGCGCTGATGAGGAAATCACTTAACGAAGGCCCGACCAAGGGGATTTCATACGCGTAATTGGGCACCATCTCCATGAACCAATACCCTCTCCATTCCCAGGCCAGGATAACTCCAGTAAACAAAAAACCCAACATGGGCAGGAAAAGCAGGACACCGGTCAGCCACAATGTCTTGCTGTCACGGTTAAGATAATCTTTTCGTAAAAAGCTTCTAATGAAATGCATTATTACCGCAACCATCAGGAATAGTGCGGCCCAGCGGTGGGTATCCCTTATCCAGGCCACCGCGCCAAGCTCATTGTAGAGGTATTGAATACTGGCGTAGGCTTCGTTCAGATGGGGTAAATAAAACAGCGTCAAAACCGAGCCGGAAAGGACTTGAATAATCAGGAGGAGAAGCGCAATTCCACCAAAAAAGTGATGCCAATGCGATTGTTTAATTTTCATAAGTCACTTAATTGTGCGCAGCAGTCCAGATTTAATCCGGACTGCTGCCAAGCTTCAATGAATTGAGGGTGCGCTCTATAACTCCATACCTGAAGGCCGTATGGAATTGACTCTCGGATATTATGAATAACGACGCCAATTCTCCACATCGAGCGTAGCAAATTGTGTCCTACAACCATCCCCTGCTATTTAACGTCTTTGGCGCAACGGAGTCCGGCATAGTCTTTGGCGTCATCGGGAATGCTGAGAAGGCTGCTGTAAACCATGGCATAATTCCTGTTCTCAAAAAACGATCCACCCCTGAGAACGCTATACCGCTGATCCCAGCTGGATGTCCACTCCCACACGTTACCGGCCATATCCATGGCGCCGTACGGACTCTGCCCTTTTTCGCATGATCCTACTGGCGCAAGTATCGCAGGTTGTCCCGCAGCGATGGCGTCGGTTTCACTGGTTATGCAAAGTACCTTATTGAACTCGTTTCCCCAAGGGTAAATCCTGCCGTCAGTGCCCCGCGCAGCCTTTTCCCATTCCTGTTCCGTGGGGAGTCTCTTGTCGAGTGCTTCGCAATGGGCGATGGCATTATTAAGAGAAACCATTGTTACGGGGTAATTGTCCCCGCCACGCCCATATTTGTGATCTAAATTGAACTTGGCGTACTGTCTATTGGTAACTTCATACTTGTCGATCGAATAGGCAGGTAAGCTAATTTCCTTGGTTGCGCCGGGTTTGCCGTAGATGAATTTCCCGGCAGGTATAAGCACCATTTCGTCATAATTTTTGGCTTCTTTCTTCTTTGCAGAAGGGGGCTTCTTTGCTGAACGAGTATCTGATGCTTCACCCGCCACAGCGCCCGACATTCCTGTCATCAGAATAGTCAAAAGCCCAAGAACAGCCTTACCCCCCATGAATTGTTTCTTCATAAAAAATAAACTCCTTATATTAATGTAAGCGAGAATTCCCAGATTGCAAAATTTTTATACCGCTTTTTGATGATAGCACACACCAATTAATGGTTCAAATGTATCTTTCAATATACAATGAACCTGAAGCGGTTAGCAGACTGTTGAAATTCGCGTTGCACAAGATCGCTGTAAAAAGGCGGCGCCCTTAAGAAGCGCTGCAATCGATTTGCTCGGCACGAGCTTGTGCTTGAACCGTCATGCAGTTCTGTAATACACTCATGGCTGTAATTTTTCACAACATTGTCCGCTATAAAACCGAGACGCGTTGCAGGCAATTGGTTTTCGGTGGAAAAATGAGGGTGATGGAAGCTGTAATGGCTGCTTCAGAACGGCAATTCGCGCGTTCGAGTTTGGATAGGCATAAACATTGACACAATTCCGCAGAAGTATTTGGATAAACAATTCCGCCTTGCCATTGGTGCGTGCGTGTCCATTGCCGGTCATGATGCGGTTCGCCGTTTACAGGTGGTTGACACATGGTTGACAAACAGCGTTGCGGCATAAAGTCTATTACTGTTATTATTAATCAACATTATTCGGTAAAGTAAATCTAATGATCGAAGTCGAAAATTTAACCAAGGAGTACGGCGAGTTTCGTGCCGTTGACAATATCAGCTTCACTGTTGAAAAAGGTGAAATTCTGGGTTTCCTCGGGCCCAATGGGGCGGGCAAGACTACGGTAATGCGCATTTTGACCTGCTTTTTCCCTCCCACAAAAGGGAAGGTCATGGTGGCCGGTTATAATTGTTTTGAGGACTCTTTAAACGTACGCAAAAGGATAGGCTATCTCCCGCAGAGAGTCCCTCTTTATGAAGATATGAAGGTGAACGACTATCTTCGTTTTGTGGCGGCCATCAAGGGAACGCCAGCCAAGGAGGTCAATCGAAAAGCTGCCAAAGTCATGGATGACTGCGGCCTCAGCGATGTTTCCAACAAGTTGATCAGCACGATCTCCGGGGGGTACAGGCAAAGAGTCGGCATTGCCCAGGCATTGGTCAATGACCCCGAGGTTTTGATTCTTGACGAGCCCACGGTAGGGCTTGATCCAAAGCAGATCAAGGAGATCAGGAATCTGATCAAGGAATTGGCAGGCAAGCACACCGTCATTCTCAGCACCCATATTCTCCCGGAAGTCAGCATCCTCTGCGGCAGGGTGATCATTATCAACAAGGGAAAAGTGGTGGCAGAAGACAGGCCGGAAAATCTTGCAACTGAAAGCGCAAAGCGAATGTTGTTACGCATTAACGGTAATGCGCAGACGATTGAGCAGGAACTTTCCCGTGTGGGTGGCATTGAAGGAGTTGAAAGAGAGCAAGCCTCAGGTGATGGCAACGGATTTATTGTCGTGCTTGAAGATGAGAAACAGGGAAGGCAAGGCATCCAGGCCATGATTGAAAGAAACAAATTTGAGCTTGTGGAAATGCGCCTTCTTGAAATTAGTCTGGAAGATATTTTTATCAAACTGGTCACGAAGGAGGAGGTATGAATATCAGAAACGTCAGCCTTATCCTCAACCGGGAACTGAAATCCTATTTCAGCTCGCTTACGGTTTACATAGTGATCATCATGTTTTTGCTGATGACGGGTTATTTCTTCTATAACCTCACCGCCACCTTTTCGATCGTCAGTTATCAGGCACAGTCAGATCCCATGCTGGCAAAGCAATACCAGCTGTTGAATATCAATGAGACGGTGATAAGGCCGCTGTTTGGAACCATTGGCATGATTCTGCTGATGATGACGCCGTTATTGACCATGAGACTGTTGGCCGAAGAGAAAAAGACCGGCACAATCGAACTGCTTCTGACCTTCCCAATCAATGATGTTGACGTGGTGCTGGGTAAATATCTGGCCTGCCTCGTGGTAGTGCTGACCATGATACTGCTGACGGTTACTTACCCTATTCTCCTTGTTGTTTTGGGTGAGCCGGAAGTGGTGCCAATCGGGACGGGTTATTTGGGCCTGGTTCTGCTGGGGGCGTCAGCCATCTCCCTGGGGCTTTTTACTTCGTCATTGACGGAAAACCAGATTGTCTCCGCTTCAATATCCTTTGCCATGCTGTTCTTTTTCTGGTTGATAAGCTATTCCGCCCCGCTGGTATCTGCCGGGCTGGGTCGATTCCTCAGTTATCTTTCGATTAACGAGCATATAGAAAGCATGTCGAAGGGGGTCGTGGATTCGACGGACATTATTTACTACCTTTGTTTCATCGTGCTATTCCTGTTTCTTACTCTTAGAAGCTTAGAAACGAAGAGGTGGAGATAATGAAAGCCAAAGGATTGTTTGCGCCATTGGGTCTGTTGGCCATTTTCTTGATGGCGGCAGGGGGAATCACTTATGCAATAACCGGCGAGATGGGCAACCTGCCATTGACGCTGATTTGGGTAGGGCTGCTGTTACTGCTGCTGTTTTTCTATATCTACTTTCCGGAAATCAGGGAATTCATCACCAAGCGCTCCACCAAATATGCCTTTAATACGGCGATTATGAGCATGGTGTTTTTAGTGATAATCGGGCTTATCGCGGGCATGTCGGTCAAATACAAGGTGAGGGTCGATTTGACACAGGATAGCAGGTATACCCTCTCTGCCCATACGGTCAAGATATTAAAATCCCTGAAAGAGGATGTTGAGGCCATCGCCTTCTATCGTAGTGATGAGCGGACGAGACAGGCGATGTCCGATCTGTTGAGTGAATATTCCTACCACTCGTCTAAATTCAGCTTTCGTTTTGTAGACCCGGACAGAGACCCGATAGAAACAGCAAAGTATGGGATTACGTCCTACAGAACTACAGTATTTAAGTATGGTGAGAAGCAAGAGATTGTCGGCACTGAATCTGAAAACAAAATCACCAATTCCCTGCTTAAGTTGATCAGCAAGGACATCAAGGTTTTCTACTTTGTCACCGGGCATGGTGAGAAGCGTATCGATAACAAGGAAGAAAACGGTTATTCGTATGTCAAGGAAGCGATCGAGAGGGAAAACCATCAGGTACGCGACCTGTTGTTAGTCAGCGCGGAAAAGGTACCGGAGGATGCCGCCGTATTGGTGGTGAGCGGCCCCGAAACGGACTATTTACAAACCGAATTGGACAAGATAACGGCATTCGTCAAAAAAGGCGGGCGAGCGCTTTTCATGGTTGATCCCAGTGGCGGGTTGTCAAAGCTCACAAGCTATCTGGGTGGATTCGGCTTCGAGCTCACGAACGATTTCATTTTTGACAAAATGAGCCAGGTTTCCGGCAGTAATATCGCCATACCCGTAGTGGTGCAATATGACAAAAATCATCCCGTCACCCGTGAATTTGAGCAGTTTACTTTTTTCCCTTTTGCGCGTTCTGTCCATATAAAAGAAGAGCCTGCCAAGGGAAGCTTCGATCTCGCCAAAACCAGCGATAAGAGCTGGATAGTGACTAGCGATCTTAAGAAGCTTACCAAGGAAGATGAAGAATTTGACGCAGCCAAGCACAAACGCGGACCAATCAGTGTGGTAGCAGTCACCGCAGTGGAAGTAAACCTTGGGGACAATAAAGCCAAGGACATTAAAGCTGAGAACAATAAAGCCGGGGAAGAGCAGGACAGCTTGAAAACATGGGGGAAGATCCTGGTCACGGGAGATTCGGACTTTGCAAGCAATAAATTCATGAAGGCAGGGAATAAGGATTTTCTCCTGAACATGCTTAACTGGCTGGCAGAGGAGCATACTTTGATCTCGATCAGGAAAAAAGAACCGGGCATGACGCCCCTTCTGCTGACCGCTGTGCAGGGAAAAATTGTTTTCTGGCTTTCCGTCGTGATTGTGCCATCGCTGCTGTTAGTGACGGCGCTTGGTGTCACTGCCAGAAGAAGGCGGGGCGCGTGAATTTTACTAAAAAGACACTTTTTTGGTTTATCGTGCTGATCACACTGAGCGGCGCGTTCTTTTTCTTCGACAAGAAGGAGGAAGCGGTTAAGCAGTTAAAAGAAGAAAAACTAAAACTTTTACCCACTGCCGTGAAGGATATCTCGGAATTCTGGATAAATTACATTAAAGAAAATCGTCAGATCAAGGTGGTTCGGGAGAAAGACGGATGGCAATTAGTACAGCCATTAAGCGCAAAAGGGGACGCTAAGGCGATAGAAAAGTTATTAACGAACGTTGTCACATCCAGAAAGGATGCGGTGCTGTTTGAAAAGGTTGAGCATGCCAAATTAGTCGAGTTGGGCTTGGGTGACCCCGAGATTGAAATGGGTTTGAAGTCTGCAAATGGGGAAACCGTTATTGTTTTCGGAGAAAGAGGACCTACCAATAATGTGGCGTATGCCATGTTCAAGGGGAGGCCGGAGGTGTACCGCGTACATTCGGATCTCAAGAAAGAAGTGAGCCAAGACGCCTATGCCTTGCGGGATAAGACTATTCTGGATTTCGATCCGGCCAAGATGCGGCGACTCGAAATAGTTAAAAAGGGTATGCCCAGGGTGGTCATCGTGCAGAGTGAGTCAAAATGGAATATGCTGGAACCTAAAGCGGGGATAGCCTCCATGGCAAAAGTGCTGGAATACCTGTTTGCAATAAAAAATGGGGAAATAAAGGCCTTCGCAGATGAAAGCCCGGCTGATCTTGCCCCTTATGGCCTCGCTTCGCCGATGTTGCAGTTGACAATCTATCAAGAGAAAAAAGAGAAGCCGTATATACTCACCATTGGTGACAAGGATCGGGCAAAGAGAGGATATTTTGCCAAGGTTAATCAGGCGAAAAAAGTATTTGATGTCGAAGAGGGCTTGGTTGACACTCTCATTTTAAATATGGATAAATTGCTGGAGGCGGGCGCCGGCGCGTGAGTTTGAGCCTTTCCAAATAGAGATGAAGTGCCGCATTCCCGCTGAGAAATGAGTCTGAGCGGCTGAGATTTTGAACCTGGCGCGATGATGCATGGCATGGTGGTCATCATGGGAGAAGCACGGCTTGCACCCACTTGCCACATAGCGTTCCCGCCAGCGTCCGACCTGAATGCTTTTCCTGAATAAGCTGAGTGTGTTACTGCGGATATTTAATTTTTTGGGATTTAACTATGCCTTTTCAGATGATCAGTCTGTCTACCTTAAACCGAATGGCCATTAAAAATTTGATTGCCATCCTGATCGGAGTTTGCTTCATTACCGGTGTTGCCAATGGGGCGGAATATAAATTCTCAGATGAACATGAGATGTATGTCGATCCCGCTGCAAAGCAACAGTTGGGAGAGCGGGCCTTCAGTGAAGTGATGGTATTTTTCCATGAAGCGGAAAAAGCCATTGAAACAAAAGATATAAAAGCGCTTATGGACCTCTATGCCGAGAACTATACTGACGGCGAACATAACAAGAAATCCGCAGAAGAGATATGGAGGAAAATATTTGCCACTTTCGAAATCATGGCAACGCGCCATAACATGAAGCTGGTCAAAATGGCGGAAGATAAAAACATGGTTATTTTCCGTTGCAGTGGCTTGCTGCTGGGAGTGCCGAATCAGAATGTCAAGATGAAACAAAAGGGACTTACTACAATTGACAACTGGGCTCAGCAAGATCATGTACTCGTCAAGGAAGCAGGGAAATGGAAGTTGATCGGCACCTATGGGACGGAGCGCAAGAGATTTTGGTTTGATATGCCGATGCATCCTCTTTTTTAACGAAACCAATACTCCTATGAATACACCTCATAACAAAATCAGCATTATGGTTATTGCAGTAATGGCGATGTCGCTACTTTCTGGCTGCCCGGACAAAAAAGAGGCAAAGGCGCCTGAAACAGTAAAAGACGAAAGACCCTTGATCATAGGCATTGTCGGACCCGAAACGGGTGAGGAAGCGGCCTACGGTACGAGTGTAGTGGAAGGCGCTTTGGCGGCGGCCAAGCGCTTCAATGCCCAGGGTGGAATAGATGGCAAAGAAATCAAAGTGCTACACTTTGATGATAAAAGCGACATAGGGACGGCCACTAAAATTGTGAAGGATCTTATCAGTCAGCGAGCTATCGCGATATTAGCGGCGCCTACAGGCTCGTCTACCTTTGCGCCTATTCATTTGGTTAATGAGTCCAAGACACTATTTATCTCTGTTGGAACAAGGAGGCACCTCAAAGCCAGCGGCACATATGTGTTTCGTACAGCCGTTCCTGATGAAACCGCAACGGAGGATTTAATAAAATACGCAATCGCGGAATTGGGAACTAACTACGCATTGGTTACAGCTGCTGATAATGAATTCTCTCTGGATTTAAGTTCGCTGTTCAAGAAGGCGCTTGATAAACATCACGGCGTGATAAAAGTAGAGGCTGACACCTACGATCCCTTCACCGGAGGCCACAACATGGGGGCGGTTATTGGCTCGATAAAGAAAAATCGTGATACCTTGCATGGAGTGATCTATACGGGAGGCGCTACAGAAGCTGTTCTACTTGCCCAAGAGATGAAAAAAGCGGGATTAACCCTCCCCATCATTGGTGGCGAAGACCTTTTTTCAGAAGAATATTTAAAGGGCGGAGATGCCGTAAACGAAACCCTCATGTACACAACCTTTTTTGCTGATAACAAGTCAGCCAAAATGGATGAGTTTATAAAAGATTATGGAAAGGCCAAACCAGACCGTTTTGCTGCCTTGGCCTATGATACTTTCTTGCTGGTTGCCGATGCGATCAAGGAAGCAGGCTCAACTGATCCCTCACTGGTAAGAGAAGCATTAATCAATCGAAAAGATTGCGTGGGAGTGACAGGAAAAACAAGTTTCTCCTCAGAAAACATGCCGATAAAACACCCCAGTATCTGCAAGATAAAAAAGGGTGAAAGTGGGGAAATCGCCTTCGTATTAAAACAGTGACACAGAAGTGACACAGAGGGTGTGCCTTGTTGCCGCCGATCGGGAACTGACCCGCTTATAGAGGTTATACCGATCCAAAACTGCCCCAGGTGTTCTACTTGTCCTGCCTAATTTTAGGCTGGAGATAAAAGAGTGATCGCTATGGAAATGATAGGCAAGATTCGACGGATGCATTTACGCGACAAACTGTCGCTGCATGAAATAACGAAGCGCACGGGTTTATCGCGCAACACGATACGCAGATGGCTTAGAAGCCTACAGTGGACCCATCCGTCAAGACAGAAAACAGTCTAATTTAAGCTGGTCTGCCCGTCCTTCTCGGCATTGCCGCAGCGGCACTACTCAATACATATGGCGGAGTACGCCTGCGGGAACATGATATTTTCTCCCCGCGCCAAAAAAGTATTTCCAATTCGGTGCAAAATTTAGCCATGTCCAATCCAATGATGTTTGCCCCCCTTCGTTCTCAGGAGGCCGTTGAGGACGCTCTGAAAACTTCTCCCATCGTCGGCAACCGTGTGGAACTGCAATTGCTTACCACATTAACATGCAATTTGAAATGCACTTATTGCTCGCTGGGCGTGGGCGACATGGTCGGTTCGCAGGGCAAGGTTTCCTATACCACGGAGGCGCTGGATGCCTTTATTTCCAAGCATCTCGCCGGACATGAGGTATATGTCACTTTCTACGGCGGCGAACCGACCCTGAATCTCAAATTCATACAGGAAGTCATGGGGCGTTATCCTACCTTCCGCTTCCAGCTCCAGACCAACGGCACGCTACTGGACGGCTTGCCGGATAGCGTTATGGCAAATCTTTCCAATATCCTGCTTTCCATAGACGGTGGCGAGGCGATCACCGACGGTTTCCGTGGTCGTGGCGTGTACCGGCAGGTGGTCAGGAATACCCGGGCAGTGCGCGACCGGATGGCGGGAACCTTCACGGCGCGCGTAACCTGGAGCAGCGAAGAAACCTCATTTGAGGAACTGGACGAGCTGGCGGATACTTTCGATTATGTGTATTTCCAATTTGTCGCCGGGGAGGGCACTTATTCTCCCGCCGCGATGGGGAAGAAAAAAGCCGTGATTACACAACTGGTGGACAAATTCTTTTCCAGCGTAGAGTTGTACCCCATCATTCCGATCATGGGGATCGTGCGAAACAAGGTGCTGCCGACGCGGGCGACCGAGCTTTATCAGGACAAAACTCAATGCCGGGTGTCCACGCATATTCTCAACGTGATGCCGGACGGCAAGATTTATCCTTGCCCGGACATGATGTACGTTCCGGAAATGTTGCAAGGCGACCTGATAGAAAACTGGCTCAAGCCCAGCCCGTTGCAGCCGCATCCCGACATGCCGTGTGACAAGTGCGAAGCGCAGCCCTGGTGCCGGGGCAATTGCCTGAAAAATCTTTATCTTGCATATGTGAAAAACGACAGCAGCTACCGCAGCAAGGTCGTCGAGCCGATCTGCGAGCTGGTAAGGTTTCTGGGTAGGGAAATAGACCGCCACGATCCCCGCGCATGGTACGCAAAGTCCACGCTGGGCATGCGCAAAACCCTTCGCGATTGCGAAGTCTATGAATATGTGGAGATCATGCCCTGACGCAGCGTCAATGCGTATCAGGTATGAAATTCTCGCCGCAGTTTGGCATCAAATAAGCCGGATGCCTGTGTTTGCAGCTCTTTCCTCCACATGCCATCCTGTGTCGGATGCACCCTAAAACTCCTGGCCAATTTCGTTCACCGTCTTGATGCCACGGATCGCTTCAAGTGCTTCCTTGGCCTTGAACTCACCCGAAAATTTTGCGTTTCGCACTCACTCATCACCTGCTCCTTTTACAGCAGGCTACCAGCTTATTCCATTTCTCCTTCAAACTGAAAATAATCCGTAGGGCGGGTCACACCCGCCGTTGAACGGGATAACGAGGTAGGATTTGATGAATGATTCTGAAATGGCGGGTGTGACCCGCCCTACAAAAGTCACGTTTGATGTAGAAATGGAATTAATCCTGAAAACCGCAGTTAATTCACTGTCCGAAAATTGTGGCCCACTATATACCGCTTGACATGCCCATGCTTTAAGTGTAGTTTGACAAATAGGTATCGTTGATACATGTATTACATAAACATGTTTTCATTTGGTGCATATAGTTGGCTGTGCCCACAAGGTTTTGATTTTCAGTAGTCCGGTTTTGTGTATGTAGTGCTTGTGTTTGTATGGAATGTTTGTGTTTGTCTGTAGGTAGTGCATCCACTGATTTGTAGTGAGGTGCGTGGGTTGTAGTGTGTGTTTTTTTATAAACCAGCAAAGCTTAGGGAGAAAACATCATGAAAGTAAGTGCAATCATTGGGGCGATGTCACTGGGGTTGTTGACATTTGTCTCGACGGCAACATGGGCGGGACCGGAGGCAGTAAGTATTGTTCAAGATCCGAACGCAGTAGGTACACCTGTTGGTAAACGCGGACCAAAAACGCTTAAATTTACCCTGGAAGCTCAGGAGGTGCTTGGGGTTCTGGACGCAGCAGCCAAAACTACCTACACCTACTGGACATTCAACGGAAAAGTACCTGGTCCGATGCTGCGTGCCCGCGTAGGGGACACGATCGAAATCACCTTGAAAAACGCCAAGAGCAGCGCAATGATCCACAACGTTGACCTGCACGCGGTATGGGGTCAGGGTGGTGGCGCCGCCGCGACGAATGTTGCTCCAGGTGAAGAGAAGTCCTTTGTGTTCAAGGCGCTCAATCCGGGTCTGTATGTTTACCACTGCGCCACGCCGGTGATTCCGCAGCATATTTCGAGCGGTATGTATGGCTTGATCCTGATCGAACCGGAAGGCGGCCTGCCCAAGGTTGACAAGGAATTCTACATAATGCAGGGTGATATGTATGCTGATGGCGCGGGCACAGAAAAAGAGTTCAACCTCGACAAGCTGTTGGCCGAGCAGCCGACACATGTGGTAATGAACGGATCTGCTGCCGCTTTGGCGGGTAACCCGATGAAAGCCAAGGTGGGTGATAACATCCGTATTTTCTTCGGTGTCGGCGGTCCTAACCTGACTTCATCCTTCCATGCGATCGGTACCATCTGGGACAAGGTTTGGAATGAAGGCACCACTGGCGCACCACTGCTCAACGTGCAAACTACCGTGGTACCTCCTGGCGGATCAACGATGGTGGAATTCAAGGCACGCGTTCCAGCCAAGTACATCCTGGTTGACCACGCTCTTGGCCGTCTGATGAAGGGCAATGTCGCCATCATCGTGGCTGAAGGCGCACCAGTGCCTGATGTGTTCCGTGAAGGCAAGTTGAAGTAATAAGGAAGTAACTCTGATCTTAGAGCAAGGCCTATCCGCCTGGCTCTTTATCAAGCTATAACAATCGAACCCATGCGGGCTGTATCCCGCATGGGTTCTTTGCTATTACGCCAGGGAACCCCTTTCCTGCCACCATGCATACACGACTGGAATGACGATGAGGGAGAGCAGCGGTGCGGAGATCATGCCGCCCACCAGAGGCGCTGCAATACGCTTCATCACATCCGCGCCGGTGCCGGAGCTGACCATCACCGGAATCAACCCGGCCACGATCACCGATACTGTCATCACTTTCGGGCGTATGCGCAGCAGCGCACCCTGAACGATGGCCTGTCGCAAATTCTGGTGGTTTACAGTTTCACCGGACTGGCGGAGTTCTGCGATGGCCTGATCCAGATAGAGCAACATTACTACGCCGAACTCGACCGCCACCCCGGCCAGCGCGATAAACCCGACAGCGACCGCCACAGACAAGTGATAGCCCAGCCAGTACACCAGCCAGAAGCCGCCGGCCAGGGAAAAAGGCAAGCACAGCAACACCAGCAGCACTTTGCCGCTATGGCGGAAATTCAAATATAACAGCGCCACCACCAGCAGCAGCGTGAGCGGTATCACCCACATGAAGCGTTCCTTGGCTTGTTTCAAACTGGCGTATTGTCCTGACCAGGCGATGGCGTAGCCCGGTTGCAGCTTGACGGCATTTGCAACTGCGGCCTGTGCCTCGGCTATGTAACTGCCCAGGTCACGCCCGGCAAAATCAATATAAACATAAGCCACCAGGCGGCCATTTTCGCTTTTGATCTCGACCGGGCCGTCATTCACGCTTATGTTTGCTATTGTCCCCAGCGATACTTGCGCGCCGGAGGGCGTCATGATGCGGCTTGCGGCAAACGCAGTGAGCGAATCGCGGAAAGCGCGCGGATAGCGCAGATTGATCGGGAAACGGTTGCGTCCATCGATCATCATGCCGATGTTTTCCCCGCCGATGGCGCCTTGCACCAGGCGCTGCACATCGGCTGCGGTAACGCCATAGCGTGCCGCTTGCACCCGGTCTAACGTGACATCCACGTAACGCCCGCCGGAAGCGCGGTCGGCAAAAGCGTTGCGCGTGCCTGGCACGGAATGCTCGATTACCTCTTCGATTTGCTTGGCCAATGCGCTGACTTCAGCCAGATCGGGGCCGGTAACCTTGATTCCCAGCGGTGTGCGGATGCCGGTTGACAGCATGTCTATGCGCGTGCGGATCGGATACCCCCATGAATTGGTCAGTCCCGGCAGACGCACCTGGTCATCCAGCTTGCGGATCAGATCATCCATGGTTACACCAGGCGGCCACTGCTCTTGTGGCTTGAGCTGGATAGTAGTCTCAAGCATCGAAAGCGGCGCCGGGTCGGTGGCAGTATCGGCGCGGCCGGCTTTGCCAAACACGCGCTCGACTTCGGGCATTTGCGCGATCAGGCGGTCGGTGATTTGCAGAATGTTCGCAGCTTCGTCTATCGATACGCCGGGCAGGGTAGTGGGCATGTAAAGCAGGTCACCCTCGTTGAGCGGCGGCATGAATTCGCTGCCCAGTTTTGCAATCGGCCAAGCGGCGGTTAACAGCAGCAGCAAGCAGAGTAGCATGGCGAGTTTGCGTTTTTGCAGCGCGGCCATTAACAGCGGGCGGTAAAACGTATGCAACAGCCGGTTCAACGGGTTGCTCTGCTCGCGGGCGATGCGCCCGCGGATAAAATAACCCATCAGCACCGGAGCCAGAGTAATGGCGAGTGCCGCGCTTGCAGCCATTGCATAAGTTTTGGTGTAGGCGAGCGGAGCGAACAGCTTGCCTGCCTGCCCGGTGAGAGTCAGCACCGGCAGGAAGGATACGGTGATGATGAGCAGCGAGAAGAACAAGGCCGGTCCCACCTCCAGTGTGCTCTGGGCGGTGATTTTCCAATAGTCCGGTTGTTCACCTGCGCGCTCCAGGTGCTTATGCATGTTTTCTATCATCACCACTGCGGCATCTACCATGGCGCCGATGGCGATGGCGATGCCGCCCAGCGACATGATGTTGGCGGTTACGCCCTGGTTTTCCATGATAATGAAAGCGGCCAGTATGCCAATCGGCAGCGTTACTACCGCCACCAATGAGGAGCGCAAGTGGAATAAAAATGCAAGGCATACCAGGGTAACGATAAGCGATTCCTCGACCAGTTTCTCGCTTAAAGTTCTGATGGCGCGCTTGATTACCCCGGAGCGGTCATAAGTGACAACCAGTTCGATGCCGGGCGGCAACCCGCTTTGCAATTCATTTAACCGTGTCTTGACGCGGGTTATGGTCTGGAGCGCATTTTCGCCGTAACGCATGACCACGATGCCGCCGGTCACTTCGCCTTGTCCATCCAGATCCGTTACGCCACGGCGCAATTCATGACCGATTTGAATTTGCGCCACATCTTCCAGACGGATCGGCACTCCTTGCGCGTTGACCCCCAGGGGAATGTGCCGGAAGTCATCCAGATTCTTCAAATAATTCTGCGCGCGTACCACGTATTCGGCACGCCCCATTTCAATCACTGAGCCGCCACCCGTCATATTGCTGTCGCGGATCGCTTGTTCGACACGTTCCATGCTCAAGTTGTATGCCGCCAGCCGGTTGGGATTCACTTCTATCTGGAATTGCCTCACCATCCCGCCGATGCTGGCGACCTCGGCCACGCCGTGCAGGCTTTGCAGTTCGTACTTGAGGAAGAAGTCCTGCACCGCGCGCAATTCATCGGCATCGTAGCGGTGATGGCGGTCTACCAGAGCGTATTCGAACACCCAGCCTACGCCTGAAGCATCCGGTCCCAAGGTGGGGATAACTCCATCTGGCAGGCGGTCTTCGATCTGGCTCAAATACTCCAGCACGCGCGAGCGTGCCCAGTATGGGTCAATGCCGTCCTCAAAAATCACATACACGTACGATTCGCCGAACATCGAAAAGCCGCGCACTGCGATCGAACCCGGCACTGACAACAACTCGGAAGTGATCGGGAAAGTGACCTGGTCTTCAACTACCTGCGGCGGTTGGCCCGGATAAGCGGTTTTGACGATGACCTGCAGGTCGGAAAGATCCGGAACGGCGTCCAACGCCATATGGCGGGAGGAATAGATTCCCCAGCCCGCCAGAAGCACGGCGCCCAGCAACACCACTATGCGGTTTTTCAGCGACCATTTGATGATGCGTGCAATCATGCCCGAGTCCGAAAGAGACCTAATTCCAATTTGCGTTACAAACAATAATAATTTCGTAGGGTGCGTTTACGCACCAATTGGCGATGGTGCGTAAACGTACCCTTTACTCACCCGTCAGTATTTATGGAAACACCCGCTCCCGGTTTCATGCGGGTTTCAGCATCATTTTTGTAGGCATACTTTCTGACTACTGGGTAATTCTGTTTCTATTGCGAATTGGAATAAGTCAGGTGCGCTTGGAATTGGCGACACTGGCTGGCAATACCCTTCGCGTCTAGTGTTCGTTCGCATCGTGGTTGTTTTGCAGGCGCTGTGCGGTATCGCTCATCGACGCCGCCGCATCCAATAGAAATTGTCCGTTCACCGCAACTTGATCCTCCGCTTGCAAACCGGCAGTAATTTCCGTGAAATCGGCGGTTTCGATCCCGGTTTCGACTTTTACCGGAGTGAAATGGCCGCCGCCTTCAGCCAGTATCACGAAGTCACCCTTGCCGGTGCGCATCACCGCGGAGCGGGGCACGACTAGCGCCTTATGCGGGTTGGCGTGAATGATGACGTCAAGAAATGAGCCCAAGGGCAGCAAGTTTTTGGGATTGCTGACGCTCAACCGTGCCAGCACCGTGCGTGTCGTGCTATCAACCATGGGGGCGATTAACTTCAGGCGCGTATTAATTTCCCGCTTACCCGGCTGCGGCAATCGTATGGTTACCCCATCACCTTCTTTCACCCAAGCCAGTTGATCAGGGTATAACGGCACATCGATCCAGACATGCGACAGGTCGGCAAAGGAGAACAGGTTGTCCATCGGTTCGACAGAGCTGCCTTCATGAGCTTCGATTCGGGTGACAAAACCCGATTGCGGCGCGCGCACTGCAACCACTTCCCTTGGCCGGTAGGTTCTATAGAGCTCTTCTACCAACTCCTTGCCGGCATCGACGTACAGGAATTTTTCGACGTAAAGAATGCGTATGGATGAGTTCTCCCTCAGTTCCATCATGTCGTAGTCGGACATCCCCTTGCCGCTTATATGAGCGTCATCTGAATCCATGAACTTGGAAAGCCTATCCTTTTCCTTCAGTATTTCGATGAACTCGAGCTGGGATTTAAGCAGTTCCGGGGAATATATTTCATACAGCACTTGTCCTGCCTCGATTTGCTGGCCAACTGAATTGATATGAAGCTTCTTGATTACGCCCTCGACTTTTGCGCTAACGTTGTAAATATAACTTTCATCCGCTGTCACATTGCCATAGGTGTGGATGTCCTGGCTCAGTGTCCGTGTTTTGGCTGAAGCCATGCGCACACCGAGCTTTTGCTGTGTGGCAGTGTCGATGAATACGCTGTGCCCGTTCTCATGCTGGCGCGCATCATCCATCTGTTCCATTTCCACCAGGTCCATGCCGCAAATCGGGCATGTTCCCGGCTGATCCTGGATGACATGGGGGTGCATCGGGCACACCCAGAGTATCTTTGCTGGATGGAGCGATGTCTTGTCCGTATCGGATATTTTATCAAGACCTGAGTGAGCAACTGCCGTGTTGCCGGGAACGGCATCAGGGCGGCGTGCCGCATGGCCGCTGTAGAAATAGGCCGCGATCACCAGGGCTGCGATTGCAAATATGGCAAGCCATCGCTTTGCGTATTTAAATGCAAATGCGTTAAGTATTCCGGGATATTGTTTTTTTTCAGGCCATGACATGTTTTCTTCAGGCCAGCAACCGCTTTTTTATTTCGGCAAGAATTCTCGGGGGGGATAACGACCTTAAATCAAAAGGCGGCAGTTCCATCGCATCAAGGGTATTTTTTACCAGCAGGCCAAGTTCGGTGTCGCCCTCCATGCACAGGCGGCGGCTGAAGAACAGCGTATCCGGATCTTCCTTGCGCAGGGCGAGCATCAGAAAATCCCAGGCGCTGGCGCTGATGGCCAACTCCGGCTCCCTGCTGCGACGGCAGGCGATCAGACCTTCAGTACCGAGGGTAAAAAAAAATGCCACCCCGGCATCGGTCACACGGATGCTGATGAGCTTGCCATGCAGGGGCTGCATCACTTCCGAACGGAGGGTATCACCCAGCGCCAGATTGACTGCCTGGACGAACAGCAAGGTCTGCGGATACCCCGGCAGGATGGACAGGATATCGCCGACCGGCTTGGGAAGAATGAAAGACTGATTATTCATATCGCTCGCTGTTTGGCATCCGTTCAGGTGTTCAGTTCATGTCCCGCGATTATATTCGCTTTCATCAGTTGCGGCGCCTCATTCATGCTGCATCGCGCTGGCGAGGAACATCTGCTCCATCCCCGGCCGCCCGTGCCAGTAGCCGTTGCAGGCCGCTTCCGGCATCATGCGCTCCATTTGCTGCAGGGCGTTTTCACCGCTTACCCGCTGGGTTATGCAGTCGCGGAACAGGCGGATGATGGCTGCGCTGTGCTCGGATTGCGGGCTGATGCGCAGCACGTCCACCCCGGCGCTCTTGAGGGAGTCCAGATCGCCGATCAGGTTGTACACCAGGGCGGACTGGGTCTGGGTGCCGTTGATTACCAGAAACGGCTTGGCTTCGCGCGTGCGCATGGTCTTGCCGTCGGGATCATTGATGCACAGAAAGCGGCAGTCGTCCTTGGGCAGATTGTGAAAGCGCGCGGTGAAACAGCGCGAAGAAAAAGCCAGCGGCAGCCTGCCGTAGGAAAACACTTCTGTTTCCATTCCCGCCGGTCGCGATTGTTGCAGCGGCTGTAACGCCTGTAGCGACATCTCTACCGGCATGACCCAGCGCCGGGCGCCGAGTGACGCGACCATATCCAGAGTCTGCGGGTTGTAAATATTGAGGTAAGTCCCGGCAATGAAAGGCGCACGTCCCGCCAGACAATGAACTGCTCCCATATCATTGGCCTCTACCGCGAAATCGCCGTTTTCCGCGATCCTGCGCATCGACTTCAGGTCAGACTCGGATTCGATCAATGTGAGCGTGGAAAGAATCACTTCCTTGCCGGCGGCAGCGAGCATTTCCGCCGTTTCCAGCCAGTCTGAATGGCGCATGACATGGCGCCGCGAGCAAACTGTTTCGCCGAGATAAACAATATCCACCGGAGTTGCGGAGATTTCCTCATAGAACTTTTGTAGCTTCTCTTGCGTCCAGTAGTAAAGGACGGGGCCGAGTGCAAGCTTCATCCTGAAATCCTTAGTTGACGGGCTTGTAGGTGCGAATTCATTCGCACACTTATCGAATTAGGTGCGAATGAATTCGCACCTACAGAAACGGCATAATCCAATGAAATATCAGAGTGTGCTTCGCCAACATGGAAAAACAGGTTCATTTCCATGGCCGGTGATAAGCCCCCAGGGTTTGTTGCTGGCCTTCGGAGATTTTGCCCAGTTCGGCAGTCCATGCGGGTTTGACGGAAAAGCTCTGGGGATTTTTCAGGCACTGGTCTATCGCCTCGCGCCACACGCGGGTGACTTGCGCCACATAGGCCGGGCTTCTTTGCCGCCCCTCGATCTTGAGTCCGCGCACCTTGATGCGCAGCAGTTCCGGAAGCAGCTCCAGCGTGTTCAGGCTGGTCGGTTCTTCCATTGCGTAGTAGGTTTCACCTTCCACTTCGAAACGCCCCTTGCACAAGGTGGGGTAGCCGGCATTCTCATTGTCGGCGTAGCGGTCGATCAGCACACCGTTGAGTCGTGATTCCAGGCCGCTGGCGGTTTTCTGCCAGCGCACTGCCTTGGGCGGCGAGCATACGCCGCAGTTGTTGGGGGATTCGCCGGTGACATAGGAAGAAAGGGAGCATCGCCCTTCGACCATGACGCACAGCCCGCCAAACCCGAATAGCTCCAGCTCCACCGGTGTGCCGGCGGCCAGTTCCTCGACTTGCGCAAATGACAACACGCGCGGCAACACAGCCCGGCGGATGCCGAAATGTTCGTGGTAAAAATTGATCGCCTCATAGTTGGTGGCCGAGCCCTGCACCGAAAGATGAAGGTGCAACTGGGGGTGGGTCTTCATCGCATATTGCATCAGGCCGGGATCGGCCAGGATGATCGCATCCATGCCATAGTCGGCAGCCTGGTCGATCGCCTTTTTCCAGCGCTCCCAGCCGTGAGCCTGGGGGTAAGTGTTGAGCGCCAGAAACACCTTTGCGCCTTTGGCGTGCGCATATTCCACGCCTGCGCGCGCATTGGCCGCGTCGAAATTGAGACCGGTGAAGTTGCGGGCGTTGGTGTCGTCGCGAAAACCGAGATAGACACAGTCCGCGCCATTATCCACGGCGACTTTCAGTGCCGGCAGACTGCCTGCCGGGCAGACCAGTTCCAGTTTGTATTCAGGCAGCATAAAGAATCTCTTCCCGGGCGAATGACGGATCGGCAAATTCTCCCTGGCGATGTCCGCGGCGTTCCAGTTCAGACTCGATTCCGTTCAGGATGTTCCATTTCTGCGAACACCAGGATGGAGCAAGCAGGATGTCTTTCGATGCAGTGCCGGTGATGCGGTGATATACGATATCGGGTGGGGTGCGCACGATCAGGTCAGCCGTGATGCGAATGTAATCGGCCATTTCCAGAGGCTGATATTCGCCGCGCCGCCACTCGGCGGCCAGCATGGTATTTTTGACCACGTGCAGCGGGTGTATTTTTAGCCCGTCTGTTCCCATGTCCAGCACGGTATCGAGCGAGGCGTGATAATGGCGCTCCGTTTCGCCGGGCAGGCCGATGATCAGGTGAGTGCATACCGGAATGCCGCGTTTTCTTGCGGCTGCTACCGTTTTTTCATATTCCTTGAGGCCATGGCCGCGGTTCACCCGCTTGAGGGTTTCGTCGAAGGCTGATTGCAGGCCGAGTTCCAGCCACACCACCAGGCCGCAGCGCTGATAACTTACCAGCAGGTCCAGCACTGCATCGGGAACGCAGTCCGGCCGCGTGCCGATGGACAGGCCTGCCATATCCGGCTCGGACAACGCCTCCTCATAGAGTGCCGCCAGTTTGTCCACATCGGCATAGGTGTTGGTGTAGGCCTGAAAATAAGCCAGGAAGCGGCGCGCCCGGGTGCGTTTTGCTATGGCGTGTTTGCCCTGTTTTATTTGTTCGGAAATCGTGGGCGGAGAGCGCCCGTTCGGGCTGAAAGAGGCATTGTTGCAGAACGTGCATCCCCCCATGCCCTTGGCGCCATCGCGGTTGGGGCAGGTAAAGTTTGCATCGAGCGCGATCTTGTGCACCCGCTCGCCATGCTGCTGCACCATGTGCTGGCCGAAGGTCAGGATATAGTCAGAGAGCGCCATTGATCACAAGCAAAATGATTTGCATAACATTCAGGCTATAGCAGGCAAGAGAAATTAATTTTGAGATAGGTCAAGGTGAACTTAATAATCAGTTTGCTTGGCAGGTTGTACATATTGAAACGGCTCCAGAAATACGATAATTCAATTTCTAAATTAAAAGTGCAATGCCGGGTGCGTTCCACGCACCCATGATTATTGTCGTTTTAACCCAAATAATCCATTAGACCGTCATTCCGGCGCAGGCCGGAGTCCAGTCATAAAAACACTCTGCGAAGCAGACAAAACCACGATGTTGTCCCACTTACGCGGGGAATTATTAATCATCTGGATTCCGGCCTGCGCCCATAAGCGCTAACTTATCTTATTCCTCCCCCTTCAAGGGGGAGGTTAGGTGGGGGATGGGGTTTATAACCATGAAATTCAACCCCATCCCCACCCCTCCCCTTGAAGGGGAGGGGGAAATACTCTGGCGCACTTAAGTTAGCGCATATGGGCCTGCGCCGGAATGACGCAGTTTTTTCTAATGGATTATCCGGGTTTAAAATGGAACGGGAATAACTGCGCACCCAGTGGTTGTCACATGCAATAGTTATTGTTTGTCCGGGTTTTTGTATTCCGGGTTCGCGTAGCAAAAACCTCTCAGTTTTCCGGCAGCCTGGGTGCACGCATCATAGTCGTAATATTTGCATGATGTGCTCCACGTCACCATGCAATAGGGTGCTGCTTTCGCTGCGGGTATTACCTCCTCATCGCTGGCTACGCAATCTCCCTGGCTACCGCTGGCGCGCTTGCATTCCTCGTTAGAACTGTAATTGCAATCATCCACATAAATCTTTCCTTCCGGTGATGTTGCGCAAAATGAGACAGCGTGTGTATATTGCGGGAGCGTGATTGAGATGCACAACAGCAGGCTGGTAAGAATTCTGTAAATTTGCATGGCGATCTCCTTTGCCTCGCCCGGTGACAGAAGCCGGTTATGGAATCAATGAGGGCAAGTAACGTTCGGTATTATAGCGTCTTAAATTGTGCCTCAGTAGATGTATGGGTTGAAACACATCCGACATCCCTCCAGCGCTCCTCGGTTCTGCTTGCCACGCAAGCATTGATGAAGGGATTTCCCTGCAAGTGAAAGGCAAGGCTGAGGCGGCGCCCCATCGTTACCGCTCACGCACCGTGAGATGCCAGGGCCGGATTGTCAGGGCCGGTCTTGTTCCATGACGTGAATTTCGCAAACTTCGCTGCCGCTGTCTTGCAACATGATGGCATCACGACAAGTCACGGTAAGTGTCGGCGCGATTTTCCGGCGACAGTGGTGCATAATCCGGGTGCAAAATACTTCAATCTGTTTAAGGACGATACCGTGAAAATTGTTGCAAACTGGTTGCTGGTTACCGCTGTATTGTTCACCTTCGCAGCCGAGGCGCGGCAAACCATCAACGGCTGTGAGATCAAGCGAAGAGCCAGTTGTCCCGGCGCCAACCTTTCCGGTGCGAACCTGACCAGGTCCAATTGGCGGGCGCCGATCTTGCGGGAGCCGACCTGTCAGGCGCCGACCTGAGCGGCGACAGGATCACGGAGGCCAACCTGACAAAAGCGAATTTGTCCAATGCCAATCTCTCCGGGGCCAATCTGTCCCAATCATATCTGAGCGGCGCGAATTTATCGCGTGCGAATCTGGCCAAAGCCGATCTTTCTCAGAGTACCTTGCCGGGCGCCAACTTCAGGGAGGCCAATCTTGCAGGCGCGAACTTATCGATGACCAATCTTAAAGGAGCCGATCTGGCCGGCGCCAATGCGGCCGGGGCGGTGTTCGCGATGGCCAGCCTGGTCGATGCCAACCTTACCCGCGCCGATCTTACGCGGGCCACGCTGATCGGCGCCGATCTGCGCAACGCCATTCTGGTGGAAGTGAGATATTGCAATACCACCATGCCGGACAGAAGCATCAATAACAGCGGTTGTCCAAAATAGCGGCTATCGGGACGAATATCACATGTATTTGAAACTTGTACTGGCAACTTGCGTGCTCGCTTTTGTCGCGGTGGTGTTCAGCGCCTATGCGCGGCTTTCCGATGCCGGCCTTGGCTGCGCCAACTGGCCTGCCTGCTATCAGGAAAACGCGCTGAAGCAAAGGCAGCCGCTCCGGGTTGATGCCGCACACGAACATACATCATGGCAGTGGAAGGTGCAGAACATGGTGGGATTGCTGCTGGGAATCCTGGCCATCGCGGTCTGCGGAAAATCGTGGCAGAAGCGCAAAGAATTGCAGCAATCACCTTTGCTGCCGACCCTGCTGTTGGCGTTGATGGTATTCCTGGCGGCATTTGGCATCTGGGCATTTTCCTACCTGCCGCGGGCGGTCATCGTCCCGGTGCATCTTGCGGGCGGGGTCGCCACGCTGACTTTGGTGGTGTGGATCGCGTTGCGTCTGATGGCGCCGACCGGTGAAGTTGGCGCCGGTGAGGCGCAGAGATGGCGAGGATTCTCGATACTTGGCCTGGTGCTGGTGTTGGCCCAGATCATGCTGGGCGGTTGGGTAAGCTCCAATTTCGCCGCGCTGGCCTGCACCGATTTTCCTCTGTGTCGTGGATCGCTGCTGCCGGCCATGGATTTCTCATACAGCCTGGAAAATGATGGTCTGCCGCTTTCTGTCGAAAAACTGACCGCGATACACTGGATGCATCGGGCTGGCGCGGTGCTTACCGTTATTTACTTGAGCTGGCTGTCCTTCGGGATCATGGCGGTGGCGGGGCTGTGCACGATCGGTAAAGCCATGTTGGGATTGGTCGTGTTCCAGTGCGTGCTCGGCGTCTCCAATGTGCTGCTCGGGTTGCCGCTAGCTGGCGCAGTCCCGCATAACGCGGTGGCGATGCTGTTGCTGGTCACGCTGGTGTTGTTGAACTTCAGGGTGCAGACCGGGAAGAAATGATGTGCGGGATTGATCACTGGCAGACATTGCGGTTTGGCGATAAAGCGCGGGATGATACTGCACTGCAGGCTGCCAAGCCGCGCCACTTGTGGCATAATCGCGCGCTCTTGAAAAGTTGAACAAAATGAGAGCGCAAACCCTGTACGACAAACTCTGGAATGCTCACGTGGTGCGGCAGGAAGCCGATGGCACCGCGCTGATCTATATCGACCGTCATCTGGTGCATGAAGTGACCAGCCCGCAGGCTTTCGAGGGGATGAAGCTGGCCGGGCGCAAGGTGTGGCGGACGGATTCGATCCTGGCTGTGGCGGATCACAACGTGCCGACCACCGGCCGCGCGCAGGGCATTGCCGATCCGGTCTCGCGTTTGCAGGTGGAGACGCTGGATCAGAATTGTGAGGAATTTGGGATCACCGAATTCAAGATGTCGGATGTGCGTCAAGGCATCGTGCATGTCATCGGCCCTGAGCAGGGCGCGACTTTGCCGGGCATGACGGTGGTGTGCGGCGATTCGCACACCAGCACGCACGGCGCGTTCGCCGCGCTGGCGTTCGGCATCGGCACTTCCGAGGTCGAGCATGTGATGGCGACGCAGTGTCTGCTGATGAAAAAATCAAAAGCCATGCAAGTGCTGGTGGATGGCGCGCCGGGCAAAGGTGTCACTGCCAAGGATATCGCGCTGGCGGTGATCGGCAGGATCGGCACGGCGGGAGGCACCGGCTATGCGATCGAGTTTGTCGGCAGCGCGATACGCGGCCTTTCGATGGAAGGGCGCATGACGGTGTGCAACATGGCGATCGAAGCGGGCGCGCGCGCCGGCATGGTCGCCGCGGATGACACCACGATCAACTATCTCAGGGGACGCCCGTTCGCGCCGCAAGGCGGGACGTGGGACAAGGCAGCGGTTTACTGGCGTACTTTGCACAGCGATGACGGCGCGCAGTTCGACGCGGTGGTCAAGCTGGACGCGGCGCAGATCAGGCCGCAGGTGACCTGGGGAACTTCGCCGGGAATGGTGGTGGCGGTGGATGGGCGCGTGCCCGATCCGGCGACCATCAGCGATCCGGTCAAACGCAATGATGCCGAACGCGCGTTGAAATATATGGGTTTAACGGCGAACACGCCGATCGCGGAGATCAACATCGACAAGGTTTTCATCGGTTCCTGCACCAATGCTCGCATCGAGGATATGCGCGCTGCGGCGGCGGTTGCGCGCGGCAAACATGTCGCGGCGAACGTGAAGCTGGCGATGGTGGTGCCGGGTTCCGGCCTGGTGAAGCGGCAGGCCGAACAGGAAGGCCTGGACAAGATTTTTATCGCGGCAGGTTTTGAATGGCGCGAGCCGGGCTGTTCGATGTGCCTGGCGATGAATGACGATAAGCTTTTGCCGGGTGAACGTTGCGCCTCGACTTCCAACCGCAATTTCGAGGGACGGCAGGGACAGGGCGGGCGCACCCATCTGGTGAGTCCGGAGATGGCTGCTGCGGCGGCGATCGCCGGGCATTTTGTAGATGTGAGCAAGACATAAGGAGAAGGCGGTGAAAGTTGTTGTATTGCTATTGGTGGCATTGGCGTTGGCGGGCTGCAATGCCATGGAGGGCTTGAATAAAGACCTCAAAAAAGGCGGCGAGAAGATCAAAAGGGCGGTCAATTCATAATGCAGAAATTTTCCTTGCTGAACGGATTGGTCGCGCCATTGGATCGCGCCAACGTAGATACTGACGCGATCATCCCCAAGCAATTCCTGAAGTCGATCAAGCGTTCCGGTTTCGGCCCGAATCTGTTCGATGAATGGCGCTATCTCGACCACGGCGAGCCGGGCAGGGATAATGGCAAGCGACCGCTGAATCGGAATTTCGTGCTGAACCAGGCTCGCTATCAGGGCGCACAAATTTTGCTGGCACGCGAGAATTTCGGTTGCGGCTCGTCGCGCGAACACGCACCCTGGGCTTTGGAAGATTATGGTTTTCGCGCCATCATCGCGCCTAGTTTCGCCGACATTTTTTACAACAACTGTTTCAAGAACGGTTTGCTTCCGATACGCCTGGCTGCGGCACAAGTGGACGCGCTGTTCAAGGCGGTGGCAGCGAATGCCGGCTACAAGTTGGCGATCAATCTGGAACAACAGATCATCAGTGCGCCGGATGGCACGGTCTACAAGTTTGAAGTGGAAACCTTTCGCAAGCATTGTTTGCTGAACGGCATTGATGACATCGGCCTGACCTTGCAACATGTGGACGAGATCAAAGCGTATGAGGTGAAGCATCGTGTTGCGCTGCCGTGGCTGTGATTATAGGAAGTAGGAAGTAGGGGCTGGTTTTCCCACTCCCCACTCCCTGTTTCACCATTTATCAGGATTTTGAAATGAAGATCGCAGTTTTGCCCGGTGACGGGATCGGTCCGGAGATCGTGGCGCAAGCGACCAGAGTGCTGGATGCGTTGCGCAGTGACGGCTTGAAGATCGAGCTGGAGTATGCGCACATTGGCGGCGCTGGATATGATGCTGCCGGAGATCCCTTGCCGGATTCGACGTTGAAGCTGGCAAAGGAATCCGATGCCGTTTTGCTCGGCGCGGTGGGCGGTTATCAGTACGACACGCTGGCGCGTCCTTTGCGCCCGGAACAGGGTCTGCTGCGCATACGCAAGGGCTTGGGTCTGTTCGCCAACCTGCGTCCTGCGATGGTGTATCCGGAGTTGGTCAATGCTTCCAGCCTGAAGCCGGAACTGGTGTCGGGACTGGACATCATGATCCTGCGCGAATTGACCGGCGATATTTATTTCGGCCAGCCGCGCGGCATCCGCACGCTTCCGAATGGAGAGCGGCAAGGTTTTGATACGATGCTCTACAGCGAGTCGGAGATCCGTCGCGTCGCGCATGCCGGTTTCCGGATCGCGATGAAGCGTAACAGGAAAGTCTGTTCAGTGGACAAGGCCAACGTGCTGGACACCAGCATGTTCTGGCGCGAGATCGTGTGCGATGTGGCGAAGGAATATCCGGCAGTCGCTTTGTCGCATATGTATGTGGACAATGCCGCGATGCAACTGGTGCGCGCACCCAGGCAGTTCGATGTAATACTGACCGGCAATATCTTCGGCGATATTTTGTCGGATGAAGCCTCGATGCTGACCGGCTCGATCGGCATGTTGCCGTCCGCGTCGCTGGATGAGAACAGCAAGGGCTTGTACGAGCCTTGCCACGGCTCCGCGCCGGACATTGCGGGGGCAGACATCGCGAATCCGCTGGCGACGATTCTGTCGGTGGCGATGATGATGCGCTACACTTTTGCTCGTGAGGACACCGCGGTGCGTATCGAGGCGGCGGTGCGCAAGGTGTTGCAGCAAGGGTTGCGCACCGGAGACATACACGAGCCGGGTATGCAGAAAGTCGGCACGGCGGCGATGGGTGATGCGGTGGTCAAGAGCTTGTAGGGTGGGCACGTCTCTGTGCCCACGCGGCCGGCGAAGAATGTTCCGCGTGGGCAAAAAAACGTGCCCACCCTACGTAATTATTTTAGAGAGAGAAGAAATGAGCAAGCAATACGATGTATGTATCCTGGGCGCAACCGGTGCAGTGGGCGAGGCGATGCTGTCCATTCTGGAACAACGCAAATTCCCGGTGCGCAATCTTTACCCGCTGGCTTCCAGCCGCTCGGCAGGCTCCACCGTGAACTTTAAAGGCGAGGAGCTTACTGTCATTAATGTGGATGATTTCGATTTTTCCAGGGCGCAGATCGGCCTGTTTTCGGCGGGCGGCAGCGTGTCGGAAAAATACGCGCCGATCGCCGCGGCTGCCGGTTGCGTGGTGATCGACAACACGGCGCATTTCCGTTATGAACGCGATATTCCGCTGGTGGTGCCGGAAGTGAATCCACATGCCATCGCGCAATACAGGAATCGCGGCATCATCGCCAACCCGAATTGCTCTACCATCCAGATGCTGGTGGCGCTCAAGCCGATCCAGGACGCGGTGGGCATCGCGCGCATCAATGTTGCGACTTACCAGGCGGTGTCCGGCACCGGCAAGGAGGCGATAGAGGAGCTGGCAACCCAGACCCGTGCGCTGTTCAATTCGCAGGATGTCACCGTTGAGGTCTATCCTAAGCGTATCGCCTTCAACGTGCTGCCGCAGATCGACGTGTTCATGGAAAACGGTTACACCAAGGAAGAAATGAAGATGGTGTGGGAGACCCGGAAGATCATGGAAGACGATTCCATACAGGTGAATCCGACTGCTGTGCGTGTGCCGGTGTTCTACGGACATTCCGAGGCGGTGCATATCGAAACCCGCAAAAAGATCACTGCTGACCATGCGCGCGCCTTGCTGGAAAAGGCTCCGGGCGTTATTGTGCTGGATAAGCGCGAGCCTGGCGGATACCCTACTCCGATCGAAGCGGCGGGCAACGACGCCACTTATGTGGGGCGCATCCGCGAGGACATTTCGCATCCATTGGGCTTGAATCTGTGGGTGGTAAGCGACAATGTGCGCAAAGGGGCGGCGCTGAACAGCGTGCAGATCGCTGAAATTTTAATTGCGAAATACCTGAATTAAGACATAATGCGCAGCAATTTATTAGCTTGTGCTGATAACCCTATGATGTTATTTTACATTTGTTGTCTACTAAAACATGGGTCTGCTAAACAAGGTGAGGCTGTTGGCGTGCGAAAATCACAATTAAAACTGCTCTTGGCCATTGCTGTATTGACAATGCACACGAATGTTTCCGCTGTGGGTATGGGCGGGATGAATGTGGCATCAGCTTTGGGTCAGCCGCTCAAGGCCACAATTGAATTAGTGGCAGTCGGCAAGGCCGAGCAGGCCAGCCTGGTCGCCCGGCTCGCCTCGCCCGATGCTTACAAAAATGCCGGACTCGAATATCCCTTCGGCAACAAATTCACATTCAAGTTCGAGAGCCGCGCTGATGGCGAGCCGTATCTTGTTGTGACCAGCGCGCAGCCGATCAACGATCCTTTTGTGATCATCCTGGTCGAGATGACGTGGTCATCCGGCAAGTTGTTGCGCGAATACACTTTCCTGCTTGATCCGCCCGGTTACGTTCCCGATCAACCTGCTCAGGCCGCAGTGCAAGCCGTCGCGCCGGCGGTTCAGGCCGCTGCGCCGGAAGCGCCGGCTGTTACGGTGACCGGAGTGGCCGCTGCCGCGTCGGAAGTGCCGGCCGTGACCGGAGAGGCCGCTGCCGTAATTGAGGCGCCGCCTGTGCCGGTTGTGACGGGAGAAGCTGTTGCCGCATCGGAAGTGCCGGCGGCTCCGGCGGAAGCAGCTGCCAAGCCTGCCGTAGCAGAGCCTGTGGCCGCAAGCGTCGCTGCGGGCAGCATCACCGTAGTTCCCAATAATGAGTGGCTTGTGGTGCAACGCGGCGATACGATGGCCAAGATCGCAGAACGATACAAACTGGCTGATATCAGTCTGGAGCGCATGCTGGTCGCCCTGTATCGCGCCAATATCGATGAATTCGACGCCAGGAACATGAACCGCATCAGGGCCGGCAAGATATTGCATTTGCCCAAGCCGCAAGATGTGGAGAACGTGACACAGTCAGAAGCAAAAAGAGATATTCACGCTCAGTCTGCCGATTGGAATGTCTATCGGCATAAGCTGGCCAGTGCTGCCGCAATCAGCAGAGAGTCACAGGCCGCTCAGCAGGTTGCCACCGGCAAGATCAGCAGTTCGGTTGCCGATAAGGCTTCCATTGCCAAAGAATCCGCCAAAGAGGTGCTGAAACTATCCAAGGGCGAAGCGCCGGGAGACCAGGTTGCGACTGGCGCAGGCGGCAAGCCGGTATCCGCGCAGGAAAAAAAGAATGCCGAACAGGAAGATACGATCGCAAGAGCCAAGGCTGCCAAGGAAGAGCAGATGCGCACCGCGATGCTGGAAAAGAATCTTCAGGACATGCAGCGCCTCGCCAAGTTGAAGGCTGAGGCTGCTGCTTTGGCGCAACCCCAGGTCGCGCCGGCATCCAGGGTTGTCATAACATCCCCGGTCGCCGCTGTCAGCGCGTTGGCTGCAGCGAGCGCGGTAAAGCCGGCGCCTGTTGCGAAACCCAAGCCTGTCATAGCCAAGCCGGAGCCGTCGCTGGTGGATCAGATTCTGGGTGAGCCGCTCTATCTCGCCGTTGGCGCCGGGGCATTACTTGTTCTTGGCGGTTTGGGTTTTATGCTCAAGCGCCGAAAAAAAAAGCCCTCTTATGAAGATGCGGGCGAAATAGATTCAGGCGAAATTTCTGAGGATACCGGTTCGGCAAGCGGTCGCATGAGTGCGCCGGTCGCGCCTTCACCGGAGACGGGCGACTTCACCGGCCGGCCAGCCGCAAGGCCGGAAGCGGCTGCGGAATCTGACAATGTCGACCCGATCAGTGAGGCGGATCTTTTCCTGAACTTTGGCCGTGATGCGCAGGCTGAGGAAATTCTCAAGGAAGCTCTCAAAACCACGCCAAATAATCACCAGATACACCTTAAATTGTTGGGCATATATGCCAACCGCAAGGATGCAGATTCTTTTTCGGCAATCGCGCGCGAGCTAAAGGATTCCGGTGATGAATATGCATGGCAAGAGGCAGTCGCGATGGGTCGTGAACTGGAACCGGGTAATCCGTTGTACGGTGGTGCGGGCGGCGCTGAAAGCGCAGCGCCGTCACAACCTGTCGCCAATGTCGATTTTGATTTTGATTTGGGAGCGCTTTCAGGAAAAGCGGCTCCATCGCCGGAACAGGATTTCCTGGGAGATCCGAACAAGACCGTGATCATGTCTCACGGTGACTTGGCCGCTGCGCAGCAACCGTCGGCCATGGATTTTGATGTCACTGCCGCCAGCCCTTCCGCATCCGAGGCCGGTGAACCTGCAGCGCCCAATCTCGACGAATTAATTTTCGATGTGACTGGCAGCCATCCGGCCATGCCCGCAGCACAGCCGGAAGCCAGCAGGCCTGCGGCTGCAAAAGCCGACGATGGCGCAATGGAGTTCACGATTGATTTTCCGGTCAGGGAAACGGCCGAAAAATCATCGCCAGCGGCACAAGCTGCTGAAGCCGATTTGGCCGGTATCAGCCTGAATCTTGACGAGACGCCTGCACCAGGCGGATCGTCAGCGGAAGGCAGAGACGATCACTGGCAGGAGGTTGCAACGAAGCTCGATCTGGCCAAGGCTTACCAGGAAATGGGCGACGCGGATGGAGTGCGTGAAATACTTGCGGAAGTCTTGAGCGAGGGCGATGGCGAACAGCAAGAAGCCGCGAAGGCCATGCTTAAGCAACTCGGCTGATTCTAGAGGGCTGAGGCGCGAGGACTGGGCTACAAGTGGTGCAGTGGTATTTACTCAGTCCTGAGTCCTCGCGCTCCAGTCCTTTTTTTGCTGCTCATTGGAGCATTCAGTGAAGTTCCATCCCGCCTCGCAAATCATGACATGGTGCTTGCTGGTTGCAACGATGCAGGCACTGGCGCCTGACGCATTGCTGGTCGCGGCCTGCCTGATCCTGCTCTGCGCTTTTGTCATATCCGGCCGCAAGTTCATCCAGTTGGCGCGGCGCACCCGGTGGATCATGTTGTCATTATTGCTGATCTACGCTTACAGCATGCCCGGACAACCGTTGGTGGATACTCTTGGAACGTTCAGTCCCAGCCGGGAAGGTCTGACTGATGGCATGCTGCAACTCGCCCGATTGCTGGCTGCTCTGGCCGGTCTTGCAATCCTGCTGGATCGCCTGTCCCGGCAACAGTTGATCGCCGGGCTGTATATCCTGTTTGCGCCACTGCAATGGATGGGGCTATCGCGTGAGCGTCTCGCCGTGCGCCTGGCGCTGACGCTGCATTATGCCGAGATCGCGATGTTGCGTGACACGCATGGCTGGCAAGACACCTTGCGCAGCCTGACACCAGAGGACGGAGGACAGAGGACAGAAGACATAACCAATGACTTGGCTGGTGTTGTTTACCAGCCTGGTCAGATGGCTAGTAGTTCCACCAGACAGATCGAATTGCCATTGAATCACTTTGCTGTTGCCGATGCGCTGTTGTTGTTGAGTGGCGCGGTACTGATATTGTGGTTAGCGTTGCGATGAGGATCGCGCTCGGTGTGGAATATGATGGCCGCCCGTATTGCGGCTGGCAGAGCCAGGCGGACGTGGTGACCGTGCAGGACACGCTGCAACGGGCTTTGGGCCGGATCGCCGGCGCGCCGGCCCCGGTCATCGCTGCGGGGCGCACCGATACCGGTGTGCATGCCCTGGAGCAAGTGGTGCATTTTGATTCCGGCGTCGAACGCCCGCTGACCGCATGGGTGCGCGGCGTGAACTCACTGTTGCCGGACAGCATCGCGGTTCTCTGGGCGCACCCGGTGCCGGACGAATTCCACGCGCGCTTTTCCGCACACGGGCGCAGCTATCGCTATGTGCTCATCAATCGCGCCACCCGCCTTGCCATCCATGCCGGCAAGGCCGGCTGGTATCACGCGCCGCTGGATGTGGCAGCGATGCGGGCGGCGGCGCAACACCTGATTGGAGAGCATGATTTCAGCGCGTTCCGCTCGGCGCAATGCCAGGCGAAATCACCGGTAAAGCATTTGCGCCGGCTCGATATTCACCGATACGGCGAGATGCTGATTTTCGATTTTAGCGCCGATGCGTTTCTGCATCACATGGTACGCAACATCGTCGGTTGTCTGGTGTATGTTGGCAATGGAAAACACGCGCCGGGCTGGCTGACAGAAGTGCTGGATAGCCGTGAGCGCAGTCTTGCAGCGCCGACCTTTGCGCCGGATGGCTTATACTTGCGCCGTATTCAATATGAAACGAAGTGGGGATTGCCACAATCAGAGGACAGATGACAGATGACAGATGACAGATACATCTCTGATAAGGTTGAGTCGTCGTGACCCGGGTAAAAATCTGCGGCATCGCCCGCGTGGAAGACGCGCTGGCCGCCGCTTACAGCGGTGCGGATGCGATCGGCCTGGTGTTCTATGAACGCAGCCCGCGCCATGTCAGCGTTGCTCAAGCTGCTCAACTGGCTGCCGCGCTGCCGCCTTTTGTGACGGTGGTCGGTTTGTTCGTCAATGCCGAAGCGGACCTGGTGCGCGAGGCGTTAACGCATGTGCCGCTCGATCTGCTGCAATTCCACGGGGATGAAACTCCGGAATATTGCGCGCAATTCGCCCGGCACTATCTCAAGGCGATCCGCGTCAGGCCGGGGGTGGATTTGCTACAATGCGCGTCCGATTTTCGCAGCGCCAAAGGCCTGCTGCTGGACGCCCATGTGGATGGAGTGCCGGGCGGCACCGGCACATCCTTTGACTGGACATTGATCCCCGGGAGATTGCCGTTGCCTGTGATCCTGTCCGGCGGACTGGATGCGGCAAATGTCGCGGCGGCAATCAAACAGGTACGGCCCTGCGCGGTGGATGTTTCTAGTGGTGTAGAGTCGGGCGGAGTAGAGGCGAGCAAGGGAATCAAGGATGCGGAAAAAATTGCCGCGTTCATCAACGAGGTTAACAACATTGACTTACAATTATCCCGATAGCAGCGGCCACTTCGGCCCCTATGGCGGCATCTACGTCGCCGAGACCCTGATGGGTGCGCTGGAAGAGTTGAACGCGGCTTATGAGAAATATCGCCACGATCCTGAGTTTGTCACAGAACTCAGTTACGACCTCAAGCATTTCGTCGGTCGCCCCAGCCCGATCTATCACGCCAAACGCTGGTCGCAGCAACTCGGCGGCGCGCAGATATATCTGAAGCGCGAAGACCTTAACCATACCGGCGCGCACAAGGTGAACAATACTGTGGGGCAGGCACTGCTGGCCAGGCGCATGGGCAAACCGCGCGTGATCGCGGAGACCGGCGCGGGCCAGCACGGCGTGGCGACGGCGACCGTGGCGGCGCGCTACGGCATGGAATGCGTGGTATACATGGGTTCGGAAGACGTGAAGCGTCAGGCGCAGAACGTATATCGCATGAAGCTGCTCGGCGCGACGGTGATTCCGGTGGAGAGCGGCTCCAGAACGCTCAAGGACGCGCTCAATGAAGCGATGCGCGACTGGGTGACCAATATCGAAAACACCTTTTACATCATCGGCACCGTGGCGGGGCCACACCCGTATCCGATGATGGTGCGCGATTTCAATTCCATCGTCGGCAAGGAATGCGTGGTGCAGATGCCGGAGGTGGCGGGCCGCCAGCCGGATGCGGTGATCGCCTGTGTCGGCGGCGGTTCCAACGCGATGGGGGTGTTCTACTCCTACCTCGACATGCCCGGCGTGAAGCTGATCGGCGTGGAAGCGGGCGGGCTCGGTATCAACAGCGGCCAACATGCCGCGCCGCTGACCGCCAACAGTCCGGTCGGCGTGTTGCACGGCAACCGCACCTACCTGATGCAGGATGCGGACGGCCAGATCATCGAGACGCATTCAATCTCGGCGGGACTGGATTACCCCGGCGTCGGCCCGGAACACAGCTGGCTGAAGGACAGCGGGCGCGCCGAATATGTGGCGATCAACGACGACGAAGCGCTGCGCGCGTTCCACGACCTGTGCCACATGGAAGGCATCATCCCCGCGCTGGAGTCCAGCCACGCGCTGGCGCACGCCGCGAAAATCGCGCCGGGCATGGATAAGGACAAGGTGTTGCTGGTGAACCTGTCCGGGCGCGGCGATAAGGACATGGCGACCGTAGCGCGCGCTTCGGGCATTACATTTTAAGTAGGGCGGGTTACACCCGCCATGTCGGGCATAGCCCGACCTGCATTTTATCCACCCTGCGAAATTTATTTTATCAGGATCATTATGTCCCGTATTAAAGCGGCTTTCGACAAGCTCAGACAACACCAGCGCAAGGCGTTGATCCCGTTCATCACGGCAGGTGATCCGCATCCGGGGTTCACCGTGCCATTGATGCATGCCCTGGTGGAAGCCGGTGCGGACATAATCGAACTGGGCGTGCCGTTCTCTGATCCGATGGCGGACGGCCCGACCATACAGCGCGCTTCCGAGCGCGCGCTCAAGCATCATGTCGGCCTGCATCATGTGCTGGACATGGTCGCCGAATTCCGCCGCAGCAATGCCGGCACGCCGATCGTTCTGATGGGTTATGGCAATCCGGTCGAAGCGATGGGCTGGGAAACATTTGCAAAACGTTGCGCCGAGTCCGGCGTGGACGGTGTGCTGACCGTGGATTTCCCGCCGGAAGAAGGGCACGAGGCGTTTGCGCACCTGGAGAAGCACGGCATCGACCCGATCTTTCTGCTCGCACCGACCAGCACCGATGCGCGCGTGGAGCGCGTCGCCAGGGAAGCGCGCGGTTATGTATATTACGTATCGTTGAAGGGCGTGACCGGCGCGGGACATTTGGATCTGGCCGCGATCGCACAAAAGATACCGCAACTGCGCAAGCACATCAAGCTGCCCATCGGTGTCGGCTTCGGCATACGCGATGCCGCTACCGCGCAGGCGGTCGCTAAACTCTGCGACGGCGTGGTGGTGGGCAGCCGCATCGTGCAGGAGATCGAAAATTCGACTGAAAAAAATGTCGTTGCCAACGTGAGCAAACTGGTCAGGGAATTAAGACAGGCTGTAGACAAGGCCTAGAGGAGAAGACACCATGAGCTGGTTCCAGAAATTATTGCCGCCAAAAATCAAGCGCCGTTTGGGCGACGCCAAGAAGAACGTGCCGGAAGGTCTATGGCACAAGTGTCCGTCCTGTCAGGCGGTGCTGTATTACTCCGATCTGGAAAAAAACCAGAACGTCTGCCCCAAGTGCAATCATCATTACCGCATCACGGCGCGCGTCCGTCTGGATTCGTTGCTGGATGGCGAAGGCCGTTTTGAGATTGGCGCGGAAGTGCTGCCGGTGGACACGCTCAAGTTCAGGGACAGCAAAAAATATTCCGATCGCCTGGTCGATTCCAGGAAGAACACCGATGAAGACGACGCGCTGGTGGTGATGCAGGGCAGTATCCACGCATTGCCGGTAGTGGCGGCTGCATTTGAATTCGGTTTCATGGGCGGCTCGATGGGTTCGGTGGTCGGCGAGCGTTTTGTGCGCGGCGTGCAGGTTTCGCTGGAGCAGAAATGCCCGTTCATCTGCTTTGCAGCCAGCGGCGGGGCGCGCATGCAGGAAGGGCTGCTGTCTCTGATGCAGATGGCCAAGACCTGCGCCGCGCTGACGCAACTCAGCCAGGAACAGCTGCCGTTCATCTCGGTGCTGACCGACCCCACCATGGGCGGCGTGTCCGCCAGCTTCGCCTTCATGGGTGACGTGGTGATCGCCGAACCAGGCGCTCTGATCGGCTTTGCCGGCGCGCGCGTTATCCAGCAGACAGTGCGCGAGACCTTGCCGGAAGGATTCCAGCGCGCGGAGTTTTTACTGGAGCACGGTGCGATTGACATGATCATCGACCGGCGCGAAATGAAGAATCAACTTGCGACGCTGCTTACCTTGCTGACCAAGCAGTCGGCGGTGGCGGAGATCGAGGCGGCTTAACCCTTAGATAATCCGGGTCAGGAAATTATTTTTGAAAAAATAAGGGCGCATTCCGGCGAAGATGCGACTACCCTGCGAAACCATGATTGCTGTATGAAGAGCGAGGGAGTAATGCGTATCGGGCAAGGTTTTGATGTGCACCAGCTGGTCGAAGGCCGCGAGCTGATCATCGGCGGAGTCGAGATTCCCCACGACAAGGGGCTGCTCGGACATTCCGATGCGGACGTGCTGCTGCATGCGCTCTGCGATGCGCTGCTCGGCGCGGCGGCGCTCGGCGATATCGGACGGCATTTTGCCGACACCGACGCCAGGTTCAAGAACATCGACAGCCGCATCCTGTTGCGCGAAGTGGCGCATATGGTTCGCGAGCAAGGCTTTCGCGTCGGCAATGTGGACGCCACCATCATCGCGCAAGCGCCGAAAATGGAGCCGCATATCTTTCAGATGGTGGCAAACATCGCCGCCGATCTGCGCGTGGAAAAAAGCGCCGTCAACGTCAAGGCGACCACCACTGAGCAGTTGGGTTTCAGCGGGCGAGGCGAGGGCATCGCGGCGCAGGCAGTGGTGTTGCTGATTGCCGATGTTGCCTGATTTGATGATGTTGTCTTGTGGTATTGACCGCCCTCACCCCAACCTTTCTCCCGCTCGCGGGAGAGGGGTTTTTGCAGGGCGGGTTCTACCCGCCGTATATAGGTTGTCGGCCGGAACCCGACCAGCATTTTGATGGATATTCTCGCGCTGGATACTTCCACCGAATACTGTTCCGTTGCGCTATGGCTGGACGGCGCAGTCATCGAGCGCGGCGAATTGGTTGGGCAAAAACATTCCGAAGTATTGATCGGGATGGTGGATGCGTTACTCAAGGATTCAGGATTCGGGGTCAGGGATATTGACGGCATTGCGTTCGGCATGGGTCCGGGTTCTTTCACCGGCGTGCGTATCGCCTGCGGGGCGGCTCAGGGTCTGGCGCTCGGCGCGAATCTGCCGGTGGCCGGCGTGTGTACGCTGGAAGCGCTGGCCGAAGCCTCCGGCAGGCTGCGGGTGATCGCGGCGCTCGATGCGCGCATGGGCGAGTTGTACCTTGCCGCGTATGAAAAGCGTGCCGGGGTTTGGATAACCGTGGCCGAGCCGTGCCTGTGCAAACCTGGAAATGCTCCAATGGTATCGGGTGACGGCTGGTTTGGCGCGGGCAGCGGCTTTGCCGTGCATGACTTGGCGTTGGGCGAGAGATACGCGGGGCAGTTGCAAGGCGTGGATGGCGGTGCGGTGCCGCAGGCCTCAGCGATCGCCGTTCTCGGCGCAGCACGATTCGCACTCGGGCTCGGCGCGGATGCGGCAGAAGCATTGCCTCTGTATCTGCGTGACAAGGTGGCGCTGAAGACCAGCGAGAGAGATCAGCGCTAATGCGCGCTATGACGCCAGCCGATGTAGATGAGGTATTAAGCATCGAACAGGCGGTGCAGGTCTATCCCTGGACGCGCGGCAATTTCATCGATGCGCTCAACAGCGGGTATATGTGTTGTGTGGCCGAAGAGCTTTTGCTTGGGCGCCCGGACGAGGCGGGCGGTAAGATTCGCGGCTATACGGTATTGATGCCGGTGCTGGAAGAAGCGGAGCTGTTGAATATCGGCGTGGCGGCGGGGCGGCAGCGCAAGGGATTGGGGCGCGCGATGTTGCGCGAAATGCTTGATGCCGCGCGCAAGAAAAACATGCGCCGCGTGTTTCTCGAAGTGCGCCCATCCAATGCCGCAGCGATTGCTTTGTACCGCAGCGCCGGTTTTGCAGAGGTCGGCGTGCGGCGCGGCTATTATCAAAATGCGAACGGCAGCGAGGATGCGCTGGTGATGGCGTGCGAATTGACGGGTGAGGCGAATGGACAGGCGTGAAGCGGTGTTGCGGGAATTGAATCTTTATCCGCAATGGATGCGGCGGAATCAGCCTGTACTTGTTGCGGCGGAACAGCCTTTGCCAATTGCGGCTTTGGAAGACGCAATCGTTCCGATAAGTCTGAATGGTTCATTAGAACCCGCGCAGCCCCATCCTCCTATCAGCGGGAAGGATAGGATGGGGGTGGCACAGGGGGTAAGCCAGGTTTCTACCCCCTCCCCAGCCCTCCCCCTGCAAGGGGGAGGGGGTGTGGTATCCAACGGATCCGTTTGGATTAATGCGAGGGTGGGGCTGGGCGATCTCGACTGGCCAGAGCTCAAACAAAAGGTGCGCGACTGCACCGCCTGCAAGCTGCGCGCCGGATGCACGCAGACGGTGTTCGGTGTGGGCGACGAGAATGCAGACTGGCTGTTCGTCGGCGAAGGACCGGGAGCGGACGAGGACGCACTGGGCGAACCGTTCGTCGGTCAGGCGGGCAAGCTGCTGGACAACATGCTGATGGCGATCAAGCTCAAACGCGGCAACAATGTGTATATCGCCAACATCGTCAAATGCCGCCCGCCCGACAACCGCAACCCGGATGCGGAGGAAATCGCACAGTGCCTGCCTTATCTGCAACGCCAGATCGAACTGATCCGTCCCGGATTGATCGTTGCCCTGGGCAAGGTCGCCTCGAATGCGTTGCTGGGCAAGGACGCAACGTTAGCCAGCCTGCGCGGAAAGCTGCACGACTATCACGGTATTCCCGTGATCGTCACCTACCATCCTGCCTATCTTTTGCGCAGCCCGGCGGAAAAAGCCAAGTCGTGGCAGGATTTGCGTCTGGCAGTGAGCGCCATGGAAGCGCGTGGTTAGCGTAGGGCGGGTCACACCCGCCATTTCAACAACATTCGCCAAGCGCTACCTGCGATATTGGCGCGGCGATAGTTGGGCGAGTCATTCGGGTTCATTTCGTGCGGAGGCGGGTGTGTCAGGCTTTCCCGTTGTCCTGATCATGCACATGTTTTCTGCACAGTGCGGTCATGATGCCTGCCAGAAGCAGGCCGAATACCAGAATGATGAAGTAAATGCTGAAATCCAGTTTCTGCATCATGGCATACAGTCCCAGCATCGCGAAGATGCTCAGGTTTTCGTTGAAGTTCTGCACGGCTATTGAGCGCCCCGCGCCCATCAGCAGGTGGCCGCGGTGTTGCAGCAGCGCATTCATCGGCACGACGAAATAGCCGCCCATTGCCCCGATCGCAACCAGCAGGAAAGTTGCCAGCGTGCTGTTGGTGATGGGGATCATCACCAGCACCAGCAAGCCCATTGCGATGCCGACCGGCAGTACTTTTACCGAATGTTCCAGCTTGACGAATTTCGCTGCCAGTACCGAGCCGATGGCGATGCCGATGGCCACCCAGGCAGTGAGCCTGGCGGCTTCCCCGATATTGTAATTCAGCGCGATGGCCGCCCAGCTGAGCACCAGCAGGCGCAGCGTGGCCCCGGCGCCCCAGAACAGGGTGGTGACAGCCAGCGAGACCTGGCCGAGCGGGTCTTTCCACAGCAGCCTGAAGCAGTGCCAGAAATCCTTGGTCAGGGAGAGCGGGTTGCGGCTGAACGGCCTGTGGTCGATCGGCACGTGCGGGATGTAGAGATTGAAAATCGCAGCGGCGATGTAAATCAGCACGATGATGGCAACGGCCAGTTCCGCGGCGCTATCTATCAGCGGAATATCCAGAGCATGCAATATCGGCGCGGTGGCGCCGGGGCTGATGAGCACCCCGCCCACCACCGCACCGAGCACGATGGCGGCGACGGTAAGCCCTTCCATCCAGCTGTTCGCCTTGACCAGTTGGCTGGGGGGCAGATATTCGGTGAGGATGCCGTATTTGGCAGGGGAATAGGCCGCAGCCCCCAGGCCGACGAGGCCGTATGCCAGCAGAGGGTGGATGCCGGACAGCATTGCGATACAGCCCGCCAGCTTGACGATATTGCTGATGAACATCACGCGCCCCTTGGGTAACGAGTCGGCAAATGCGCCGACAAAGGGCGCCAGCACGATGTAGGAGAAGATAAAGAACTGCTGCAATACCGGCGTATGCCAGGCTGGCGAATTCAAGTCCCGAAGCAGGGCAATGGCGGCAAACAGCAGGGCATTGTCTGCGAGCGCGGATAAAAACTGCGCCGTGAGGATGATGTAGAAACCGGGATTCATTCAGCTTGGGATATTTTGCCAGCCCGTTTTATAACACGAAAGCATTGCCCCTGCTATCATTCGCGTCTGTACAACGAAATATTGCGCCAATTGATCGTAATGCCTCGTCCTATACAAGTCCGTATTGATCTCTGCGCGCTGGAGAATAATCTTCAGGTGGCGCGCCGTGCCACATCCTCGCGCATCATGTCCGTCATCAAGGCGGAAGGCTATGGGCACGGCCTGTTGCGCGTGGCTGAAGCGCTGGCTGCGACAGACGGATTCGCGCTGCTGGATATTCAGGACGCGGTGCGGTTGCGCGAGGCGGGTTTTCGCCAGGCCATCCTGCTGCTGGAAGGATTTTTCAGCGCGGAAGACCTGCCCGTCATCGCCGAATATGATTTGACCAGCGTGATCCATAGCGCGGAACAGATCGCCATGCTGGATGCCTATCCGGGGAAAGGGACACTGGATGTCTGGCTCAAGGTGAACAGCGGCATGAACCGTCTGGGTGTTGCGCCGCATAAAGTGGCGGAAATAATGGAAAGACTGCGCCGCCATCGCGCCGTGCGCAACATCACGCTGATGACGCATTTCGCCAATGCCGACGAGCCGCGCGGAGTGGCTGAACCGCTCGCCCTGTTCAACGATGTCGCCGCGCCCCATCGCGTGGCGCGTTCACTGGCGAATTCCGCCGCGCTGCTGCGCTATCCGGAAACACACGCTGATTGGGTGCGCCCCGGCATCATGCTGTATGGCGCATCGCCGTTTGCTGAGGTCAGCGCGCAACAACTCGGGTTAAAACCGGCGATGACCTTGACCAGCCGCATCATCGCCACGCAGGATTTGCGCGCCGGCGATGAGGTCGGCTATGGCGCATTGTTCCGCGCAGAACGGGAAATGCGCGCCGGCATCGTCGCCTGCGGCTACGCCGACGGGTACCCTCGTCACGCACCCAGCGGCACACCGGTACGGGTGGACGGGCAGCGCGCGCAAACGCTGGGGCGCGTCTCGATGGACATGTTGTGTGTTGATTTGAGCGCGTTGCCGCAGGCCGGCACCGGCAGTGAGGTAATATTGTGGGGCGAGGGACTGCCGATCGAGGAAGTGGCGCGAGCCGCCGGTACGATCAGCTATGAATTGATGTGCGCGCTGACGGCGCGCGTGCCGAAAAATCCGTAAATAAAAAAAGGGGGTTATCATGAGCGGTGAATTGCAGGCGGGCATTGACGGCAAGTCTCCGGAAGAGTCCGGAGGCCATGTATTGCACAAGGAAACAATTTCTGATTTATTGAAGCTCAATCTGGGCATAGGCGATGCGCTCCAGTTGCTGGATTCCCCGGCGTCGGATCATCGTTATGCCACCAAACTGATCGGTTTTCTGAACAAGGCGGGCATCGTCGTTTCCCACCCCAGGCAAGACACAGCACTGCTTCCTGTAACAGACGGACAAAGTTTCCTGGTGCGCGGCTTTTCCGGCAGGACGACATATGAATTCATTACCGATGTTTTGTCGGCCAGCGCCGTCCCTTATCCCCTGTTGCACCTCTCATTTCCAGAACGGATAGAGTGCACGACCCTGCGCGGCGCGGTGCGTATCAAACCGAATCTGGCGGGCTGGATCGAGGAAAAGGACCGAGCTCTCGCCGGCGTCAAGATCCCCATGATCGTGGTTGATATCAGCACTTCCGGCGCGCGCGTCCATGCCAAAAGGCATTTTGGCAAGATCGGCGATGTGGTCAGCGTCGCATGCCGGTTGCCGATTGATGAAGAAGAACACATCTTTTCAATATCGGCGGTGATCCGCAATTCATACGATGAAACATTGGCGGAAAGCCAGGGCGGCGCGGATGTCGTGACATACGGCCTGGAGTTTATCCAGCCGGAGGGGAACGTGCGCATGGCATTGCAGAGCTTCATTTACATGACCATGGCAACAGGCTGAGGGAGGGAAAATGTTGGCTATCATCGGCGGCAGCGGCGTTTATAACATTGAAGGATTGGAGAACACCCGCTGGGTGAAGGCGAAATCCTCATTTGGCGAGCCATCGGATGAGGTTCTGATCGGCGAACTGGCGGGGCAGCCCATCGCTTTCCTGCCGCGCCACGGGCGCGGGCACCGCATCCCGCCTTCCGGGATCAACTTCCGCGCCAACATCGACGCGCTCAAGCGTCTCGGCGTGACCGATATCGTTTCGGTCAGCGCGGTCGGATCGCTGCGCGAGCACCTCACGCCGGGCATGTTTGTCATCGTCGATCAATTCATCGACCGCACTTTCGCGCGCGAAAAAAGTTTTTTCGGCAACGGCCTGGTCGCGCATGTCTCGATGGCGCATCCGGTATGTCATCGCCTTGGCGATCACCTGTATGCTGCGGCGCAGCAGATCGGCATCCCGGCGGCGCGCGGCGGCACCTATCTGGTGATGGAAGGCCCGCAGTTCTCCAGCCTGGCGGAATCCGAGCTGTATCGCTCGTGGCAGTGCGACGTGATCGGCATGACCAACATGCCGGAAGCCAAGCTCGCGCGCGAGGCCGAAATCTGCTATGCCACCGTCGCGATGGTGACCGATTACGATTGCTGGCATCCCAACCACGACGATGTCACGGTTGAGGCGATCGTCAAGGTGCTGCTGGCAAATGCCGACAAGGCGCGCGCGCTGGTGAAGAACGTCGCCCCGCGCGTGCATGGCGATGCGAAGGCCTGCGAGTGCGGTTGCCGCAGCGTATTGCAATACGCCATCATCACCGCGCCGGAAGCGCGCGATGCGGCGATGGTGGAAAAATTATCCGCCGTCGCGGGGCGTGTGTTGAATAAATAAAAAATGCAAACGTAGGGCGGGTCACACCCGCCGGATGCCATGCAACCCTTCGGCGGGTGTGACCCGCCCTACGCCTACTATCAATTTACCACTCACCACTCACCACTTACCAAAGGAGTGTACATGACTATCAAATCGCATATCCGCACCGTCCCCAACTATCCCAAGCCGAACATCCAGTTCCGCGACATCACCACGCTGCTCAAGGACCCGGTGGGATTTCGCCTCACGATAGATGATCTGGTGCGCCGCTACAAGGACGTGAAGATCGACAAGATCGCCGGCATCGAATCGCGCGGTTTTATCATCGGTGCGCCGTTGGCCTATGCGCTGGGCAAAGGCTTCATCCCGATCCGCAAGAAGGGCAAGCTGCCCGCCGAGACCATAGGTCACGACTACGAACTCGAATACGGCACCGACCGCATCGAGATACACACCGACGCGATCGACAAGGGCGAAAAGGTGCTGCTGGTGGACGACCTGATCGCCACCGGCGGCACGGCGGAAGCCGCCTGCAAGCTGATCGACAAAATGGGCGGCAAAATCGTCGAATGCTGTTTCATCATCGACCTGCCCGACATCGGCGGACGCGCGCGTCTGGAAAAACACGGTCATAAAGTTTTTGCGCTATGCGAGTTTGAGGGGGATTAGCCAAGGGTGGGCACCCCGTGCCCACGCACAAATTAAATAAATCGGTGGGCAACGCGTTGCCCACCCTACGAAAATCAAAACCATGAAAATCAACGGCACCCCATACCGCACCATCTGGCCCACCGCTGACAATGCAGCGGTGGAGATCATCGACCAGACAAAACTTCCGCACGTTTTTACCACGCTGCTTCTGGAAAACATGCGCGATGCCGAGCGCGCGATACGCGACATGCAGGTGCGCGGCGCGCCGCTGATCGGCGTGACGGCGGCTTACGGCGTGGCGCTGGCTATGCTCCAACATGCCTCGGATGCCGCGCTGGCGGAGGCGTGCAGCGTGTTGCTCGCCGCGCGTCCGACGGCGGTGAACCTGCGCTGGGGGGTGGAGAAGATGCGCTCTTTGCTGGCGCCGTTGCCCGAATATGAACGCGCCGTTGCGGCGTGGCGGGAGGCGGCGCGCATCGCCGACGAGGATGTGGCGATCAATGCGAGCATCGGCCGGCATGGCGGCGAGATCATCAAAGCGATGCACCGGAAGAAAAATGCCACGGTGAATATATTGACGCACTGCAATGCCGGCTGGCTGGCGACGGTGGATTGGGGCACGGCGCTGGCGCCGGTCTATGCCGCGTTCGACGCTGGCATTCCGCTGCATGTGTGGGTGGACGAGACCAGGCCGCGCAATCAGGGCGCCAGCCTCACCGCGTGGGAGCTCGGCCAGCACGGCGTACCGCATACGGTCATCGCGGACAATACCGGCGGGCACCTGATGCAGCACAGCATGGTGGACATGGCGATCGTCGGTACTGATCGCGTCACTGCGCGCGGCGACGTGTGCAACAAGATCGGCACCTATCTGAAAGCATTGGCCGCGCATGACAACGGCGTGCCGTTCTATGTCGCACTGCCGACGCCGACGATAGACTGGACGCTGCAGGACGGCGTGAAGGAGATCCCGATCGAGGAGCGCACTCCAGAGGAGGTGACGCACATCTCCGGGTTGTGCGACGACGGGCAGGTGCGCAGCGTGCAGCTCACTCCAATAAATTCGCGCGCCGCGAACTACGCCTTCGACGTGACCCCGGCGCGGCTGGTGACGGGGTTGGTCACCGAGCGCGGCGTGGTGGCGGCTAATGCAGAGGCGATGAAGGCGTTGAAATAGACCCTCACCCCCAACCCCTCTCCCGCTTTGCGGGAGAGGGTGGCCGAAGGTCGGGTGAGGGCGTTTGAATAGCATATAAATCTATCAGGATACGCAATGAAAAACCTCTGGAACGATACAGAAGCAGGCAAGCATCAGGGCTATCTGGCGGAGCGCGTCTATACCTCGCGCCTGCTCGGCGCGAATCCCGATCTGGTGTTGCACGGCGGCGGCAATACCTCGGTCAAGGGCGTGTGGAAGGACATCTTCGGCGACGGCATCGAAACGCTCTATGTGAAAGGCAGCGGCTCGGACCTTGCGACGATAGAGCTGAAGGATTTCGTGCCGGTGCGCATGGATGCGATGCTGAAACTGGCGCGTCTGGAAAAACTGTCGGACACCGAAATGGCGCGCGAGCTCAGGCTGGCGACACTCGATCCGGCTGCGCCCGCGCCGTCGGTCGAGGCCATCCTGCATGCGCTGATCCCGCATCGTTTTGTTGACCATACCCATGCCGATGCGATCGTCACCATTACGAATACTTCCGGCACCAACACTGCGAACGGTGAGGCGCGCATCCGCGAGATCTACGGCGACGAAGTCATCGTGCTGCCCTATGTGATGCCGGGCTTCGACCTTGCCAGACTGTGCGCCGAAGTTTTCCCGGCGCAAGCCACCTCGCGCACCATCGGCATGGTGCTGATGAACCACGGCATCTTCAGTTTCGGCGACAGTGCGAAGCAATCCTACGACCGGATGATAGAGCTGGTGGGCCGCGCCGAGGCTTATCTGGACAAGCATGCACGGCTTGCGCCGGTGAAGGACATTGAGACTGGCGCTGACTGGCTGGCGCTGGCTGCGTTAAGAAAAAAAGTTTCCGCTGCCGCCGGTTTCCCGATGTTGCTGCGCACCTGCATGAACAGCGCCGCGCTGGCATTCGCGCGACATCCGGAGGCTGCAAGCATTTCGCAACGCGGACCGGCCACGCCGGACCACGTGATCCGGACCAAGCGCGTGCCGATGTTCGGGCGGGATGTCGCTGCCTATGTGCAAACCTATAAGCATTATTTCGAGAAAAACTCAAAGCAGGCCAAACAGTCGCTGACGATGCTCGATCCCGCGCCGCGCGTGATCGTTGATGCGGAGTTCGGTTTGGTTACGGCAGGGCGTTCGGCGCGCGACACGAAGATCGCCGAAGACATCTATTTGCATACGATGGACATCATCCTGCGCGGCGAAGCGCTGGGCGGTTATCAGGCATTGAGCGAGGCGGATCTGTTCAGCATGGAATACTGGGACCTCGAACAGGCCAAGCTGAAAAAAGCCGGCGCCCCGAAAGCGTATGCAGGCGAAATCGCGCTGGTGACCGGTGCCGCATCGGGCATCGGCAAGGCGAGTGTGCAGGCGTTCCTGAACCGGGGCGCTGCGGTGGTGGGAGTGGACATCAACCCGGCGGTCGAAACTTTATCTGGAGCGCGCGCGGACTATCTGGGCATTACGGCAGACCTGACCTCGCCGGAGGCGGTCAGGGGGATGCTGGAACAAACCATCCGCCATTACGGCGGGCTCGACATGCTTGTTCTGAATGCCGGAGTCTTCCCCGGCGGCAAGAAGATCAGCTCGCTGGCCGACGACGAGTGGCGTAAGGTCATGACGGTAAATCTGGATTCCAACCTGGCGATCATGCGCGAAGCGCACCCGCTGCTGAAAGCGGCGCCGAAATATGGCCGGGTGGTGGTGATCGGCTCGAAGAACGTTCCGGCGCCGGGACCCGGCGCAGCAGCTTATTCCGCGTCGAAAGCGGCGTTGACGCAGCTTGCCCGCGTCGCCGCATTGGAGTGGGGTGCGGACGCGATCAGGATCAACCTGGTTCACCCGAATGCGGTGTTCGACACCGGCATCTGGACGCCGGAAGTGCTGGCGCAACGCGCCGCTCATTACTGCATGACCGTGGATGAATACAAGCGCAACAACGTGCTGCATGAAGAGGTCAGCAGCAAGGACGTGGCGGAACTGGCCGCGGAAATGTGCGGCGATCTGTTCGCCAAGATCACCGGTGCGCAAATCCCGATCGATGGCGGCAATGAACGGGTGATATGAAACTTGTATCAGAGGCTCCTTATTCCATTTCTACATCAAACGTGACTTTTGTAGGGCGGGTCACACCGGTGCCGGGACAAAAGTTTTTCGTACCCGCCATTTCAGCATCATTCATCAAATCCCACCTCGTTATCCCGTTCAACGGCGGGTGTGACCCGCCCTACGGATTATTTTCAGTTTGAAGGAGAAATGAAATTAGGTAAACGGCAATTCCCCGCGCGCCTGGGGTCCGCGCCGGGGGTCAGCGTCGCTTATCTTTTAGCGCAACCACAACAACTTGGCTCTACTTGTTTTTTACAGCAGTACCAAGTTGTCCCTATGAATGATTTCAGTATCGCCGCCATAACCGAGCAGGGTTTCGATTTCCTTGCTGGCATGTTGTGCAATGAGGCGCGCTTCTGCGGCGTTGTAGTTGGTCAGGCCGCGCGCGATGTCTTGCCCGTCTTCGCCCACGCAGGCGACCACCGCGCCGCGTTCAAATTCCCCGATAACTTTCTTGACGCCTATCGGCAGCAAGCTCTTGCCTTCGCTGCGCAATGCTTTTACCGCGCCTGCGTCCAGCACCAGTTTCCCCGCAACTTGCAGATGATCAGCCAGCCATTGTTTGCGTGCCGCCAGGGTGAGGGTGGGGGCGGTGAGCAGCGTACCGATGGATTCGCCCCGGATGAGGCGCAGCAGCACATCGCGTTCATGTCCCGATGCGATGACGGTATGCGCGCCGCTGCGCGCCGCGCGTTTCGCCGCGAGTATCTTGGTGATCATGCCGCCGCGCCCGATGTGGCTGCCTGAGCCGCCCGCCATGCTTTCCAGTTGCGCATCGCCAGCCGATGCTGCACTGACCAGCGTGGCCTTGGCATCTTTGCGCGGATCGGCGGTATACAGGCCGTTCTGATCGGTGAGGATGATCAGCGCGTCAGCTTCAATCAGGTTGGTCACCAGCGCGCCCAGCGTGTCGTTGTCGCCGAACTTGATTTCGTCGGTGACCACGGTGTCGTTCTCGTTGATGATGGGGATGACGCGCAAGGCGAGCAGGGTGGTCAGCGTTGCGCGCGCGTTCAGATAGCGCTCGCGATCGGCCAGGTCGGCGTGCGTCAGCAGCACTTGCGCGGCATGCAGTTCGTGTTTGCGGAAGCAGCTTTCGTAAGCTTGCACCAAACCCATCTGTCCCACGGCAGCGGCAGCTTGCAGATCGTGTATCGAAGTGGGGCGTTTGCTCCAGCCGAGGCGCTGCATGCCTTCGGCGATCGCGCCCGAAGACACCAGCACGACTTCATGTCCGCTGGCGTTGAGCGCGGCGATCTGGCGCGCCCAGTTGCCGAGCGCCTTGAGATCCAGCCCCGCGCCCTGATTCGTCACCAGGCTGCTGCCTACCTTGACGACGATGCGTTTGCAGTTGGTCAATACGGTGTTCATGGTGTTCTTATAAAAATCCAGATTTCATCAGGGCATTTTACTTGTTTTAAGTTTTTCACCCTCTCCCTTACCCTCTCCCGTCAAGGGAGAGGGGATGGAAATGCAGGGTTGCGTTTACGCACCAGCAATAGGGGTGCGTAAACGCACCCTACAAAAATTCAAATTTCGTTATTCCCGCTTGACCGTAGGTCAGTTTATCCTGAGCCTGTCGAAGGACGGGAATGACACATTTCTAGATTATATCCGTGTCGGTTTCCTGTGCGCTTTCCGAAGCGGCTTGTCGTTCCAGTTCATTCATCTTCAACAGGTGATCCATGATGGCGTAGGTCAATTCCTTGCAACCTTCGCCGTTGATCGCCGAAATGACGAAATAGCGGTCGAAATCGCTGAACTCTTTGAGAAAGGCGGCGACTTTCTCATCGCGGTCTTCGAGCAGGTCGACTTTGTTCAGCAGCAGCCAGCGCGGCTTTTCATAGAGCGACTGATCGTACTTCTTCAGTTCGTTGAGTATCGCGCGCGCCTCGTGTACCGGATCGGTACCCTCATACATCGGCGCGATATCCACCAGATGCAGCAGCACGCGGGTGCGCGCCAGGTGGCGCAGGAACTGATGTCCCAGCCCGGCGCCTTCCGCCGCGCCTTCGATCAGGCCGGGAATGTCGGCGATGACGAAACTCTTTTCACTCGACACGCGCACCACGCCCAGATTGGGGTGCAGGGTGGTGAACGGATAGTCGGCGACCTTGGGGCGCGCGGCAGAAACGGCGCGGATGAAAGTGGACTTGCCGGCGTTTGGCATCCCCAGCAGCCCGACGTCGGCGAGCACTTTCAGCTCGAGCTGCAATTCGCGCGTTTCGCCTTCGGCGCCGGGGGTGCATTGTCTTGGCGCACGGTTGGTGCTGGATTTGAAATGGATGTTGCCCAAGCCGCCCATCCCGCCTTGTGCGAGTAGAATTTTTTCGCCATCGTGGGTTAGGTCGGCGACGACTTCGCCGCTGTTGATGTCGGTGATCACTGTCCCGACCGGCATACGCAGCATGATGTCTTCCGCTCCCTTGCCGTAGCAATCCGCGCCGCGTCCCGATTCGCCGTTCCTGGCGCGGTGTATCCGGGCGAAGCGGTAGTCCACCAGCGTATTGATGTTGCGATCCGCCACTGCGTACACGCTGCCGCCGCGTCCGCCATCGCCGCCGTCCGGGCCGCCCTTGTCGATATATTTTTCACGGCGAAAGCTGGCCGCGCCCTTGCCGCCGTTGCCCGCAATAACTTCGATCTTGGATTCGTCAATAAATTTCATGGATCTAACCCAGACGTGCCTGAAACAAAATGTAGGTCGGGCTGCGCCCGACATGGTGGGCGTAGCCCACCCTACGCCGGAAATAAAAAAGCCCTACCTTACGATAGGGCTGATTCTGTCAAAGCAGCGCTTGCCAGAGTGGATTACTAGGCCGCGGCTACGATGGAAACAGTTCTACGCTTTTGCGCGCCCTTGATCGCGAACACCACCTTGCCGGTGATCTTGGCAAACAGGGTGTGATCCTTGCCCATGCCGACGTTGTCGCCGGGGTGGAATTCAGTGCCGCGCTGGCGCACGATGATGCTGCCCGCATTGATCAGCTCGCCGCCGTAGCTCTTTACGCCGAGTCGTTTCGAGTGTGAGTCGCGTCCGTTACTGGTGCTGCCGCCGCCTTTTTTTGATGCCATGCTGGTTGCTCCTTACCGAATTACGCCCAGATTTGTATTTATGTCCAGATTTATACTTATGCAGAGATGCCGTCGATGCGGATCTCGGTGTAGTTTTGACGATGCCCCTGATTTTTCTGGTAGTGCTTGCGGCGGCGCATCTTGAAGATGCGTACCTTGTCGCCGCGGCCGTGCGACACGATGGTCGCTTTCACGGAGGCGCCGGTCAGCAAAGGCTTGCCCACCGACAGCTTGTCGCCGTCAGCTACCATCAGCACCTCGTCCAGCACCACGGGACTGCCCACGTCGCCGGGAATGGTTTCGATCTTCAGGGTTTCGCCGGAAGTGACACGATATTGCTTACCACCGGTTTTAATGACTGCGTACATAACAACCTCGATAACTATTGTGATTTTTTGGCGTTTTTTGCGAAGGCGCGGATTATACATAATTATCCGGCATCGTCAAAACCATTTTTTGCAAGGCGTATTTGCCCGCCAGCTTGCTCGTTATTGGCACTGGCGTGACAGTGAGGTTCACCGTGGCGAGGTTGGAATCCAGCGGGCCGTCGCTCAGGCGGTAGCTGAAGCTGTCGCTGCCGAAGTAATCCAAATCAGGCGTGTAGCTGAAGGTGCCGTCAGCATTCACCGCCAGCGCGCCATGCGTTGGGGCATCCACGATGTGCGAGGCGAGCAGCGGTTTGAGCTGGCTGTCGGCCTGGGCGAACGGGTCGAAGGTGAGGAGGTTGTCCTCAGCCAGCGTGGCAACTTCGTCGCGCAGTTGCGGCAGGCCGCTGACGCGGATGTCGCTCAGGGTGACGTGGCTGTTGTCCTGGCCGAAGCCGAGCAGGTCGAAGCTGAGGTTGACGGCGGCATTTTTGGTAACGCCGGTGAGGTCTACGCGGTAGGTGCGGGAGCCATCACTGTTGTCGATGCGGGTCACGCTGGAGGCGGCGTGTTCGGCGCCGTCGCCTTGGAGGTTGAGAAAGGCGTCGGTGCGGGTGAGGCCGTTGTTGCCGAGGACGGTGAGGCCGGTGTTGGCGTCGAGCAAGGCGACTTCGAAGGCATCGTCGGGTGCGCCGGTCAGGTCATCGAGGGCTGTGCCGGACAGGGTGAAGCTCAGATAGCGGTCTTGTTCGTTAAGCATGAACACCTGGCTGAGGCGGGTTTGGCTGGTGGAGACTTCGCTGAGGGTGGCAGAGCCTGTACCGAGCCCCGTCGAAGTACCATTCTCGAAGCTCACACTGCCTTGAGTCAGCCAGCCATCCAATGCAGGCCGGGCTTCGCCCGGCATGGTGGGCGGAGCCCACCCTACAACACCGTTGAGGCCGACGAAGGTCGCATTCGCGGCCACGGCGTATTGGGTCGTAGGGGCGTATGGCAATACGCCCTCGATGTTCATTCCACCGTAACGGCTGTTGCGCAAACGTCCGAGGAAAGCGAGACCTAAACTGCCGCCCAGCGGGATCGGCAAGCCCCCTCCCCCTTGCAGGGGGAGGGTTGGGGTGGGGGTAGAAGCGTCCGCCACCATCTCACCTTTTGCCTGCGCCACCAACTGCTGCATCAACGCCAGTTCCGCCGCACTCGGCATGCGGCGCACACCGGGTGTCAGCGTGGTGCCCATGTAGTCGTGGCTGTCGGCGCTGTGTTCGATGCCCAAGGCGTGGCCGTATTCGTGGAGCAATACGCTGAGCATGTCCATTTTGCCGTAGGCGGCTGTGCCCGCTTTGGCGACCCATTCGTAGGGGTTGGAGGTGGGGAGGTATTCGCTGTTGTCCGAAGGCGTGGTGTCGATGAACCAGTTGTGGCCGGCGGCGTTGGTGTCGAGGGTGATGGTGGCGGTATTGCCTGTTTCGGCAAATCAATGCAAATCAATGGGGTCAGACTCTCATGGCACTCGGTTAAGCAACCGCTGAGCATAAATGAGGTCGCGCGCGAGCTGCCGAGGCACGGTTAAC
>Ga0154718_1122_pt1 | contig 37855 bp, 34 predicted proteins | sample Rifle2008BG16ft_FD_105726 | JGI IMG/M metagenome (GOLD analysis project Ga0154718, IMG submission 105726) | Betaproteobacteria bacterium RBG_16_56_24
CACATCCGGCACGCTGGCCGCCAGGGCGATGCCGCCGATGCCGGGCAACAGGGCAAGCAGCAACGCGCGCCAGTGACGGTTAACAAGACGGCGCAGGTTTTTCGGCAGGCGATGGAGCATATTCATAGCGGAGATAATATCAGTCGCGACACCGAGTTAATTCTGATTTAACCTAATTTAAACAAGCAAATTATGTGCCTGTCTCACCACCTTATCTCATGCTTCCAGCGCCAAATCGTAACATGCGATTGCCGCAGCACGCAAACAGCAAGCAAGTAGGGCGGGTTCCACCCGCCGTCATAATCCATGGCGGGTAAATGCCGGCGGGTGTGACCCGCCCTACGCATTCAGAACAGGCAGGCGAAATATCCCCGTATTCGGGAAATCTCCGGGCAATATTTCTCAATTGCAGCAAGCAGGGCGGGTTCCATCCGCCATCGCTGATACTATTTCCTGTAGGAGCGAGCTTGCTCGCGAAAAACTTCGCCAGCAAGCTGGCTCCTACGAGGAAAAAATGCCTAATGGACAACTCCGGTTGATACCTCGCGGCTAAAGCCGCCCCTACAATTCTGGTTCCGGCTCGTCCGGCTTGGGATAAAGGGCGCCTCCCTAACGGCAACTGGGTCTGGCCACATGTGTCAATCAGGAGCCGATCCATGGATTGAATGTTGAAACACCGGTTGGCTCAAAATCAGCTACGTTGCGCGTTACGACGGTCATCCCATGGACAAGCGCCGTCGCGGCGATAAGCCCGTCACGGACAGGACGGGGGTCTGGCACATGGAGCCGCGCGCTGCGTTGCGCAACAGCGGTGTCGATGGCCAGAATGCGGTCAGCGAAAGCAGGCAAGACATGACCGTTCAGCCACGCACGAAATATCGCTCCCTGCGATGGATCGCAGCGTTCGGCCAACAACACACCGATTTCTAACTCCTGGATGGTGATTACCGATAGATACAAGTCGGTGGCATCTATGCTATCGGCCCAGCCCGCGACGCGATCATCCGCCTTGCCAAGACGGATTTTGCGTAGCTCCGACACGACATTGGTATCGAGCACGTACATCAGGAGATATCCGCCGGTTGTGCGAAATCGCGCAATTGCGGTATCTCAAGCTCAATGTCCTCAATGCCGGGCATCGCCAGTAGATCGGCGATTTTGGTATGCCTGCCAGTAATTTTTTTGTAAGCATCAAACGTCAGTAGCACATGCGCTGGACGACCGCGATCTGTAATGAACACTGGGCCTGTTTTCGCTGCTTTCTTGGCTTTGCTGGCATCCTGATTAAACTGGCGGCTTGATAGGGTTGTAATAGTCATGATCACACCTCGTATCCTCAGATAATGTAGGTACGTTACCACAAATGAAGTGATCGCTCAATTAATATGCAGGTCATCTGTCAGGAAAACACTGATTTTCCGGTAAGCTTGTATGGTGTTTATGCCTCATTTTTGAGTCAAATTCCAGTACCAGGGAGTAGACGTTTATTGAGGCGTTCCCAGATATTGCAGTACCGTGATTCTGCCGTTGTACATGTCGGCGATATAGATACGGTCCTGGCTGTCGGTCCAGACCCCGGTCGGGAGGTAAAATTCGCCGATCTTTTTTCCGCCGCCGCCCACGCCCAGCAAAGTGCGGCCCTGACTGTCGTACACCAGCAGGTTGTCGTAAAGAGACTCTATTACGTAAATATTATTCGCGCTGTCCACCGTCACGCCCTTGGGGCGCACCAGGTCGCCCACATACAGCCCGAGCTTGCCGAACTTCTGGATCATGTTGCCATCCGGGTCGAATATCTGGACGCGCGAATTCAGGGTATCGGTCACATAAAGTTTGTCTGCGGCAAAGGTCATGTGGGTGGGGAAGTTGAACTCCCCGTCGCTCTCGCCGCGCTTGCCGATCACTTGCAGCAGCTTGCCGTCGTCGCTGAATACCTTGATGTCATGGGCGTGAGTGTCAGCTACATAGACATGCCCGCGTTTCGCGTCGCGCGCCAGCCCGGTGGGGCGCTTCAGCACGTCGCGGCCGAATTCGCCCGCTGGTTCGCCTTTGTTGTTCAGACGGAACACGCTGTGAAGATCCGCATCTGCCACCAGTATTTCGCCCGGCATTCCAAGCGCGATGCCGATCGGAGTTTCGAATTTTGTCCCGCGCAGCGCCATGTCCCAGACATCCAGTTGGCCGGCGACGCCGTCAAAAACATACACGCCCTGACGGTTGCTGTCGGTCACGTAGATGCGGCCTTCCGCGTCCACGACACCGCTCTGCGGTCGTTGCAGCACGACAGGGTTGGGATTGTAGCCGTCGAGGCCGACCAGCCACCTGAGCACATTCAATACCTTGCTGGTAGCCGCTCCACCCTCGGCGCGAAAGTTTTCCTCGCCGGTCAATTCACCCACATAACGGTAACGCGGCGGATCCGGCGGATCCGGCCACACCTTGGCAGAGACGCCGGTACCGGGGTCTGCGAGGTTCATCACCAGATGCTGTTGCGCACAACCCGCCATGAGCAGGGTCAAGCCGATAATTGCTGTTTGCAGCGGTCGCGGTGTGTTCATTTTATGTTTCCTCCCGTTCAATCCGGCCTGCGGGTGTTACCGGTTGATATGCATGACATGCACCCTGGCGTTCAGGCTGTCTGCCGCATACAGCAGGCTGCCATCTACGGCCAGGTCTGCGATACCGTTGAAACTGCCGGATGAGGCGCCAACGCCGCCGAACCTGGCAACCAATATGCTCTCTTTGTTTTCTGTCTTCTGTCCCCTGTCTTCTGTCCCCTGAACCCGGTAGACCTTGATAGTCTGGTCGAAATTATCACTCACGAATACTGAATTGTCACGGCTCACGGCGATGGCGCCGGGGTCGCCCAGATCCTTGCCGCCAAAGGCGTAGCGGAAAGCGCCGTCCCATCCGAGCACGGCCACTCTGCGGCTGATCCGGTCTGTCACGTAGATCCCGTCCGGCCCGGTTGTCATCGCCGCAATGGCGAGTTGCTCACGCGGTTTGATGACGGACAATGTCATGCCCATGCTGTTGAATGCGATGAATTGATCGAACAGGCCATCGGCCACCAGAATCTGCCCGGTTCTTTCATCAACTGCGACTGAAACCGGACGCGCAAGGTTGCCGGGCGAAATGAAGGAGGGAAGCTGTGTGCCATCCCAGGCGTAATGCAGTACCTCGGCCCGGGCGGGATCGATAATATAGACCGACCGGTCGGGCGCCGCGTAGATACGCGTGCCTGAACCGGCTGACAGGTTTGTGAACGGGGTCAGGGTTTGCTGGTCGCGGTTATAGCGGAAGATGCGGTTCAGTCCGGCGTCGGCCAGATAGACCTCGTTGTCACGCGCGCTCACGGCGACGGGGCGGCGCAGGGTGGTGTAGCCGGCGCCGGGGACGCCAAACTGCGGCGTGCCCGTCCGGGCGCCGGTTATGTTCATTCCCTGTTGCAGAAATGGACGAGGCGCCGCCGGATCGCCCGCGTTGCCGGGCATGGTGCAACCCGCCAGCGTCAATACCGCAAGCCAGCCCAGCAGTGAAACGAAACTGCGCGGTTTCGGAGCGCCGTCAGGTTTATGAGGCACTTCATGCCGTGCCCGGTTAAAAAATACAGCAGATGTAGGGAGGGTCACACCCGCCTTATGCTTGCTTTGTAAACCTGGTGGACAATCCGGGATAAAATTATTCGGCATGTCATATGGACTCAAAAAGCCCGCCCTATTTTGAACATAAGCGAGGACTGTTTGATATTGTTGGATTCCGAGAAGCTCGCATCCAGCAGCATCTGAAGACGTCCGATGGAGTAGTTCAGGCGGTTGACCCAGGAGCGGGATACTTGATCCTCAGGTCTCGTCGCCACCGGAACGATGTTATTGCCGTAAATTCTCACTTCGGATGTAAAGCTCATGCGCGGCACGCCGAATACGCGCTGTTGCGCAAAGTTCATGCTTGCGCTGGAGGTGTAGGCGGTGGGAGTGTCCGGCGAGCCTTCGGTTCCCTGACGCGTCGCCTGAATGGTCAGGTCGCCGCTCAGTGATGTATTGCGGGTCATGTTTTCGATGCGATTCGCCTGCAGGTTTGCGAGCTGAAAGAAATACCGCCGGCCGCTTATGGCGCGGTTGTCGTTGGCGTTCAACCGCACCCTTGTTGTTCCCCCTTCGCCGGCAATTGTCCATGTCAATGAGCCGGTATGGGAAAGGGTGGCCACAGGTGAGCTGAGTGTGGATTTGTTCACGGAAGCCGTCTGATCCGCATTCGTGTCAAGGCGGGCGCTGCTTGAAATGATGTTGGAACGGCTAATGCCATGGCCGGCAGACAACATCAGATTCTGGGAGCTGCCAGAGGAAGCGGTGTTATTGGATAAGCTGCCGGAAGCGTGTTTGCTGTAGAGGAATTTGCCCAGGTCGGTCTGGTCCGACTGGTAATCCGCTCCGGCAGTTTCATAGCTGGTCATGCTCTGGGCGCCGCCGTTCTTGTCGTCAATCAGGTTGGCGCCGGCATTGCCATAGGTGCGAACTTGCCGGGATAGCTGGTAGCTTGCGCCGAGCGTTGCATTCGCGCTGCTTTGGCGGGAAGTGGCTACGGGGCTGGCATTGCTGAGTCCGGAAAGCCGCACGCTACCGGTGACGGTGAGTGGGCGTTCACTGGATGACCAGTATGCCAAACTGCTCAATTGCGTGTAACTGTTATCGTTATCACCCAGCGCCAGGCGGTAGCTTGTCTTGCCCACATTGGCGAGGTTCTCCACCGTGAAAGTGGGCGCCGGGCGGTAGCTTTGGCGGGCTACCAGCGTATTGGTCAGCGTGCTTTGATTACTGCCCAGATGTTCGGTGAAGTTGCTGGCGCCGGATACCGTAAGGTCGCTGTTGGGGGAAAGCGCCGTCTGCATGCTGACGTTCGCCTGGCGTTGCTTGTCTACGCCGAAACTCGCCCCTTCCCAGCGATACCGTTCAAATGCCGCCGAATAATTGCTCCGCCCGTTCAGGGTGCGATATTGCTGGCTCAGGCCATAATGGGTGTTCTGGGATGCAGAATAGGCCGATGCATAACCGACGTTCTGGCGGTTGTCGGTCTTTTCGTAAAACGTCCTGAATGGAAAACGGCTGTATGGCACGATATCCAGTGCGGCCTTGCCGGTGACGGCAGAGTTCATGGATTTGTTGCTTGTCGAACCGGCGCCGCTGTTGTATCCGGTATCGGTCAGGTAGGTGTTCAGTCCCAGGCCGCCGCTTACCTGGGCGAACCAGGGTTGCCAGATAAATGAGTTGATATCGACGCCTGTATTCAGCGTCACGGTAAGAGCCTGCGTTCTGGATTTTAGTCCATTGAGGTTGTCACGCCGGATGTAGTAGTCAATATTTCCACCTAGATAAGGCTGGAGTCGGATGGGGGCGAGTTGTAACTGGGGCTGCTCCGGGCTTCCGGCGGGTTCTTCGGCGGCGGAGGCCGGGAGCGGACGGCCCAAAGCCAGCCATGCTATCACCATAACGCCGGATATCCGGATTACGCCAGATGGCTGTATATTTATCCCAGATAATCCATTAGGCCACGAACCTGCTGCAGGAGCGAGCTTGCTCGCGAAAAACTTCGCCAACAAGCTCGCTCCTGCGATAGGGAAAGCCTCTAATGGACAATCCGGGTTTATCCGCTTCTCGTTAGGCATTTCGATATGGCGTCTTAAAAATGTCGGGACTTGATGCGATCATCCTGGGAATAGTAATTGTTTGTTCTCAGGAGCAAATTTATTTGCGTTAACAATGAGTTATATACGGATATAATGCACATCTGCGGATGCAGCCCAACAGCATGAAACCATAGGAAAATTTCCCGCTAATTGTGGTATGCAGCTTACCGGATATTGGCTTGCTTGCCTATACCCCGCAGGCTGTTTGCTGCCTGCAGCCAGGATATCCACGGGCTGGCCGCTCCTGCAAGCGGCAGGATTATTGCCGTATTGAACAAGAATTGGAATAAGCCGCAGGTTATCAGTGCGTACGGAAAATGGGATAGTGAAGTCTCGGGGAACGGCCATACACCCAACAAGAACGGACTTATTTTCTGTCGCTATGTATATATTCCCGGGATCATTTCTTTTCGGCAGGCTTCCCGGCTGTATCCTCAACAGGCGCGGGAAGGGGCAAGTAACGCGATTCATTCACATGGACGGACGCTTTTTTTCTGAGCTGCGCGATCAAGTTCTTCCATGCGGTATCGCTTTGCTCGGTAAACCAGAGGTTGCGCGCGCGTTCCTTGACATCCTCGAAACTGTTCAGCTTTGGCGGCGTCCGTTCAGTCAGGCGGAAAATGGCCACGCCTTCCATCAGCGCGATCGGGTCGGAGATATCGCCCGGCTTGAGCTTGTTTATGTGTTCCTGGGCTGCATCGGCCAGCATGCCGCTGTGCAGATATCCCATGTCGCCGCCCTGTTCTGCGGAGGAGTCCCCGGAGTGCTCACGCGCCAATTCTGCGAAATCCGCTCCGCCCCGCAGGCGCGCAGTCAAGTCTTCCCCCGATTTGAGCGCCTGCTGCCATACTTCCGTAGGCGAAGACGGATCCACTTTGAGCAGAATAATAGCCACACGTTGCCGTTCAGGCTCCGTAAACTTCTCCGGATGAGCGGTGTAAAATTCCTGCAACTGCTTCTCACTGGGTGCAGGCACATCGCGCACGAGTTTTTCCAGTTGGCGCAACAGGTTTCCCTCTTGCAGTTGCCGGGTGATGCGGGGCAATTCCTGGGTGCGCGCCTGTTTCCATTGCTCATTGTCGCGGTAGCGCTGTTCAAACTGCGCGAGTTGTTGGTTGACCAGCGTCTCATCCGGCTTCAGCCCGCGCCGCTGGGCTTCACGCAACAGCAGGATATTGGCGACCAGCTTGTCCCCAACTTCCCGCTGCAATAGCGCGATCGCCGCATCGGGAGGCTTGCCGTGATAGAACCTGGAGCGCGCGGCTGTGGCAAATGCCATGTCGTATTCCTGCTGGGTGATGATGGACTTTCCCACCGTGGCAAAGACCGGTGGCGCATCCGCAGCGCCGCCCGGCGGGACTGCATCGGCGGCAAGAGCTCCCGCACAGAACATGGCGCCTAGCAGCAGGAGCGCAGCTTGTTGTGCGATGATCAGCCATCTCCCGGAAAATCGGGTCGCTGCACTGATGTTTATGATGTTGCTGTTGTTCTTCGGTTTCACTGCGGGTGCCTCTTTCTTCGTATTGAATTGTCCGGTTTGCGATGCCATTTATAAAACGGCGGGTGTGACCCGCCCTACGCTGTTTCGTAACTGCCGGGTGCGGGACAATCATTCGGCGGGTGTGTCATTTTACCGAGCATAGTTGAGTATTGTTGCCGGTGTCAACAATACTCAAACAAGGCGCCTTCTCGCGATTCTGCGGGCAGAATACCGTAAGAACCTGCTCCGTTGCCTGCCGGACACAAAAATGCCGGGCAAAAAAAGGCCGGACGTTTTACCGTCCGGCCTGCCTGTGGCGTTAACCGCCTATTGAGGCGCTATGCTACAAATCAAATTGCCAAACCAAACCGCTTACTTGGCGTGGCAAGCCAGGCACAGGGTGCTATTAGCGTTGCTGTAGCGCAGGAATGTCCCGTTGGCGGTGTTATGCGGGTCATGGCAGCTTGCGCATTCAACGTACGGCTGGTTTGCTCCGCCAGGAATCGCAACTCCCAGATAGTCAAGGGTGTCAGCGCGGGTGTAGAGCGGCAGGTCGACATTCTGACGGCCGGCAGTTCCGTTGGTGTCTATATACCACAGGGCTTTACCGGTGACGGCTGTGATCGCCTTGAAGTCCGTATCGGTGGTGCTGCCGGCTGCATAGTTCGTTCCGGATACAAAGCCAGAAGTTCCTCTGCCGCCGCCGTACTGAACGCCGACCGGATGGTCGTTCCTCAGGTCAGTGGTGAGGTTGACGATGGTGCCGTAGGCGAGGGTGTTAGCAGCGCCGGCGGCCGACCCTGCTGTAAAGGTACCTGCCCATGTGCCGGTGCCTGTGCCGGAGCCAGGAGAGTTGATTATTTCATTCATCGCCTGGGTGCCGTCATGGCAGGAGAGGCAGGCAAGCGACACCGACCCCACCGGCGCAGTAGCGGCATCCAGGCTGCTGGTGCCGAGGGCTGCATAGGTTAAGTAGGGGGTTGTTGTATGCAATGTCCTGTTCCACAGCGGTACGGGTGCATCGGTAGAGGATCCGTGCGGGGTATGGCAGAACACGCAAATCTCGGAGTTGCCGGCGGTTGGAGTAAATTGGTTGAACGCACCGGTTGTACTCAGGTCGTGCCTTGATCCGGTGATGGCCGCCATGGCGAAGCTGCTCATCAGCAGCATAGCTGCCCCTCCCGCCAGTATGGCGCCCAGCTTGCGTTGCGCATTTCCGCTGAATGTAGTCTTCATGGTATTGATCCTTCCTTTTTTAAATAATCATTTATAGTCTGGCTGTTACCCACCGCATTTGATTGTGCATACGATGGAAAATAACCATGCCGCTGGGTTATTGCACTAACTTCAACCTCCAACACCTGCCAGCGCGTCAGTAATTCAGCATTTAACGTGCCAGCAAATAACTTATTGTTATGTTGAGAAAATTATTATTTCTTGCGATTCAACCTCCCGATTCTGAGAAATCATGCAATAAACTTTTCTCAATTTTGGGAGAGGAACGTGAACTTCTGCCATTCTGTCTTTCCTTCGCGACACGATGTTACAGATTGCTTATTTTGTGTGGCAGGCCAGGCATATCACACTGCTGCTGTTGCTGACGCGCAGGAAAGTTGTGTTGTTGGTATGCGGGTCATGACAGCTTGCACATTCCACGAACGGCTGAGCGCCCCCGTTCAGGGGTAAGCTGTCGTAAGTGGTTGTATCGGTGCGCGTGTACAAGGGAAGATCCGTAATTTCGCGCGTGGTGTTGCCGTTGGTCTCTACCCACCATCTGGTGCCGGCGCCGGCGCCGCTATGTTGAAGATTGGGAGCCAGCTTGAAGTCCGGATCATTGACGCAGGGGCCGTCGGGTGTGCCAATATTGATACCCCCGCCGCAGTACTGAATGCCGATCGGATGGTCGTTGGTCAGGTCTACACCGAGGTTGGTGAACGCGCCGGTTATCTTGCCGGCAGTCTGGTTTGTGCCTGACCAGGTGCCGGAAGCGGGGAATCCCGTGGGCGAAGGATCGGTGCCGGAACCCGGGGTGTTGATCATGATGTCCATGGACTGGGTGCCGTCATGGCAGGAAAGACAGGCGATGGATACGGAGCCAGTCGTTGCAACCTCCCCGTCACGGGTGGTGCTGCCCAATGAGGCATAGGTGGTGTAGGCGGTGGTGGTAAAGTTGCGGTTCCACAACGGCGCCGGTGCGGATATGGAAACATTGGCCCCGTGGGGAGTATGACAGAACACGCAGATCTCGGTGGTGCCGTCGAATCTATTGTCGCCTACGACATAGTTAGCGTTAGCGCTGGCGCCCAGATTGTGTTTGGTGTTGGCTACGCCTGCCGCAGCAACATCCAGCATCAGCATGAGTGCCAGCCCTGCCGCAAGCACGGCGCCGGAGCGGCGCTTGCTCGTCAATGGATTGCAGGGTTTGGATAAGGTTTTCATTTGTAACCTGGGCATGTCACTTGGGCATATCACTTGGCATGGCAAGTCATGCATAAACCGCCGCTGCCGGGATTGGCTGCGCGCAAGAAGGTGGGATTGGAGATATTGTGCGGATCATGGCAACTCGCGCATTCCACATACGGACGTCCCACGGATTCGCTTTGGGGCGTATCGGCGCGCGTGAAGAGGAGCAGGTCAGACTTCTGGCGGCCATTGCCGCCGGTGTCCACCCACCATACGGTGCCGGTGCCGGTGCCGGTGTAAGATGTCGAACGGAAGTTTTCAAGCTTGAAGGGCGCGCCCGGTATTGTGTGGTTCGGCCCGCCACCTGCGTACTGCATGCCGACCGGATGGTGATCCTTCAGGAATTGGCTGCTGTCGGTTCTGGTTCCGTTGATGCTGTCCGCATCATTGCCATCCTTGCCGGGGGTATTGATTATGACGTTCGGCGCCTGGGTGCCGTCATGGCAGGAGAGACAGGCCATGGATACCGAGCCCGATGCCGCAGCGGTGGCGCTGCCCAGCGTGGAATAGGCCTGGTAGTCGCTCATAGGCGAGCGTGAGCGGTTCCACAGCGGCGCTGTGACGCTGGTTTCCATCCCTTGTGGCGCATGGCAGAAAGCGCAAATCTCCCCGGTGGCTATACCGCTGGCGGTGAAGTTGTGTTTGCCGAACAGACCGGCCGCTGCCTCGTCGCGTGAAATATCCGCAGCCCCCATTGCGCCGCCGGTAGCGGCAGCGAGTGCCGCATCGGTAGCCGCAGTGATGGCGGGTGCGGCTGCCGTGGCGACTGCAACAACACTCGGTCCCGCACCGGCAGTACCGGCGGACATGGCCGGGATATCAGCCGCCCATGCTGAACAGGAAACGATCCAGGTGAGAGCTGTCAGTGCATTTACCAGCGCCTTTACGCAATCGTGCACCGGGGGCAGAATGCCTTTCAACGCCAGGCGTTCACGAAACGCCGGCGGAATGCGCCAAACGGGAAAATGCCATGCTGGCAAACAAGGCAGGCCAAAGACAGGCTTGCCGAATGGCTCAATGCATGACTTGCGCGCTGTCATACGTTCACTGATCAATATTTTCATGTTCAACCCGGAGTTGCCGCTCAAGCTGCTAATATCCTCCAAAACCGCAGCATATAGCGTGCCAGTCAAATATAGCACTGTTTTGTAACATAGTTAATTCCTGTGCCCGGCAATTATTATCCCGCAATGAAGAAGAGTGGTCCAGGTTTCCCAATAATAGGATATTGAGCTTTCCATAATTTCTTGTCGGGTTTTCCATAATTTGCGAAAAACATGCTGTGCTGCGGCATGTGGCCGCTTCTTGGTTTTTCGATGCGGGAAAAGGACGCCCGGTGCAGCAGGGTGAACTTCGTATGGGCCAGGATTATTCATCAGTTTTGTGGGCATAATCCCAGCGCGCAGCTTTTACTGAAATCCTCCTGTGCCGCCGCGTAGTCGCCGAGGGCGCGGTAAACCAGGGCGCGATTGTAATAAGAATTGGGATTGTCAGGATTGAGCGCAATGGCCCGGTTGTCATCGTGCAGCGCTTCCCGGTATTTACCCTGTAAATAATAGGCCGTGGCGCGGTTTCCATATATAAAATCATACCCCGGATATGCGGCGATAGCCGTGGTGAAATTGGCAATGGCTTCGTCGTAGTGTTTGAGTTGTCCCAATTCGGTGCCGAGGTTGTAATAAGTACGTTCGATACCGTACGCGCCGGGCTTGCCCCGCACCAGCTTCTCGGCATCGTCCCATAGCAGGAAAGAGGAGGAGAAGGTGTTCATCCGGTTCAGCGTCAGCGGCACCAGCAGCAGGCAGATGACGCCCAGCAGGATAAAGGCTCTTTTCGGCGCAAGCCAGCCGAACGGGACAGGCCGCTTCGACAGACTCAGGACAGGCAGGGCGGCGAACAAACCCGGCATCCACAAGTAGCTGCGGTACAGCACGAACGGTTCCTGGACGCGGACGACAGACAATTCGGTCAGGAACAGGATCCAGGGAAACAGCAGGGCGAATCCCAGCAAGCCCAACTTCCCACGTTTCAGCAACAGCCAGGCTGCGGCGCAGGGATAGGCAAGGAAAGCGACAAACCCAAGTGATTGCGGCCAACTGAAGAGCGACATTGCAAACGGTTCGCGCATATCCACCGACATCCAGGCCGGGTTTGGCAGCAGCCACAGCCCAAGGTACTTGAAGTAAAACCACGATTGGGTGAGGATGCTCAGCAAGTGCACATTCGGCAAGTCCAATAATCCCTGCATCTTTGCGGCTCGATCGAACATTCCCCACGCGTTGGGTTCATAGAGCTCTCCCAGCACACCCTTGGCGCTCAACAGCACGGTCAATGCGATCAATGCCGATAAAACATAGTAGGGAAGGATTTGCCTGAACAAGGCTGCGGAGGGTTTCCGGATGAGAAAGGTCAAGGCTAGCGCCACCCCGGGGGCCATGATGCTGTGTTCTTTGGAATACACGGCGGCGAAATAACACAAGGCTGCGGCCAGCATCCAGCGCCAGCCGCCCCTTCGAACGGACTCATGGCCGGCGCGCAGTATCCCCTCCAGATAGGCAAGCAGCATCAACAGGACAAACAATGTTGCCATCGAGATGGAGCGCTGAATGAGGTAGGCCACACCGTAAACGGCGATGGGATGCAAGGCAAAAATCAGCGCGCCGAAGAAAGCGAGCCAGGCCAGTTCCGTCCTGAGCACGGTCGAAGAGGAGGGTGGCATGCCGTCAGACTTTCCCGCATTGACCGGCTCCGCATCGGTCAGCGTCACCTGAAAAAGCCGGCGCAACAGGAAAAACAAAGCGATGGCATTGGCTGCGTGCAGCAGCATATTGCCCAGCCTGAGCCAGAATAATTCAAGGCCGGACCAATTGGCAGTCCAGCCTAAGGATGCGTAGGAGAACCAGCGCAAATCGAAGTTGAAAAATGAATGGCCGAATTTTGAGAGCGCTTTTGTATCTTCAAAGAAACTGATGTCATCGAAAACAAACGGCGCAGACAGCGAACCGGCATAAAGCGCGATGACGGCCAGCAGCAATAAGACGGCCTGGAGACAGGGGCGGGATGCAACTGCGCTAGGGCGCATTCGGTTCGGAAGGCGCTTTCTCGGCAGGGGTAGCATTCCCGGCAGGCGGAGCAGCAGGGGGTGTCTTTCCGGCTGGCGCCCTTACGACCAGAAAGCCCTCGTTTTCGGCCAGGCCGGCGGGGCGGAAGACATCTACTTTGCGGAAATACTGGTCTACTATGTAAACACGCCCGTCTTCGTCCACCGCGATGCCTGAAGGGAGCGAGTACTTGGCCGGCGCGAGGGTGTTCGAGCGGCTCCCCACGGCCAGCAGCAGTTTCTCATCGGAGTTGAATATCTGGAAATTGCCGAACGCAGTATCCACCACATAGATATTTCCGGCGCTGTCTATGGCGATTTCCTTGGGGCGTGAGAATTGTCCGCTTTGGCGGCCGATAGAGCCAAACGTGCTGAGGAACTTGCCATCGGCGGTGAACTTCTGAACGCGGAAATTACCCCCATCCACTATGTATACGGAGCCATCCGGAGCAATCGCCGCGTCCCGGGGCAGGTTGAATTCGCCATTCTTGACGCCGCGTGTGCCGATATCGAAGATAAGCGCGCCGCTTTGCCCATCAAGCACCCGCACACGGTGCTCCTGAGTGCTGACCCCGCCGATATCAACCACATAAACGCGACGTCCGTCGCCATCTACAGCAAGGCCAGCCGGCCGGTGGAACTGCGTGGTCTCTCCCAGCGTGCGCAGGTATTTCCCGTCCCGGTCGTATACCTGAACCTTTTTGAGTTTCGCGTCAACCACATAAAGGTTGCCCTGTTTGTCCACATCCATGCCCAGCGGCATGACCAATCCGCCCGGATCTTCCTCGCCGATGGTGAAAAACCTTTGCTCAGGGATGTCGAACACCATCACTGTACGGCGCACCGTGTCTCCTACGAAGACACGTCCATGGTGAACCGCGACGCTGTAAGGCTTGGCAAGCCCATCCCCGGTGATCTGTTCTCCGGTCAGCGCGCGCCTGAATTTGTCGGAGGCGGTATCCGGCCTCACGTCCGCACTGCTGAATATCGTGCGCTCAAAGTAGAAACGCGGCTCGTCGGGAGGGAGCGGGAAGACCAGTTCGTTCTGCCGGGACCCCTTATCTCCATACTTTGAATCAGGCATCGCCATCATGCAGCCGCCCAGGACCAGGGCGATGGCGAGAAAAAGCAGGGGGGATCGTTTCGTCATTCTGTAACTCCGGGTGATTGTTTACATGGTTGTCTTGCTGGATATTGAGAGTCTGTTCCTTATAGTCTATTCAAGGGTTGCAGATAGCAGGATTTTGCATAACCCAAGAGATTTTTAATACTACACTGAAGCAGAAGCCATGCGCAAGGCATGGCATCGGCACGAGGCGCCGGCACGATGCATCGCAACAACGCTTGAATTTGCTACGAAGCCGCCTGACATGATAAAATTTTATTTTATTTTGAAGCGGCGCAGTCAGTGGAAACATGCGGCAGGTTTCCAAAGGCTGCCATATGCTTTAATCAATATAAGGTACTATCGTTTATGCATTTCATGCGCCCGAATCGAACATTGACGAAAGAAAACAATATAAACGGACTGCATTTGACGGGGTGGTTTTTGGCATTTCTGCTGCTCGGCGGGACAGGTGGCGCGGTGGCCGGCGAGCAAAACAAGCATGTCTCCAAGGCGAAACGCACCAGCGCAGTTATTTACCATGATTATTGTTCGGTTTGCCACGGCGATAAAGGAGATGGTCAAAGCCGGGCAAGGGGCAGTTTTGCCGTCCCGCCGCGGGATTACACTACCCCGGAGGCCGCCATCGAATTGTCGCGTGAGCGCATGATCCATTCCGTTACCTACGGGCGGGAAGGTACCGCGATGACCGCCTGGCGCACCGAGCTTACTGCGGCGGAAATCGAGGGCGTAGTGGATTACATCCGCGCGACTTTCATGCGTCTGGACAGCAACACTGCCGCACGCGCCAAGCCGAGCGGGAAACTTCTGGCAAGCCGCGGAGGCGTGCTCTATATGCAGGCCTGCGCGATGTGCCACGGCGACACGGGAAAACGCATGACTTCGGGCAGAATGCAGCCGCCTCCCACGGACTTCACCTTGCCTGTAGCTGCCGCAGAGTTGACGCGCGAGCGCATGATCGCCTCAGTTACTCACGGGCGGACGGGCACTGCAATGACAGGCTACGCCAACAGGTTCAGTCAGGGAGACATAGAGGCCATGGTGGACTTTATCCGTAAAGCTTTCATGAATGCTGCTGCCGGCGCCAAGCCACCGGTGCCCAAAGCGGCGCCCAAGAGTGCTTTGTCTGCCCCGTCCGCCGCTGCCGCCAAGCAGGCTGTTGCGGACATGTCGTTGCCTATGCCTCAGGGACTCAAGGGTGACCCCGCGAAAGGGCGCAATTTTTATGTGCAAAACTGCTATACCTGCCATGGGGCGACCGGAGGTGGAGACGGTCCGCGCGCTTACTTCATCAATCCCCCGCCTCGCAACTTCCTGCTCGAAGCATCACGGCAAAAACTGAACCGGACGGTCTTGTTCCAGGCTATTTCCGAGGGCAGGCCGGGCACCGACATGCCGTCCTGGGGCAAGGTGCTGAGCAATCAGGAAATCGCCGACATCGCCGAGTTTGTGTTTCAGGACTTCATCAGTGCACCTTCAGGCAACAAGCGGCAGGAAACCGGCGGTAAATGAAGGGGTATGTACTGCTGGTTGCGGCACTGGCCGCGCTGGGGGGATGTTCAGAGTCTGAACCGCACACAAAAGAACAAGGCGGTTCACCGCATAGTCAGGTAGTGTCGAAGAGCGGCGCCGAGGCTGCCGGCAATTTGGAACTGGGCAGGCGGATTTACAATTTCCGCTGCTACTATTGCCACGGTTATTCCGGTAATGCCCGCACGCTGGCCGCTACCTTGCTGGACCCAAAACCGCTTGATTTTACCGGTGCCTCGCCGGATTCCCTGGGGCGGGAGCGCATGATGCAATCCATCCGGACCGGACGACCTGGCACATCCATGATGAGTTTCGCCGGCATTCTGCAGCCGCATGAAATTGCCGCAGTAACGGATTTTGTGCGGCAGGAATTCATGGTCGCGAAGGCGGAAAACACGCGTTACCATACCGAGGCGAACGGCTGGTCGAACCATCAACGCTACGCCGCTGCTTTCCCGTTCGCCACCGGCAGGCTTGCGCTGGACACGCCCTGGGAGCAGCTCACGCCGCAACAGGCCGATGGCAAACGGCTGTTCATGACTTCCTGCGTGAGCTGCCATGACCGCGCGCTGGTAAATCAAAAGGGGATGCAATGGGAATCGCGTCCCTTGTCTTATCCGCGCAACCAGTTCTCTCCGGGAGATGATTTATTGCCAGGCCCCCGGCCTGCCTCATCAGTGGATGCCATGACCAGCGCCAGCCCTTATCTCCTGCATGACCGCCCTCCCAGGTTGAGCGGCCTGAGTGAAACCGAAAAGCGCGGCGAAATTCTGTTTCAGAATAACTGCGCTTTTTGTCACGCTGCCGACGGCACCGCGCGCAACTGGATCGGCAGCTTCATGGAACCCCATCCGCGCGACTTGACCAATCCAAAGGCCATGTCAGGCATGACCAGAACGCGATTGCGAACAGTGATACGCGAAGGACTGCCAGGCACTTCCATGCCGGCGTGGAAATCGGTATTGTCGGAACAACAGGTGGAAGATGTCATCGCTTACGTCGGGCGAGCCTTTCATCCGCTTGAGCCGGAAAAATAATGCTGAAAATCTATAACACGTTGATACGTGACAAACAGGAGTTCGTACCCATCACGCCGGGCAAGGTTGGCATGTATGTGTGCGGCATGACGGTGTATGACTATTGCCATCTCGGCCATGCGCGAGTGCTGGTGGTGTTCGACATGGTGTACCGCTGGCTCAAGGCGAGCGGTTACGATGTTCACTACGTGCGAAATATCACCGACATCGACGACAAGATCATCAAGCGCGCGGCGGAGAACGGGGAATCCATCCACGTGCTCACCGCGCGCTTCATCGCCGCGATGCGCGAAGATGCCGATGCGCTGGGCGTGCAGCATCCAGACCATGAGCCGTGCGCCACGCAATATGTACCGGAGATGTTGGACATGATCGCGCAATTGGAGAAGAACGGCTTGGCCTATCTCGCAAAAGACGGCGATGTGAATTTCGCGGTGCGCAAATTCCCCGGCTATGGAAAATTATCCGGCAAGTCGCTGGAAGACCTGCGCGCGGGCGAGCGCGTCGATGTGACCGGCGCCAAGCTTGACCCGCTCGATTTCGTGCTGTGGAAACACGCGAAGGAACAGGAAGCCGACGAAGTCAAGTGGGACTCAAAGTGGGGCAAGGGCAGGCCCGGCTGGCATATCGAATGTTCGGCGATGGGTTCGGAACTGCTCGGCAAGCATTTCGACATTCACGGCGGCGGCGCGGACTTGCAGTTTCCGCATCACGAGAACGAGATTGCCCAGAGCGAGGGCGCGCACCAGTGCCGCTTCGTGAATTACTGGATGCACAACGGCTTTGTCAATGTGGACAAGGAAAAAATGTCCAAGAGCCTGGGGAATTTTTTTACGATACGCGAAGTGCTGAAAAAATACGACGCCGAAGTGGTGCGCTTCTTCATCCTGCGCGCACACTACCGCAGTCCGCTGAATTATTCCGATGCGCATCTGGACGATGCGAAGGGCGCATTGACACGGCTGTATACGGCGCTGAAAGGCGCGCCCCCTTCCCCAGCCCTTCCCCCGGTGGGAGAAGGGAGCCAACTTCCCTCTCCCAGCGGGGGAGGGATTGAGGGAGGGGGTGCCGTTGACTGGAACGAACCTCACGCCCAGCGCTTCAAGGCGGCGATGGACGACGACTTCAACACACCGGAAGCTGTGGCGGTGCTGTTCGATCTGGCGAATGAAGCGAATCGCAGCCAATCACCAGAGGCTGCGTTTCAACTCAAGGCACTGGGTAATATGCTCGGTTTGCTACAACGCGACCCGCAGGAATTTCTGCAAGGCGGTACGGGCGACGGCGGGCTGGATGACACCGCGATCAACGCACAGATCGAAGAGCGCATCGCCGCGAAAAAATCCAAAAACTACGCCGAGTCCGACCGCATCCGCAACTCACTGCTGGACGCGGGTGTCGTGCTGGAAGATACGCCGCAAGGCACGGCTTGGCGCAGAGCCTGATACAGGCAACCTCACAACCAATTGGGGGCTGGAATTACAGCGCCCAAGGATTGAACACTTGCGGGTACAGCACGAAATCCTGCACGTTGCGGGTGACCACGGTGAGGCCGTGGCATTGGGCGGTGGCCATGAGCAGGCCGTCCATCACCGGCAGGGGCTGGCCGGACGAATCGGAGTGTGCGGCGATTTGCGCCCAGACGTGGAGGGTGGCGGCATCGAGCGGCTGGATGCGCCCGGCGAAGCGCTGTTCCACCTTGCCCAACCATGCGGTAAGTTTCTGGCTGCGGCGCGGGTCAGTTTGGCGCAGCTTGAGGATGCCTTTTTCGATCTCCCCCAGGCTGATGACGCTGATGAACAGGCTAGCTTCATCCTGCTCGTCCAGCCAGGCGATCACTTTCGGCGCGGGGGCTTTTTTGGCGTATTCGGAAAGCGCGCAGGTGTCCAGCAGCCAGCTCATAGCTCGATGTCCCGCCCGGTGTCGCGGCTGCGGGAAATGTCCAGGTTTTCCACTGCGAGATCGGGACGCAGCAGCGCGGCGGAGAGCTTGCCCCGGCGGCGGGTGAGACGGGCGTATTCTTCCGCCGAAACCACCACCGCCGCCGGTTTGCCGTGTACCGTGACCACTTGGGCATCGCCGCCCGCCGCCCGTTTGATGAGCTGGCTGAAGTTACCCTTCGCTTCTTGCAGTTGCCATTCGCTGTGCATGATGACCTCGTCAAATTCTGGCGTTGAATTCTGGCCAGTCTGGACAGAATCTAACACAAAACCTGCAGGTTGGCTATAATTCCATTTCCCGGCCAATAGTGCAATGTCGTAGGGTGCGTTAACGTACTATAGTCATTGGTGCGCAAGCGCACCCATACATAATTATCGGGCTCCTACGGTGTGGCGCCTGGACGGAAAATTTGGCAGCGCGGATTTCATGACCATGCACTACGTGACGAAGAAGACCTGCGTGGCATTGCGCGCTACATCATAGCCAACCCCTTGCGGGCCGGTTTGGTCAAAAGTGTTGGTGAATATCCGCATTGGGACGCGATATGGCTGTAGGAGTCCGATTTATCGGGCGATTTTTCCAACAACAATCGCCCGATAAATCTGGCTCCTACGGCAGCTTGCCAGCTGTGACCATGCGGTTGTATAGGATGTTAGGGGAGAGCCAGATGACGAGGTCATCGAAGTCAGGCGTAGGGGTATGGCTGACAAATACCCGATCGCTATTGGTGTTGGCTTGCTCATCGAGTCCGGCGCTACCCTGAGCCCCATTTTTGCCGGTGGAGAAAATCACTACAGGTACGCCCGGGCTCGAAGTGAGTGCGTTATTTGTTCCGCAGCTTGAGCCGTTAAAGCCGCTGGCGGTGGAGCTTGAGCACACCAGCAAGTTTGGCGAAAGATTGGATATCCCGACTGTGCTCATGCCCCCCGCTGTTGTAAAAACATCAATACCTGCGCTAGTCCACGCAGTAACAGCGTAGCGAATACGATTTCCCCAAGAGTCAACAACAAACCCTGAACTGTCAACCCCAGAAAGCCCCAATGTTGCCGCTGGTACAAAGCCGTCATCCGGATTTGTGCAGATGCCACCGCCCGCAGGTGATTCTACGCCGCTTACAGCAACGGGAGGCGCGGGACAGGGTAAGCGACCATAGACAATGGCAAAACCAATCAGGGCTTGCTGAATTTCATCCAGTTGTTTGCGCGTTTCATTCGTGCGCTGTTGTTCGACCTGGCTGGACAGCGTAGGCAGCAAGCCGCCCAGCAACAGCCCAACTATCATCAGCACCACCGCCATTTCGACCAGCGTGAAGCCATTTTGTTGATTCATCAAACTCATGGGATACAGGCCAATATGTCTGTTGTAGGCGAGGCGGTAGTGTACGACGTAGCGCCTGAGAAAGAGGTTCCACCCGCAGTGAATGCCGCATGGTTGGCAAATGGTGTGTCCTCTAAATAATTGCCCATGTTATTTTTATCGGTGTTAGTGATTCTGTTTTGCAAGGTATTCCGTTCACCAGAAAAAAAAACTACCCCATTACAGCTAGTGCTATTTACGGTCAGACAGTTTGCAGATGTACATATTGCATACAAAAGATTGTCTTGCCAACTGTCCAATGGGGAGGCGAGACAGGCTTTCGGTATTCGTCCTATTTTAAGGCTGCCAACGGTTACTCCAGATGTTTCTAGCATAGTGTCAAAATCAACTGTTACTGGCTGGGAAGCGCATGTTATGGCGGTGTTCAACAGGCTTGAAATAAACGTGACAAAATCATTGCGTTTCTTGATGTGGTCGAAGATGTCTCTGGAGGATATCCAGAGCACGGCATCGTTGTTGATCGTGCTGCTCGGGTTGCCTGCTGTCAATGCTATAGGCGAAACAGGCGGCAATGCGGGAGGAGAAAAGGCATTGCCGCCATCGAGATACGCAGTAACGCTATTACTGTTGTCACCACTGCAGTCCTGTCCGTTGCTGGGTGGGTGGCTTTGTGTACCCAGGGGCAGGCCGCCTGAGAATATTACCGCGACAGGTTGGTCATAGGCGGTTGTACCAGACAAGGGTGTGCCATTTGCGTCTTGAATTGTAAATTGCCCGATGGTATCCCAGTTCATCAGGTCGTTCATGTAGCCGCCTGCCACTGCCTTGAATGTACCTGAAACGGCATACCACATGCATTCACCGTGACCGTCGCGCAGTGGCAGTAGTTTAAGAGATTTCCATGGCAAGCGCCCGATTACCGGGATGTTCAGGGCGGCGCATTCTGCACTGCTTTGGTTGGTGTCTGTCGAACCGTCGTTATCCGTATCGGGGCAGGGTAGATAACCGTGTGCTTTCCCGCTGTGAGTATCGCCATAAGTAACGGCATATCCAATCAGCGCATCTTTCGCTTGCGCCAATGCGGCGGCAGTTGTTTCCTGGCGTGCAGTTTTAACCGAGGATGAGGTTAGCGAATTTATCAGCACAGCGGCGACGCCTATTACCAGAATCACCAGCATGATCAATAAGGCCGCACCTTGTTGTCTGCCGGGGCCATGCTTGAAAATGGCGGTATGTTCTGCTGACATGATTTATTGCTTGGGGGCATCTTGCGTTGGCGTGTCAGGGTTGGCGGTATCCGGGCTGGCGGATGGGCTCAGCAAGACGCGCTGGCCGACTTTGAGTTTGATCGGTTTGGTTTGGCCGGGTATCGTGACCGGCATGCTTTCCGGCGTTTTTTCATCGCTGGCTCCGGCTTGTTGCGGCACGCCGTTGATCCATACGGTGCGTTTACCGCCGTGTTTTTGCACGATGCCGTTCAGTATCAGTCCTCCGCCGCGATCATTGCTGTCCGGACGGGCTTCACGTGCATAGCTGTAGTCAAATTGCGCGCGTTGTTCCGGGGTGAAGAACAGGCGGCCTAATTCTTCGGCGTTGGTGGGCGGCGCGGCTATTAACCCCAAAAAAAGCAGTTGGAGGCGAATCTTCTGTAGTTTCATAATATCCGGATTACCTTTGCAGTGCCGTAGGGCGGGTTACACCCGCCGCTACATGATAAATTGCAATGGCGGGTGTGACCCGCCCTACACCCGCTATTAAGCCAAATGTCATCAAGCCAATTTTGAGAGTGTATCTCATGGGTATCTCTAAAAATTCGTCACACCGGCGAAGACCGGAATGACGAGATCTGAATTTTAAGCGGTGTTTTCATGGCTGCACATTCCGGTTTTTCAGGGTGATCCAGCCGCCGCTGCATTCTGCCTTGAGGTGCGCCGAAATCGACGCAGGAGTATTGGCATCGCCGACGCGTTGCAGCGCGCAGCCTTCGAGTTGGTATCGGCCTTTGATCTGGCTGCGTAGCGCGGCGAAGAAATTCACCAGTTGCGCCTCGTGCAGCAGGTCAAATTGCAGTTTCATTCCGCTGAAGTGGATGTCAAAGTTACCGCTGCTTATCGGCGGTTGCGGGGCATAAATTCTTTGCGGGGCGATGCTGTAACGAAAGTCCGTCACCAGATTCTGCCGGCGGAGCTTTTCCAGGCCTTCCATCCAGTCCAGGCGCTGATCGTCACCGATGATCTTACGATCTATCAATGCGCCATATTCATCGGCGTATATGGACATGTTCTTCTGATCTTCGTGCGCCGCTGTCAAGCGATTGCGCGCATCGTTGCCCATGCTCTGGGCGCTGTGAAAATCTCTCTGTGCCTTTTCTGCATATTTGCCGCTGCTGTATAGAACGACCGTGCTGATGGCAACCGATGCGCAAATTGCCAGAATGCTCCGGCGCATTAGCAGAAAATCTGACTTCGAGAGCCTCATATCGATGGCCTCCGGGAAATTTTCAGGGAAAAATCGAGCATGTGCCCGCTCGTTTCGCGTTTATCGGCAATGCTGCCGCCAGGGCTGACATCAAGCGGTTTGGTAAGTGATGTCACTTGGAAGCCCTGTGCAGTCAGGTCGCTTTGAAAATGTTCCAGATAATTCAGCATGGCTCGATAGTCGTTTGCGAAATCAGCCAGGTGTCCTTTGAGGGTGATGACTTGAGCCGGGACTTCGGCATGCCCCCCTCCTGGCCTCCCCCCGGAGGGGGGAGGGATGACCGGTTCGGTTGCGTCCATTTTCCAGGAGATATCGTCAAGTTCAATTTGCCGATGACGGCCCAATGCTGCACTGATCGGTCCCAGTATGTCTTGAGGGGATGGCGCATACTGATCCAGCTTGTGTTTGACGATCACTCCAGCCTTCATGTCAGCCGCAGGTGCATATGTATTCGGGAAAGCGAGTATGATTTTCTGCGCTTCATTCAAAGTCCGTTGCGCTTGTTGTTTCAGTGACGCGGCTTCCGTTGCATTACTGCCGCCCTGCCACAGTTTACCCGCGCTCCACAATGCCATTCCCAGCAACAATACGCCGCTTGCCAGATTAAGGAAGCGCTTTAACCGCCACAGCGTAAAGTAGCGAGTATGGGTTGCATTCGCATAATGGGTTTTCGGCGGGCTCGCCGCGAGCTGGTGGAGGAATATCTGGCTGGCATCCGAGTCGGTGAAGTGATGGTCGATCCTGAGTTGCGCGGCGATATCCGCGATATCGGCAAAGTCGTAGCGCATGTCTGCGTTATCCGGCTGCTTCCTGGACTCCAGTTCAGCACGGTCATTGCGGTGGCACAGGATGCGCACATCAAGGGTCTGCCCCAGCGGGAGCAAGCTCAGGCTTTTCAGGTATTGATAGGTGCGGGCGAGCTCGTTGACTACGGCATCGTGGAATGTCAGGTCGGCGTGAACGGGCGTTAACCGGGAAATTTGCAAACGATGTTCGCTGAAATAGGTTTGGCGCAGTCCGGCGGATCTTTCCCAGGAAATCAGCAGCAAGTGGCTCGATGGGTGATCCCTGACCAGCGGCGCGCTGATCTGCGGCACAGAGTAAATGCCGGCGAGCGGCATTTGCTGCGCCAGCATGATGTTCAGCCAGGGCGTGATGAGCGATGGGTTGGTCAGCGCGGAGAACAGCATGTCGTCGTCACGCCGTCCGGTCTTCTGACGCTGAAGCAAAGTAGCCTGGTGGAAGGGGGTGCCTCGATAGAATTGGTCGAACTTGCGTTGTAATGATGCGGTGCGATTGCGGCCACTTAAGTGCGGGACGGTTTCATGGCGGAAGTCTTCTTCGATCAGGTCGGTCAGCAGGTAGGCCGGGTGTTTTGCCGTTTGCAGAAAAGACGCAAAGTCTTCCCGTCCCTCCGGGGAATCGGTGAAGTTGCGTTGCATCGCGATCTTGCCGCCCGCCATGAGTTGCGCATGCAGGCGGTCGGCGCTCAGGAATAGCAGTAGAGAGCATTTCATTACAGTTTCACCTTGCCGATGATGTCATAAATAGGCGATAGCACCGACAGCATCACCCAGCCAAGCAGCGCCCCGAGGATGATGGTCATGGCCGGCTCGATCATGACTTGCACTTTTTTGATGGAGTCCTTTACGTCGCGATCATAAAAATAGCTGACATTGAGCAGCGCCTTGTCGAGCGAACCGGTGGCTTCACCCACTTTGAGCATGCGTATGACCAGCGGCGGGAACATGCTGGTGTTCTGGAAGCTCTGGGTGAGATTTTTTCCGGATTCGATTTCCAGTGTCACGTCATCCAGGCTCTTGGCAATGGCGCGATTGTTGACCACGTCGCGGGAGTTGGCGATGCAGTCGAGTATGTTGATGCCGGAACCGTACATGATGGCGAAGGTGTTGGCGAAACGGGCAAGGATGATCTTGCGCAGGATCGGGCCAACCACCCAGAGGTTGAGTTTCAGGTTGTCGAACCTGAATCGCATCTCAGGGCTTGAAGTGATGACCAGTTTGATCGCGATCGGCAGGACCACCGGCAGGGCGATCAGCACGTACCAGTAATCTACAAAGAATGCCGAGGTGGCAAGCAGCATGCGCGTCTGGATCGGGATTTCCTGCCCCATGCCCTTGATGAAGCTGACCAGTTGCGGCACCAGATAGATCATCAGGAAAAATGTGATCGCCACCACGATCGTGCCGACGAAGGCCGGGTAAATCATGATGGTCTTGGTGTGAGAGGCCATTTCATCCAGCCATTTCAGCGATTCGGTGATGTGCAGGAAGATTTCCGGCAGTTTTCCGCTTTCTTCCCCGGCGCGGGTCAGGCTGACAAAAATCTTGTCGAACGCATCGGGATGTTGCGCCATCGCCTGGGAAAGTTTTTTACCGCCCTCGATGGATTCGACCAGGTTGGCGATGATTTCGCGGAAATGCGGGTCGTTCATGGTGTCGCGCAGATCGGCGAGGCTTTCCAGCAAGGGCACGCTGGCGCGGGTGAGTTGTTCGAGGTTAAAGAAAAAAGTGATCAACTCGGGGCGTTTTATTTTTCTGCGGCCCCAATCCGCTTTGCCGCTATCCACCCTGGCGCCGATCAAGTCCAGGCCGCTGCGTTTCAGGCGCAGCTCCAGATCCACCGGATTGGCGGCGTCCTGCAAGCCTTTAAGGGTCTTGCCCTGCTCATCCATCGCCCGATAAAAATAGAGTGCCATTCAGGTTCCTGATTCAAATTTCCGTTACAAGCAACAATAATTCAGCCGACCCGGTCGGTCAGGTCAACCACGCGGCTTACTTCGGCAAGCGAGGTGATGCCTTGCAAAATGCGCCGGACGCCGTCCATCGCCAGCGGGCGAAATCCCTTGGAAAGTGCGGTGTCCCTGATCTGGCGGGCACTGGCGCGATGCGAAACCAGGTCGTCCAGGTCATGATCCATCTTGAGCAATTCCATGATGGCCATGCGTCCGTTGTACCCCTGATGGTTGCAGGTATCGCAACCGGCGGCGCGATACAGCGTGATGTCCTGGGCGGCGGCAATTCCCAGCAGTCTGCGTTCTGACGCGTCCGGCGAATACGGGTATTTGCATTCCTTGCACAGCACTCGCACCAGGCGTTGCGCCACGATGCCGATGATGTTTCCGGCCATGATGTCCGGCAGGATGCCGATATCGAGCAGGCGGGGTATCGCGCCGATGGCCGAGTTGGTGTGCAGCGTCGAATACACCTGATGCCCGGTCATGGCTGCGCTGAACGCCATCTCTGCGGTGGGGTGGTCACGTATCTCGCCGACCAGAATGATGTCCGGATCCTGGCGCAGCATGGAACGGATACCGTTGGCGAAGTCCAGCTTGGCAGCCTCGTTCACCGAAGTCTGGCGGATCAGCGCGAGCGGATATTCGACCGGGTCTTCCAGGGTCATGATGTTGACCGACTCGGTGTTGACATGATTCAGCACCGAATACAGCGTGGTGGTCTTGCCGCTGCCGGTGGGGCCGGTTACCAGCACAATACCCTCAGGCTTGGCGATAATCATCTTGAGCATGTTGAGCGCAGCATCGTCCAGGCCGATCTGGTCGAGCGCCACGATGCCTTTCTGCCGGTCCAGAATACGCAACACCAGATTTTCGCCGTGCGTGGTGGGGTGTGAGGCTACCCGGAAGTCGATCGGCCGTCCGGACAGGCGCAGGGAAATCCGCCCGTCCTGCGGCGCGCGCGTCTCGGCGATATTCATGTTGCTCATCACCTTCATGCGCACCACCATCGCCGGCCAGAAGCTCTTGTGCAGGCTGCGCACCTGGCGCAGCACGCCGTCGATACGATAGCGTATCCGCAGGAAGCTGCTTTCCGGTTCGAAGTGGATATCCGAAGCGCCGCGCTGCACCGCCTCGGTGAGCAGGGCGTCGATCAGGCGCACCACCGGCTGGCTGAATTCGTTCACGCCGGATTGCAGCGTCTGGTATTCCATGTCCCCCGGTTCGATCTCGTGCAGGATGCCGTCGATCGAAAGCTCGAAGCCGTAGTACTGATCAATCGCGCGCAGGATGTCGGATTCGCTGGCAAGGTGGGTGACCAGGCGGTACTCGTCCCTGAGCAGGGCGCGCACCTGATCCAGCGCGATGATGTTGTCGGGGTCGGCAACCACCAGGGACAGGACGTGACTGACCTGGTCGACCGACAGCGGCAGCAATTGATAGCGCCGCGCAACATCTTTCGGGATCAGGCTCAGCGCGGCCGAGTCGATGATGACGGTGGAGAGATCTACGCTTTCCTGACCGAGATTTTCCGACAATACATCGCGGATCGTGGCTTCCGAGAGAAAACCGAGGCGCACCAGCAAGCGGCCGAGCGGTTGATGCGTCTTGCCCTGTTCCTGCAGGGCGATGCGCAACTGGTCGTCGCTGATCACGCCTTTGTCGACCAGTATCCGTCCCAGCGGCTGTTGGAGTTGGTTGTCTGCCATAATTTAGCGCGTCAGTTCCTGGATGCGCTGTTCAATTTGCGCATGATCGAAGCCTGCGCTGTGTGATTCGTCGAGCTGCATGGCGCGCCGGTAATGCTGCGCAGCCGGATTTTTTTGTCCCAGCCGGTCAAGGCTGACGGCCAGATTAAACGCCAGCCCGGCATTGCCGGGTTCCAGTCTGTAGGCGTTGGCATAGGACTGTTGAGCCTCGCCCCAGCGTTCCTGCCCGGCATAGTAGTTGCCCAGCGCAAAATGCAGGGATGATGAATCCTGCTGCTCATTGAGCAGGTTTTTTAAGCGGCTCTCGCGGTTGTCATCGGCAGTTAAAGCAGCCATTCCGGCATTGGCCACGGCATTGCGCGGATCGAGCGCCAATGCCTGCGCGTAATAGTGCGCTGCCTCGTTATCCGAGCCACGGCGCTGAGCAATGGCGGCCAGCCCGAGCAGTGCGTCGCTATTGCGGGCATCCAGATTGAGCGCCTCCCGGTACAGTTGCTGCGCATGTTCGAATTTTCCGCTGCGATACTCAAGGTAGGCGTCGTTGAGCAGGGGATCGATGGGTCTGGATTGTTGCTCGATGCGCATGGCGCTGCTTTTGTGCGGCCGTGGCGCCGGCTTCCTGGCGGTGGAACGAGAGGCCTGAGCTGGTTGTCCGGTCTGTTGTTCAGCCGGTAGAGTGCCGGGCGTAACAGCCTGGGGTGTGGCGATTGCGGGAACCGGGCCGGTTTGCGCCGTTGTTGTTGCGGGTGCCGGTTTGGAGAGCGGCGCAACGGTTGCAGAGCTGATGGGACGCAGTGGCTGGGTGTTGCCGGCAGAGACGGCGTACCACACATAACCCGCTCCCGCAGTGAGCAACAGAACTGTGCCGCCCAGAGCGATCAGCAGGTTGCGATTGATGCCCGTGCGTGCAAGCGGAGAAGCGGGATATTTTGCATTGAACAGATTTTTCCCGGCGCTGCGTGGGTCGTCAAGTGGATGTGAGTCCTGATATGCTCCTTGTCCGGCTTCAGTTCCTGAAAGAACGCCATCCCCGCCTTGCGCAGATTGTGCTTGCTGTGCTTTCTTACGTGCGTCCAGGAGCAGGCTCATATTCAGCGGTTCCCTAAGGCTTGCCGCCAGCCGATTCCTTGAAAAAATCCTGATCCGGTAAATTGTTGCGGAACCCGCTGAAATCAGCGTCCACGCTGGCGCTTTTAATGACTACCGGGCGCAGGAAGATCACCAGTTCGGTTTTCTCGGTTTTATCGTTGCGGTATTGGAACAGGTTGCCGATCAGGGGGATTCTTGCCAGGAACGGCACCTCATCGGTGAGCTTGTCCATGCGATCTTCCATCAGGCCGCCAAGTACGGCAGTCTGGTTGTTTTCTATCTTCAGCACCGACTCCATTTCGCGCGTCGAGGTCTGCGGGACCGAATTGGCGAAGGCAAGATTTGGCGTAGGATCGTTGGCATTCTTGAGCAGGCGCGTGATTGACGGGCGGACGTTGATCAGAACGGTGTCGCTGTCGTTGATTTGCGGCGTCACGCTCATCGTGAAACCGATCGGCACGGTGTTGACGGTGGTGGTGTAAGTAATGATCGAAGTGCAGGGGGCAGGGGAGCAGGGTGCGACCGATGAGTTGACGGTGAAATATACCGTGTTATCCACCACGCGCAGCATCGCGGTCTGATTGTTCATCACGCTCAGCTTGGGACTGGACAACACTTTTACGTTGCCGAACGACTCCAGCAGGGAAATGCTCGCAGCCAGATTGCCGAATTTGGAAGTGGGGTTGAGATAACCCAGCGTAAGCACGCTGCCGGTATTGGCGGCGGGCAAACCGGCTGTGCCGGTCTGCTGTAAATTGAAACCTTTGGCTCCAAGCGCAAAACGTGACCAGTCTATGCCTTGCTGATAATTATCGCTAAGCCGTACTTCCACGATAGTTGCCTCGATCAATACCTGGCGCCGGGCGCTGCTCATGATCTGGTCAATGAACTCCTGGATCTTTTCATGCTGCTTTCCGGTGGCGCGCACCGTGATGATGCCGTTTTCCGGGTTGGCGATGACCGACGCCGCCTCGCGGAAAGTGCTGCGCCGCGTGACGGTCGTGCCGCCTTCTTCAACGCTGATCGGATTGGGGCTGTTTTCGATCCCGCCTTTTGGCGCAGACTTTTTGTTGCCGGTGGCAGGCTGAACCCCGGTTCCGGTGCTGCTGGCTTCCCGGATCTGCTGCACTGAAATTTCGCTGGAACCTTCAGGCAACACCTTGTCGGTCTCGCGCAGGATATCCTTGATGTTCTGGGTCAGTGTCTCCCAGAAATGGTTCCTGGAGGTATTCTTGATTGCGAGAGACGAACTGTTCCCGCCGCTTGCCCCTCCTGCCGAGCTGCCGGCGACGGAGCCGACCAGTGTCGAATTGGAGATCGAGCCTTCCGAGTCGCGCGCCATGTTCATGTAGTCGATCTTGTAATTGTGCAAGTAAGGTGAATCCGGCATCACGGTCAGGTAACCGTTATCCAGTTCATAACGCATATCCACTTGCCTGGCGATGCGCGTGAGGATTTGCGGCAGGGTCTGGTTGATGGCGTTCACCGTGACTGTGCCCTGAATGCCGGGGTGGATGTCCAGATTGATTCTTGCATCGCGTGCCAGCGCGAATAAAATTTCCTGTGCGGGCACATTGGTGACCACCACGCTGTAGGTCGCGACCTTGCCGGCTGGCATTGGCGGCGGCAGTATGACGCTGCCTTTGATTGGCTGTGGGATCGGCTGCGGGGTGCTGCTTGCCGTCTCGGGCTGAGTGGCTGACTGCTGAATATGCTGGTCAGAAGGCTTGATCGGTTTGGTCCCGCAGCCGGCGAACATTGTTCCGATAAAACAGAGATAAAATATGTTGCGTGAAAGCATTCTTATTCTCCCTCACTATATATGCTTGTAGCCTAACAGCTTTGCGGGCTTTGCTCAATAAGGACTAATTCCATTTCTCGATCAATAGAGCAATATCGTAGGGCGGGTCACACCGGTGCCGGGACAAAAGTTTTTCGTACCCGCCATTACAGCTGTTCAGCGGCGGGTGTGACCCGCCCTACGAATTATTTCCCGTTTGAAGGAGAAATAGAATAAGGGGACATTTAAGGACTGAGGTGCGAGGGCTAATGACTAAGTAAAACCTGCCACTCCGGCTAATACTCAGTCCTCAGTCCTCGCCCTTCGCCCCTACCAGATGTAGATGGATGTGGCGAAAGCTTCCTGATAGCGCGCTGGCAATTCCCTGGTCGCGTTGCGCGCCGCATTGATCGACGGGTATGCGCCATAGAGCACGCGCAGCCCGTTTTTGTTGCCGGATTTGACGGGCGCCAGATAAATCTCGGAGAGCACGCCCAGTCCATCTGCGCGTCTCAGAAAACCTTCGATACTTTCCTGCTTGAATTCTTCTTTGTAGAACAGCTGGATGCTGGCGGCGGTTTTTTCCTGTCCTGAGTTCGTCGAGGCGGTCTGTTCGAGTAATTGGTTGCTTGCCTCCAGACGCTGTTCAAACAGACTTGTATTGGTGTTCGCAGGGTTGCCGTTCGCTGCCGGCAAAGCCGCAGGTTGGGCTGAACGCATGTGAAGTCCGGTATCCTTGGGAGTGGACGCACCCTCACTGGCCGGTACAGGCGGGGGGGTGGATATTGCTGCCACATTGTCCGGTTCTGGCGCCTGGCTCAGTGCGGGTTGCGGAGCCGGACTGGGGCTGGCATCGGTTGCCGGGGCAACGGCGTTGTCAGGTTGTATTTCAATCGGCGGCGGGGATGTTGCCGGCGTTAACGCTTGTGCCGGTGGCGTCTGCGGTTTATCTGCCATTAACCACACCGACAGTCCCGCTATAAGCAGTATGGCAAGCGCGGTAGCGAGCAGCAGTTTTTTTACGGGCAGGGAACGAACAGGTTTGAGTTCGCTGTCACGCATCGCCGCCTGAACATGGCGGGTTTCGATGTTGTGGGTGTCTTCCACAAATGCGGCCAACAGCGATTTGTCCGCGAGGATATTGACGCGGCGCAACAATCCGTTTGACGTGTCAGCGATGAGTTTGAGGGCAGACGGCGAGAAAATGTTCGGGCCGTGATAGCCGGCCGCGCGCATCCGGAACATCAAATAGCTTTCGAGTATATTGCGCGACAGCGGTTGCATGTTGAAGTGATGAACGATGCGGTCCTTGAGCTGGCGCATGTTGGGCTGATTCAGCTTGGCGTCCAGTTCCGGCTGCCCGAACAGGACTATTTGCAGCAGTTTGAAGTTGCCGACTTGCAGGTTATATAGCAGGCGCAGTTCTTCCAGCGTGTCCGGCGGCATGGCGTGGGCCTCATCCACCAGCACGACGATACGCTTGCCTTCGCGCGCTTTCTCCTCGAGCTTGTTCTGGATGTTGCGCATGATGACGCCGACGCGTTCGCCGTCGATATTCAGCCCGAGCCCGTCGGCTATCGCATAAAGCATCTCCTCACGAGACAGGCTGGGATTGGCGAGATAGATGGTTTCTACATGATCGGGCAGCCGTTCAAGCAACATGCGGCACAACATGGTTTTGCCGCTGCCTACCTCGCCGCTGACCTTGATGATGCCTTCGGCTTCGCTCAGTGAGTAGATAAGCGCGTCAAGGATCTCACCGCGATTGGCGCCGGAAAAAAAGAATACCGTGACGGGTGTGATCCTGAATGGCGGTTCGGTGAGACCGAAATGCTCCAGATACATATTCTATGTCCTAAGCGTTGAATTTCTCATGTGCAGCCATGCGGCTGTGCAGGGTGGCGCGGTTGATGCCAAGGCGTCTGGCTGCTTCGCTGATGTTGCCGTCGGCAAGTTCAAGGGCAGCGGCGATATAGTAACCTTCAAGCTGGCGCAGGTGTTGATCCATGTTGAAGTTGCCGAGACTGAGCCTGTCCCGGGCTTGTCGAAGCGAATCTTCCGGGCTGTCCTGTCGCAGCGCCGCAGTTGACGGATCCACCGGAAGTGCAGATGGCCGGGTCATTTGCATAGGTACGGAAATCCCCTGAGCTGGCTGGCTGGGGGCTATACCCCCTGTTTCTGCCGGCTCTTCGAACGGATCAAACTCATCCTGTAATTGCAGGGCGTTGATCGTTTGGCCGGGATATTTTGTCGCAAGCCGTATGACGATGTTGCGCAATTCGCGCGTGTTGCCGGGAAAACCGTATCGTTCCCAGAGTTGTAAAGCATCAGGGTTCAGTTCAAAAGGCGTCTGATTGAGCTGTCGCGCGTAATAAGCGCGGAAATGCCTGAGCAGAGCCAGTTTGTCCTGGCCCAATTCTCTTAACGGGGGAACAGTGATGGAGAATACGTTCAGGCGGTGATACAGGTCGCTGCGAAACTTTCCCGCCCTGACCGCATCGCGCATGTTGCGATTGGTTGCGGCGATGATGCGAGCGCGGCTTTTGCGTGTTGTGGTTTCGCCGACCCGCTGATATTCGCCGTTTTCCAGCACTCGCAGCAGCTTGGCCTGGAGTTCCAGCGGCAGTTCGGATATCTCGTCGAGGAATAGCGTGCCATCGGCTGCGTCTTCAAAAAAACCGGGTTGCGCGCCGGTCGCGCCGGTGAAGGCTCCCTTGCAGTAGCCGAACAGGGCAGGTTCGATCAGCGTGGGGGAGATTGCGGCGCAGTTGAGCACCTTGAACGGCGCTTCCGGATTTTTCCCCATTTTTTGCAGCGCAGCGGCAACCAGCTCTTTGCCGCAACCCGATTCCCCCTCGATGAGCACCGGGAAGGGCATGGCGGCATACATCAATATCTGGCTGCGCAGGGACTTTATCGCGGGGTCGTTTCCGACCAGGCCGAGCGTCTGTTCGTCCCGATCTTCAGTGCGGCGCTCGCCGCTCCGGACCGCCAGCGCATCGTCAAGGTATTGCTTGATCTTTTCCGGCGCGCAGGGTTTGGCGATGAAATCGATCGCGCCCAATGCGCGCGCGTGGCGCGCGTTGCTCTGCTCATCCTGCCCTGACAGGACAAAAATCCTGATTTCAGGCGAGTGCGCCAGCAATTCGGCAATGAGCTTAAAACCCTCGTCCGGACGGTGCGGGAAGGGCGGCAGACCCAGATCGATCAGCGCCAGTTGGGGTGGGGTGGTCAATTTGCGCAACAATTCGATCGCGGCTGCGCGCGTCTCGGCCTGATGGATTGCAAAGGCATTGCTGAAAGCGGCTGCCAGACCTTCGCGAATCAGCGGGTCGTCATCGACGATCAGCAGGCTGGGAAGTTCCGGCAAGGCTTTCAATTTGCGCTCATGGGATTGTGCATGGTGTGCTGAGTATAACGGCGGGCGTGCAGGGGCGCAATTCATTGCGATCCATGGTGAGGGGGAGGGTGAGGGCGCGATAAATCACGACATTGCGCAAGGTGAAATCAACGCGCAAATTTATGAAACATTCGGGTTAGAATACGGCATCTTGATTATTCGGGGTTTCAATTTTGTCAGAGTCAGCTTTGGTCGAAATACGCGATCTCAACTTTGCCTACGATAAGCGCCCCGTACTTGAAGGCATAAATATGACTTTCCCGAGAGGGAAGATGATTTCGATCATGGGCTTGAGCGGCTGCGGCAAGACCACCCTTCTGCGCCATATCGGCGGGGCGCTCAAGCCGACCAGGGGACACGTCAGGATGGACGGTCAGATCGTCCACGAACTGGGTTATGACGGGCTGTATGCGATGCGCCGCAAGATGGGGATGTTGTTCCAGTTCGGCGCGTTGTTCACCGATATGTCGGTATTCGACAATGTGGCGTTCCAGATGCGGGAGCATACGAACTTGCCGGAGGAAATCATTCACGACCTGGTGTTGATGAAGCTGCATGCGGTGGGGTTGCGCGGGACGCATAACCTGATGCCCTCGGAATTATCCGGCGGGATGGCGCGCCGAGTGGCGCTTGCGCGCACGGTGGCGCTCGACCCGATGTTGATCATGTATGACGAGCCGTTTGCAGGGCTTGACCCGATTTCATTGACCGTGGTCGGCGATTTGATCCGTCGCCTGAATGATGCGCTGGGCGCGACCTCGATAGTGGTCACCCATGATATTCAGGAATCGCTGAAGATCGTGGACTACGTTTATTTCATGGCGAACGGGGTGATCAGGGCGGAGGGAACCCCCGGCGAGATTCGTGCATCGAAAGAGGACTTCGTGCACCAGTTCGTGCATGGCGAGATGGATGGCCCGGTGCCATTCCATTATCCAAGCAGAGATTACCGCCAGGATTTGAATTTACAAGCTTGAGGAATCTCTGAATATGCCTGCTGTCAAGACAATCAAAATAATCGGGCGTCGTTCCATCAACGCTGTATGGCGCATCGGCATGGCTGCCCGTTTCTTTTTTCTGACTCTGATGTATTCGGGGAGCGGTTTCCGGCGTTTTCACCTGATCATCAAGGAATTGTTTTCAACCGGCGTGATGTCGCTGATCATCATCATCGTCGCGGGGCTGTTCGTCGGCATGGTGCTGGGTTTGCAGGGGTATGAAACGCTCAAGCGCTATGGCTCGGAATCGGCTCTGGGCAGTATGGTGGCGTTGAGTCTGGTGCGCGAACTGGGGCCGGTGGTGGCCGCGCTGCTGTTCGCCAGCCGCGCCGGTTCGGCGATGACGGCGGAAATCGGCCTGATGAAGGCGACCGAGCAAATCTCGGCGATGGAGATGATGGCGGTGAATCCGATCGCGCGCATCGTTGCGCCGCGCTTCTGGGCCGGTGTGATCTCGATGCCGTTGCTGGCGGCCATGTTCAGTGCGGTGGGGGTGTTTGGCGGCTATTTCGTCGGGGTGGTGCAGATCGGCGTGGACGAAGGTTCGTTCTGGTCGCAAATGCAGGCGGCAGTGGATTTCCGCGAGGATATACTGAACGGCGTGATCAAGAGTTTCGTGTTTGGCACGGCGGTGACGGTCATCGCCCTGTTCGAGGGTTACGATGCGCCGCCCACCGCAGAAGGCGTGTCGGGCGCCACTACACGCACCGTGGTGACATCGTCGCTGGCGATTTTGATGTTGGATTTTGTAATGACCGCAATCATGTTTAGAGGGATTTGAGCTATGGAACGGACTACGCTGGATTTATGGGTTGGCATATTCGTGGTGGCAGGCATCGCCGCGCTGGTGATGCTGGCGATGAAGGTCGGCAATCTGGGCACTTACAACGTGTCGGAAACTTACCAGGTGCATGCCTATTTCACCAACATCGGCGGATTGAAGCCCAAGGCATCCATCAAAAGTTCAGGTGTGCTGGTGGGGCGAGTGACGGACATTACGCTGGATACGGAGCGTTATGAAGCCAATGTGGTGATGAGCCTGGACAAGCGTTATCAATTTCCCAGGGATACGTTCGCCAATATTCTGACTTCCGGTTTGCTCGGCGAGCAATATATCGGTCTGATGCCCGGCGGCGACAGCGAGATGCTCAAGAATGGCGAGGTCATTAAAAAGACCCAGTCGGCGATCGTGCTGGAAGATATGATTGGCAAGTTCATTTATAACAAGGTTGACGAGCCGGCCAAATAGCAAGAGAAATGACATGACTGTGTTGCAAAAAATGATCCTGGGTGTGTCGCTGTGCTGTGCGGTTGGCGCGGCACGCGCCGAAGTGATCGGTCCCGATGCTCTGATCAGAAACACCGTGCAGGAAGTCATCACGATCGTCAAGGAGGATAAAGACATCCGCGCGGGCGACCAGAAAAAAATCCTGGCGCTGGTGGATGCCAAGGTGCTGCCGCATTTTGATTTTGCGCGCATGACGCAACTGGCGGTGGGCAAGTATTGGCGTACCGCGACCCCTGAGCAGAAGCAGGCGCTGGTGACAGAGTTCCGCAATATGCTGGTGCGCACCTATACCAAGGTTTTCACTGTGTATCGCGATCAAACAGTGGATGTAAAGCCGTTAAAGATGGGAGCCGATGTAACCGATGAGGCGACCGTCAAGACCCTCATCAACAAGCCCGGGTCACAGCCGATCCCGGTGGATTATGAAATGAAAAAGGCCGCCGACGGCTGGAAGGCATTCGATATTTCCATAGAGGGCGTCAGCATGGTGATGAGTTATCGCGGCACGTTCACCTCCCAGATCGAGCAGGGCGGGATCGATGGCCTGATCAAGACATTGTCCGACAAGAACGCCAATGCTGCCGATGGCGAACTGCGCAAGGCTGATGCAAAATGACCGAGCGCGAGGGTGTGAAGATGGTGATGCAAGGCAACCTGGACATGGATACGGTGCCCGTATTATATGCAACGGGTTTGAAGCATCTGGCCGGCGCAGATTTGCATGTGGATTTTTCCCGGGTCGAGGCCGTCGACTCCGCTGCGGTCAGCATGTTGCTGGGCTGGGCAAGAACCGCGCAGCGCGGTCAACGCGAGTTGCGCGTGGCCGGCTTGCCGGACGATTTGCTGAGCCTGGCGCGCTTGTATGGCGTGGACGAACTGCTGCCTCGGCAATCCGAGTAATCGTCAATCTCCGAATGAATCTTGAGCTTGTGACCTGTAGCTGGTAGCGTGTAGCCAACCAACCCAAAGCTACTGGTTGCAAGCTGGCAGCCGGTATATTTCAACAAACAATGGATTTTCCTATGGTCACTCCGGAAAGCATCAGACTCAACATCGCGCAAGGCCTGCCTGCCAGTCATTTAAGTGTGACGGGCGAAGATGGCACGCACTTCGAGGCGGTAGTCGTCAGCGAAGCATTTGCGGGCAAGAATCGCGTGCAGCGTCATCAATTGGTCTATAAGGCATTGGGAGACCGGATGCGCGCGGAGATTCACGCACTGTCGATGAAAACCTATACGCCGCAGGAGTGGGAGAACAGTAGCTCGTAGGGTGGGCAGGGTTTTATCTGCCCACGCGGTTATGAATCCGCGTGGGCACAAAGGCGTGCCCACCCTACCAACTGATTAAAATAAAATTTATGCAAAAATTAGCGATACAGGGCGGCAACCGCCTCAACGGTGAGGTGCGCATTTCCGGCGCCAAGAACGCGGCGCTGCCGATATTGTGCGCCAGCCTGCTGAGCAGTGATGCGTTGCAGCTCGGCAATGTGCCGGATCTGAATGATGTCGCCACGATGCGCAAGCTGCTGCTGCAACTGGGTGTGAAGATAGAGGCGAGCGGCAGCCAGTTGGTATTATCTGCGGCGCATGTCGGCAAACTCGAAGCGCCGTATGACATGGTGAAGACCATGCGCGCGTCTATCCTGGTGCTGGGGCCGCTGGTGGCGCGATTCGGCGAAGCGCGCGTTTCGCTGCCGGGCGGCTGCGCGATCGGTTCGCGCCCGGTGGATCTGCATATCAAAGGGTTGCAGGCGATGGGCGCGGAGATTCATATCGAGCACGGCTACATCCATGCTCAAGTGCCGGGAGGTCTTGCGGGCGGGCGGCTCAGGGGTGCGCGGATATTGTTCGATCTGGTCAGCGTCACCGGCACGGAAAACCTGATGATGGCGGCAGCGCTGGCGGATGGCGTGACGGTGCTGGAAAACGCCGCGCGCGAACCGGAGGTGGTCGATCTGGCGCATTGCCTGATTGCGATGGGCGCGAAGATCGAAGGCGCGGGCAGCGACACCATCAGCATCACCGGCGTTGAAAGATTGCATGGCGCGAACCATCGCATCATGCCGGATCGTATTGAGAGCGGCACGTTTCTGGTCGCGGCAGCGGCGGCAGGCGGCAATATCACCTTGACCGGCGCGCGCGCCGGCATCATGGAGAACGTGTTGGAGAAATTGCAGGAGGCCGGCGCGAAGTTACATCTGGAGGATGACAGGATTAATTTGCAGATGAATAAACGCCCGCTGGCCGTGAACGTGCGCACTGCGCCCTACCCGGCATTCCCCACCGATATGCAGGCGCAGTTCATGGCGCTGAACACCATCGCGGAAGGCAGCGCGATGGTGGTCGAGACGATTTTCGAGAACCGCTTCATGCATGTGCAGGAACTGCGGCGCCTCGGCGCGCAGATTGAGGTGGAAGGCAATACCGCCGTGATCAAGGGCTGCGCGCAACTGGAAGGCGCGACCATCATGGCGACCGATCTGCGCGCATCGGCATGCCTGGTCATCGCCGGACTGGCCGCGCAGGGTGAGACCATCGTGGATCGCATCTACCATCTGGATCGCGGCTATGAACATATCGAGGCGAAATTGTCGGCGCTGGGTGCGCAGATACGCCGATTGAAATGATGAATAATGCCGCTACGCGGTATGGGAAGGGAGAAGAGGGAAGGGAGAAGGGTAA
>Ga0154718_1054_pt2 | contig 37298 bp, 31 predicted proteins | sample Rifle2008BG16ft_FD_105726 | JGI IMG/M metagenome (GOLD analysis project Ga0154718, IMG submission 105726) | Betaproteobacteria bacterium RBG_16_56_24
ACCCGCCCTACGGATTATTTCCCGTTTGAAGGAGAAATAGAATTACGGGGTAGATTGCAAGGGAATACAGGAATACTTTGGCAAATAAAAACCCGCTATGCGTTTATTCATGCGGGTTTTAAAGACTTTTCAGGAACACTTAAAACCGTTGGATGGTGCTGGAGAGAGGAATCGAACCTCCGACCTACGCGTTACGAGTGCGTTGCTCTACCAACTGAGCTACTCCAGCGCTGACGATGGTGATTATAGAGGACGCGTTGCGATTAGTGCCAGCGGTATTCCTCCACCGGCAGCGGTTGCGTCTTGTCTTCGATTTCGTTGCGCAACAATTCTGCGCCGGTCAGGCCGGTCACGCCGCCGATCAGAAAATCCGTTTGCACGTGATAAGAAGAATCAGGATTGAACCTCGATGGGGGTGAGTGTCCTGGGCAAAGGAAACACCACGTTCTCGATGATGCCCTGCAACTCGATCACTTTTGTCCCGCCCATTTTTCCCAGCCGGGCGATTACGCCCTGCACCAATACTTCCGGCGCAGAAGCTCCCGCGCTGATGCCGACCCGCTCCTTGCCGGCGAACCACTCCGGCTGCAATTCTCCGGCATCGTTCACCAGATAGGCAGGCACGCCCACATTTGCCGCGACTTCGCGCAAACGGTTTGAATTCGAGCTGTTCGGCGAACCCACCACGACCACCACATCGCATTGCTTGACCAGCATCTTCACCGCATCCTGACGGTTTTGCGTGGCGTAGCAGATGTCGTCTTTCCTCGGTCCGATGATGAACGGGAAGCGCGTCTTCAGTGCGGCGATGATCGTGCTGGCATCGTCCATCGACAACGTGGTTTGAGTGACGTAAGCCAGATTGTGCTCATCGCTCACCTTGAGACGAGCGACCTGTTCCGGCGATTCAATCAGATACATTCCGCCTTTGCTCTGTCCCATGGTGCCTTCCACTTCCGGGTGTCCGGCATGGCCGATCATGATGATTTCCTTGCCCTGCCCGCGCAACCGCGACACTTCAACATGCACCTTGGTCACCAGCGGGCAGGTTGCGTCAAACACCGTCAGGCCGCGCGCTTCGGCCTCATGGCGCACCGCCTGCGACACACCGTGGGCGCTGAAGATCAGAATGCTGCCGGTGGGCACATCGGCCAGATCCTCGATGAAGATCGCGCCCATCCGGCGTAAACCATCCACGACGAATTTGTTGTGCACCACTTCGTGGCGCACGTAGATCGGCGCGCCGTGCAAAGCCAGCGCGCGCTCCACGATCTCGATGGCGCGATCCACGCCGGCGCAAAAACCGCGCGGGTTAGCCAGCAGCAGTTCCATGCCGTTTTTCCCTGAAACTGTCCAAAATCAAAAGAAATGCCCCGCAGGTGATCGCGGAATCGGCGAGGTTGAATGCCGGAAAATAATGCTCATCCCAGTGGAACTGCAAAAAATCCACCACATAACCATACGCTATGCGATCGATCAGATTGCCCAGCGCGCCGCCGAGTATCATACTCAGCGCCAGGGCGAACAGCGTTTGCGCGACATGCCTGCGCAGCAGCCAGACTATCCAGACCGAAGCGGCTATCGCGATGATGCTGAACAGCCAGCGCTGCATTCCGCCCGCATCACTGAGAAAACTGAACGCCGCCCCGGTATTGTGCGCCAGCACCAGATTGAATATGTTGAGCACATGCAGGCTCTCGCCATAGCTGAAATGGCCGGTGATCCACATTTTGCTCAACTGGTCGAGAACAATAATCAATGCGCTCAGGCCGAGCCAGCGGCTAAGCATATTTCCGCGCCTCGCCGCTGCCAAACAGATTGCTCACGCAACGCCCGCAGATGGTTGGGTGATTGGCGTCACTACCCACATCCTCGCGGTAATGCCAGCAACGCTCGCACTTGTCGTGCAGACTGGCAGAAACGTCAATGTGCTGTTCGGCTTCCGTCGCCACGCGATGCACAGTGGCGCGCGACGTGATGAATACCAGGCGCAAATCTTCGCCGAGCCGCGCCAGTATGTCGTAATCTGCGCCCGAGACGTACACATCCACCTCTGCAGCCAGCGCCGAACCGATCAGCCCGGCGGCACGAGCCTCTTCCAGTTGCTTGTTGACCCTGCCACGCCAATCCTCGATCTTCAGCCATGCAGATATCGTTTCGCCATCCATATCCGGATCCGGAAGCGGGTACCACTCACCCAGAAACACGCTTTCATCATTCTTGCCGCTTAACACCTCCCAGACCTCTTCGCCGGTGAAGCTCAGGATAGGGGCAATCAGACGCGTCAGCGCGTGGGCAATATGATACAGCGCGTTTTGCGCAGAACGCCGGGCCGTGGAGTTTTCGCCTGCCGTGTAGAGACGGTCTTTCAGGATGTCGAGATAAAAACCGCCCAACTCTTCCGAGCAGAACCCATGCAACCTTTGCGCGACCAGATGGAATTCGTAATCGGCATAAAAACCTTTTATCTCTTGCTGCAATGCATGCATCCTGCTCAGCGCATAACGGTCAATCTCAAGCAATTGTTCAGCAGGCATGGCATGCTTCTGCGCATCGAAGTCTGCTATGTTGGCAAGCAGGAAACGCAAGGTATTGCGGATGCGCCGGTAGCTTTCCACCACGCGTTTCAGAATTTCATCAGAGATGGTCATCTCGCCCGAATAATCGGTAGATGCAGTCCACAGGCGCAGAATGTCGGCGCCGAGCGTATCGAAAATCTTCTGCGGCGCAATCACGTTACCCTTGGACTTCGACATCTTGTGGCCGTTGCCATCGACCACGAAGCCGTGCGTGAGCAATGCATTGAAAGGAGCGCGGCCGTTGATTGCGCATCCGGTGAGCAGGCTGGACTGGAACCAGCCCCTGTGCTGGTCTGAACCTTCAAGATACAGGTCTGCCAGATAATCACTCGATGCAGAGCGCAACTCCGCGCGGCGGCGCAACACAGATGCATGAGTCGTGCCCGAATCGAACCACACGTCCAGGGTATCGCCGAGTTTCCTGTAATGCGCCGCCTCCTCGCCGAGCAGATCGACGGAATTCAGGTCGAACCAGGCCTCGATACCGTCCTGCTCGACGCGTTGCGCGACCTGCTCCAGCAATTCCGGCGTGCGCGGATGAAGCTGTCCGGTTTCGCGGTGCATGAAGAACGGCATCGGCACACCCCAGTTGCGCTGGCGCGACACGCACCAGTCGGGGCGGTTCCTGACCATTGCTTCGAGGCGGGCGCGCCCCCACGCGGGAAAGAATTCAGTTTTTTCAACGGCGCAATTGGCGAGGTCGCGCAAGCTCGACCCTTCCTGATGTGCCGGTGCAGCGCCGTGCTCGCGCCTTTCCTGCACCAGCTTCTCCATGGCCAGGGACTGATTCTGTCTTCCGTCCTCTGTCCTCTGTCCTCTGAAATCCATCCCGATGAACCACTGCGGCGTGGAGCGGAAGATGATCGGGGTCTTGTGCCGCCAGCAATGCGGGTAACTGTGCTGCACCTTTTCCAGATGCAACAGATGCCCGCTGTCTTGCAGCGCGGCTATCACCACATCGTTGGCTTTCCATACGAACAGCCCGCCGACCAGCGGCAGGTTCGCGGCGAACTTGCCGTCATCACCGACCGGGTTGTCAGCCGGCAAATTGTATTTCTGCCCCACGAAATAATCGTCCAGACCATGCGCCGGCGCGGTGTGCACCAGGCCGGTACCCGCTTCCAGCGTGACATGGCCGCCGCAGATGATCTGCACGCTGCGATCATAGAACGGATGTTGCAGCGGCAGTCCTTCCAGCGCCGCTCCCATGCAGGTTGCCGCCATGCCATCGCCCCTGTCATTGCTTCCTCCCAATTGATAGCGGGACAGGCATGGAGCGGCGAGATCAGTTGCAAGTATCAAATATCCGTTGGGGGTTTTGATCAGGTCATATTGCAGATCAGGATGCACGCACACCGCCTGATTGGCTGGCAACGTCCACGGTGTGGTGGTCCAGATCACCGCATACGCTTTGGCGTCGCCCGGCAGCGACACGCCAAAAATTTTGCCAAGCGCATGCCTGTCCTTCACCTCGAAGCCCACGTCTATCGCGGGCGAACTCTTGTCCTCGTATTCCACTTCCGCTTCGGCCAGCGCAGACTGGCAATCCAGACACCAGTTCACCGGCTTGTAACCTTGATACAAATAGCCACGCTCGTAGATTGTTCCAAGCGCGCGCATGATGTCGGCCTCGGTCTTGAAGTCCATCGTCATGTAAGGATGATCCCAGTCGCCCAGCACGCCGAGGCGGATGAAATCCTTCTTCTGCCGTTCGATCTGCTCCCTGGCATAAGCGCGGCACAGCGCGCGGAATTGCGCCGGCGGAATCGCCTTGCCGTGTTTCTTCTCCACCTGCAACTCGATCGGCAGCCCGTGACAATCCCAGCCCGGCACATAGGGCGCGTCAAAGCCGCTCAGCGTCTTGCTCTTGACGATGATGTCCTTGAGGATCTTGTTCACCGCGTGGCCGATATGGATATCGCCGTTCGCATAGGGCGGGCCGTCGTGAAGGATGAATTTCGGCTTGCCAAGCTTGGCCGCACGGATCTTCTGATAGCGTTGCTGCGCCTGCCAGCGCGCCAACATCTGCGGCTCGCGGCGGGCCATATCGCCGCGCATCGGGAAGGGTGTGTCGGGTAAATTCAGCGTGCTCTTGTAATCATTCATGCTGTTCGAACCATTGCTTTGCATTTTTCACATCCAGCGCGATGTGCCGCGTCAGCGTTTCCACATCGGGGTATTTTTCTTCATCGCGCAGCTTGTGCAAAAACTCCACGCGCAAATGTTTGTTATATATCTGTTGCGCGAACTCGAACAGATGCACCTCAAGTACCGGTTTGGCATCCTGCCTCAGCGTCGGGCGCACGCCCAGGCTGGACACGCCTTGCAGCACACCCATACCTTCGGCATGCGCCTGCACCACGAAGATGCCGGTCAGCGGCGGGCAGTTATGCTTCAACTGGATATTAGCGGTGGGAAAGCCCAACTGGCGTCCCACTCCGTCGCCATGCACCACACGTCCGCTGATGCTGTAGTGCCGCCCCAGATAACGCTGCGCGGTGCGCAACTGCCCGGACATCAGAGCATCGCGTATCGCCGTGCTGGAAATCCGCACTCCGTCATGCATCACACTGTGCACCGACTGCACCGCAAAACCAAGCTGTGCACCGATCTTTTCCATCAGCGCAAAATCGCCGCCACGCCCGCTGCCAAAACGGAAGTCATCACCGATCAACACGAATCTGGCCGACAGTTTCTCATGCAGCGCATTGATGAAATTCGCCGCGCTCATCTTTGCAAAACGTTCATTGAAGCGGCACACATGCACACGGTCTACCCCCAGCACGGCAAAGAACTCGAGTTTCTCGCGCAGGCTGGTAAGCCGGGCCGGCGCCTGCTGCGGCGTGAAAAACTCGCGCGGATGCGGCTCGAAGATCACCACCGCCGTTAGCAAACCGCGCGTTTGCGCCGCTTCACGCAACTCTTTCAGCAAAGCCTGATGTCCCATATGCACCCCGTCGAAATTACCGATGGTGAGGGCAACAGGCTGGGTATCAAGGGAATAAAGTCCGCGTAGAATCTGCATGGCAGCAGAATTATACCGTGAGTGAGCATCTGCACGCGGAGAAAATATGCGGAGGTATCTGAAAAAAGTGGGGCAAGCTCAGCCAACTCGCAGTAGAAACAGCATGTGTGGGAGCGGCTTCAGCCGCGAATCCAAAATACATCGCGGCTGAAGCCGCTCCCACATCTGGCACAAATTGGAATTACATGCCAAGCAAATTGATGATCTCTTTGATCTCGTGACGCAGCGCGGCGACATTTATTGCTGCCGCAGGCGCGACAGCACTGATTTCCGTCTCTTCCGAATTACCCAGGCGATTGCGCGCGCCGCTGATGGTAAAACCCTGCTCGTACAGAAGTTCGCGGATGCGCCGGATCAGGAGCACCTCATGATGCTGATAGTAGCGGCGATTGCCGCTGCGCTTGACCGGTTTAAGCTGGGTGAATTCCTGCTCCCAGTAGCGCAGCACATGAGCCTTGACCCCGCACAACTCGCTGACTTCACCGATGGTGAAATAGCGTTTGGCGGGAATCGGCGGAAGTTCGGAATTAGACTTGTGGTTTTCCATGATAGGACTTTTCCACCATGGTTTTCAGTTTTTGGCTGGGATGGAACGTCACCACACGGCGCGCCGTGATCGGGATTTCTTCGCCGGTCTTGGGATTCCGCCCGGGACGCTGCGGTTTGTCGCGCAACTGGAAATTTCCGAAGCCGGACAGTTTCACGCTCTCGCCGCTCTCTAGCTGCGCGCGAATTTCCTCAAAAAACGTTTCGACCATATCCTTGGCTTCGCGTTTATTGAGGCCGACTTTTGCGAACAGCATATCTGCCAGCTCGGCTTTTGTTAATGTTGTTGTCATATTTTATTCTCCCTTATGTGCGTAACTGCGCACCATGTTTTTGCATCACATCCACCAGCAATGCGATGCTGGTTTCGATTTCTGCATCCGTGAGTGTTTTTTGAGTATCTTGCAATAACACACGGAATGCAAGGCTTTTTTTACCCTGCTCCATCCCCTTGCCGCGGTACAGGTCGAACAGGCCGACCTCTATCACACAAGGCGCAGATGCCTGTTGCATGGCATCCAGCAGGGTCCGCACGGCAACCGCCTCGTCCACCACCACTGCCAGGTCGCGGCGCACCGGCGGAAACCTGGTGATCTCGTTCATCAGCGGCACTTTCGCCTGCATCAGCACGCCCAGATCGACTTCAAACCACACGCACCCTTGAGCGATGTCGTATTTTTGCTGCCACTGCGGATGCAACTCGCCAATCCAGCCGGCTTTCTGCTCCCCGCAATATATCTGCGCAGAACGCCCCGGATGCAGCGCCGGATGGGTTGCACTGATGAAGCGCAACGTTTGCGGCGCGAACAAGGCTTCGACATCGGCTTTCATGTCATAGAAATCAACCGGCCTGGCGGCGCTCCCCCATTGTTCAGGCTGGGCTTCGCCGCAGGCAATGCCCGACAGACGCTGGTTCTGCGCGTATCCGATATCCGCCTTTGCAAAACACGCGCCGGCTTCGAACAAGCGCACGCGCGCCTGCTTGCGATTCAGATTGTAGCGCAATGCTTCCACTAAACCGCTTATCAGGCTGCTGCGCATCACTGCCATATTGCTGGCGATCGGATTTTGCAATGCAACCGGCATATCGTTGCCGCACAACTCGCGTTCGATTTGTTCTTCCACGAAGGCGTAGCTGACGATCTCCTGGTAGTCGCGCGCCACCAGCGTTTGCCGGATGCGTGCCAACGGGCGCTGCAATTCGCTGTAAGGCAGCATGGTCAGCGCAGCTTGCGGAGCTTGCGCGGGAATGTTGTCATAGCCGTACAGACGAGCCAGTTCCTCGATCAGATCAGCCTCGATGGAAAGGTCGAATCGGAAACTCGGCGGCGTCACGCGGAAATCATCGCCGGGCGAACTGACCTCGAATCGCAGCCGTGTCAGCAGTGCCTTGATCTGCTTGCCATCCAGCGCGATACCGAGCACTCTCGCGACGCGCGAGCGGCGCAGGAGAATCGGCTCTCGCGCCGGCAGCTTGCCGCGCACTTCACTGATCTCGCCTACCTTGCCACCGCAGATTTCCAGCAGCAATTGCGTGGTGCGCTCCAGCGCCAGGCGCGTCGCGGCGAAATCCACGCCGCGCTCGAAGCGGAACGATGAGTCGGTCGCCAGGCCGAAACGTCTCGCCTTGCCTGCTATTTCATCGGGATGAAAAAATGCGCTTTCCAGAAATACATCCCGGGTAGCGGTTTCCACGCCGCTGCCCTGCCCGCCCATGATGCCGGCCAGCGCCAGTACGCGTGCATCATCGGCGATGACCAGCACTTCCTCGTCCAGCACCACGTTCTGTTCATTGAGCAAGGTCAGCCCTTCGCCGTTGCGCGCCCTGCGCACCGTGATGCCGCCGGACAGTTTCGCCACATCGAAAGCGTGCATCGGCTGGCCCATTTCCAGCATCACATAGTTGGTGATATTCACCACCGCGCTGATGCCGCGCAAGCCGCCGCGCTCCAGACGCCGCAGCATCCAGGCCGGAGTGGGTGCAGCCGCATTCACGCCGCGCACCAGACGGCCGCAATACAACGGGCAGCCGATCGCATCATCCACCTTGACCGGCAATTGCCCGGTCAGAGTGACTGGTTGTATTTGTATATCAATTGACTTGAGTGCACAGCCGGTCAGTGCGGCAACTTCTCGCGCGATACCGGCCAGGCCGCAACAATCGCTGCGATTCGGCGTAAGTTTGAGTGTGAATACCTTGTCATCCAGCGTCATCTCCAGCGCCTCGACCTCAAGACCCGCCATGGTCAGCGTGTGTGCCAATGCCTCGCTGGATAGGTCCGGATCAACCCAGGTTCTTAACCAATTCTCGGAAAATTTCATGGCTGTGCGCTCAGCCAGATGTAGGTCGGGCTGCGCCCGACATGGTGGGCATAGCCCACCCTACGACTTTTATATTTATGCTTTGCATGTTCATTTTCATGCCGCCGATTTAAATCAGTTAAATTGATTCAGGAAACGCAGATCGCTCTCATAGAACTGGCGCAGGTCGTTCACGCCATAGCGCAGCATCGCCAGGCGTTCCACGCCCAGACCAAAAGCAAATCCGAGATATTTTTCGCTGTCGATACTGACGTGTTTCAGCACATTGGGATGCACCATGCCGCAGCCGCCGATCTCCAGCCAGCCGCCGTTCCAGCTCATATCCATCTCAGCCGATGGCTCGGTGAACGGAAAGAATGACGGGCGGAAGCGCACTTGCAGGTCATCGCGCTCGAAAAAGCGCTGTAAAAAGTCCTGAACCACGCCTTTGAGATTGGCAAAACTGATCTCCTCATCGACCCACAAACCTTCCACCTGATGAAACATCGGCGAATGGGTGGCATCGGAATCGACGCGATATACTCGTCCCGCCGAGATGATCTTCAGCGGAGGTTTATGGTTTTCCATATAACGCACCTGCACCGGAGAAGTGTGGGTGCGCAACACGTGCTGTGGATCGATATAAAAGGTATCGTGCATCGCGCGCGCCGGGTGATTTTCCGGGATGTTCAGCGCGGTGAAGTTGTAGAAATCGCTCTCGATCTCCGGGCCGGAAGCGGTGGCAAAGCCCAGCGAGTGAAACAACTGCTCGATTCGTTCCATCGTGCGCGTGACCGGATGCAACCCTCCTGTGCCCATGCCGCGCCCCGGCAGGGTCACATCCAGCGATTCCGCCGCCAGCTTCTGCGCCAGTTTGCTTTGTTGTAGAGCATCGCGGCGCTGATGCAATGCCGCCTCGATACCCTGCTTCACTTGATTGATGCGCGCGCCCGCTGCGGGACGTTCTTCGGCAGACAGCTTGCCCAGGCCTTTGAGCAGGACGGTCAGGCTGCCGTCTTTGCCAAGATAACGCGCCTTGACCTGCTCTAATTCGGCTTCATCGACTATCCCGGCGAACTGCTTGAGAGCCTGATCGAGAATTTGTTGGAGATCTTCCATCCCTAACACCAGAAATTACGCACACCAGAATCAAAAGGGCGCTATGGAAACAAATAAGGAGGCTTGCCGCCTCCTTTGTTCATTGTGCTCTTTACTATCAACAGGGTGTTGAAACGTAGCGAGCGACGGCAGAACAAGGCGCGAAAGGGCGAAAAAGCGGAGTTTACACGTTAGTAAATGAGCATTTTTCGCGCTTGGGCAACACAGTTATGCCGAGCGCAGTAGTTTATCAACCCCTGTTTTATACGCCGAGGCTGGCTTTGGCCTGCGCCACAAATTGCGCAAACGCCGGTTTGTCGAACACCGCAATATCCGACAATACCTTGCGGTCGATCTGGATAGCCGCTTTCTTCAGGCCGTTCATGAACACGCTGTAGCTCAGGCCCTGCTCACGCGCCGCCGCATTGATACGCGCGATCCACAAGGTGCGGAACTGGCGCTTCTTCTGGCGGCGATCGCGATAGGCATATTGTCCGGCCTTCATCACCGCCTGTTTGGCGATACGGTAGACATTCCCGCGGCGGCCGCGATAACCCTTGGCCAGGTCGAGAATCTTCTTGTGGCTGGCGCGTGCTGTTACTCCACGTTTAACTCTTGGCATGATCTGCTCCTTATGCGTAAGGCATCATGGCACGCACTGATGCTGTATTGGTTGAGTGGACCTCAATCGTGCCGCGCAGATGACGTTTGTTCTTGGTGGTCTTCTTGGTCAGGATATGGCGCTTGAACGCTTGTGAGCGCTTGATGCTACCGCCGGCGCGGACCGTGAAACGCTTGGCCGCTCCGCTCTTGGTTTTCATTTTAGGCATGACTACTCCTCAAGTTATGGTGGCAGGTGTTTTCCTGAGGAAAAACTTGATGACCCATACACCACTTATTTTCGGGACTGTTTGCTACATCACCTCGACCATCCCCTTGCTGTCGAAGCAATTGTGCTTATTCTTCCTGAACCGCCTTGACTGTTTTAACTGCCTTAACTGTCTTTGCAGCTTTTACTTCCTTATCCGTCTTTACTTCTTTAACTTCTTTAACTTCCTTATCTGCCTTGACTTCCTTCTTCTTGGCTTTAGGCGACAAAACCATCACCATCTGGCGGCCTTCCATTTTGGGGAATTGCTCTACCACGCCATAATTTTCCAGGTCCGCCCTGACACGCTCGATCAAACGCATGCCGATCTCCTGGTGAGCCATCTCACGACCGCGAAAACGCAGCGTGACTTTGGTTTTGTCGCCCTCTCCCAGGAACTTGATCAAATTGCGCAGCTTGATGTTGTAATCGCCTTCATCCGTATTCGGACGAAACTTGATTTCCTTGATCTGTATCTGCTTCTGCTTGAGCTTGGCCTCATGAAGCTTCTTGCTCTCGGCATATTTGAATTTGCCGATGTCCATGATGCGGCATACCGGCGGATCCGCCAAAGGCGAAATCTCAACCAAATCCAACTCCGCTTCATTTGCCATACGCAATGCTTCTGCGATAGCTACGATCCCGAGGGGCTCCTTTTCGGCACCAATGAGTCGCACCTGCGGTGCTGTGATCATTTCATTGGTGCGCTGCGATTTGTCCTGTGCTATCTCAATATCTCCACTTAAACAAATTGGAAATCTCTATTAATCCAAACTCCGTCGCGATACTGCGTTGCTCAGAAAATTTTATCGCTTACATATAAAAATATGCTGCGCTCTAAAATTTTCTTCGCGCCTTGTCTCGCTTAGGATTTTGAATCACTAGAGACATCCAATATTTAAGCCGTGCTACCCGTTTTTGATTTCGGTTTGCAGACGTTGAAGCAATGCTTCCGGCGTCATCTGTCCGATATCTTCGCCACTGCGGGTACGCACGGCCACCAAACTTCCAGCCACTTCCTTATCGCCCATGATCAGCTGGTAAGGTAATTTCTGCAAGCTATGTTCGCGTATTTTATAGGTAATCTTCTCGTTGCGCAAATCCAGTTGTATTCGCAGCCCGGCAGCCCGCAACTTCATGGCCACCTGCTTCACATATTCTTCCTGTGCCTGGGAGATATTCATCAACACCGCTTGTACAGGCGACAGCCACAGCGGAAAGGCGCCGGCATGGTGCTCAATCAAAATCCCGATGAAGCGTTCCATCGACCCGAGTATGGCGCGATGCAGCATCACCGGCGGCTTGCGGCTGTTATCTTCATCCACGAACTCTGCGCCCAAACGCACCGGCAGGTTGAAGTCGAGCTGTATCGTGCCGCATTGCCACAGGCGGCCCAGGCTGTCTTTCAGCGTGAATTCGACCTTGGGGCCGTAGAACGCGCCCTCGCCCGGCTGGACGTCATAAGCCAGGCCGTTCTGTTTCAGGGCTGACGCCAGACCGGCTTCAGCCTTGTCCCAGGTCTCGTCCGAGCCGACCCGTTTTTCCGGGCGCGTGGACAGCTTGACCAGCACTTCGTTGAAACCAAAATCACGATAAACCTCGTTCAGCATCACGATGAACTGCGACACCTCGGACTGCACCTGCTCCTCGGTGCAGAAGATATGCGCATCGTCCTGGGTAAAACCGCGCACGCGCATCAACCCGTGCAACGAACCGGATGTTTCATTGCGGTGACAGGAACCGAACTCCGCCAGACGCAACGGCAGGTCGCGGTAGCTGTGCAAGCCATGATTGAATATCTGCACATGCCCCGGACAGTTCATCGGCTTCACCGCGTAGTCGCGATTTTCCGAAGCGGTGGTGAACATGTGCTCGTGATAGTTTTCCCAGTGGCCGGATTTCTCCCACAGCGCCCTGTCCATGATGGCCGGGGTGCGCACTTCCTGATAGCCGTGCTCGATGAACTTGCGCCGCATGTATTGCTCGACTTCCTGCCACAATGTCCAGCCCTTGGGATGCCAGAACACCATACCGGGCGACGAATCCTGCATGTGAAACAATTCCAGCTGCTTGCCCAGCTTGCGGTGGTCGCGTTTCTCGGCCTCTTCGATCTGGTGCAGATATGCATCCATATCCTCCTTATTCGCCCAGGCCGTCCCGTAAATACGCTGCAACATCTCATTCTTCGAATCGCCGCGCCAGTACGCGCCCGCCAGTTTCGTCAGCTTGAATATCTTCAGTTTGCCGGTGGCGGGCACATGCGGGCCACGGCAAAGATCGGTGAAGTTACCCTCGGTGTACAGCGACACATCTTCATTCGCCGGGATGGAGGCGATGATCTCCGCCTTGTAATGCTCGTTGATGCCCTTGAAATAGCTCACCGCTTCGTCGCGCGGCAGCACCTTGCGCGTCACCGTAATATCCTGTTTGGCAAGTTCCATCATGCGCTTCTCGATCGCCGCCAGGTCTTCCGGCGTAAACGGGCGCTGGTAGGAAAAATCGTAGAAAAAACCGTCCTCGATGACCGGGCCTATCGTCACCTGCGCATCGGGAAATAGTTCCTTGACCGCGTGAGCCAGCAAGTGCGCGGTGGAATGACGGATGATCTGCAACCCTTCCGCATCCTTGCCGGTGATGATGGCCAGCGCGGCATCCTGCGCGATCAGATGCGAGGTATCCACCAGTTGGCCGTCCAGCTTGCCGGCCAGCGCGGCACGCGCCAGGCCGGCGCCGATGCTCTGCGCGACTTCGGCAACAGTCACTGGTAGCGCAAAGCTGCGCTGCGAACCATCAGGTAAAGTAATGACTGGCATATTTTTTCTATTTTTTCATTTCTGGAAATACAAAGTGCGGCGATGCCGCACTCGAAAGAACGTAGGGCGGGTCACACCCGCCATTTAATTGGGCATATTTCTCGTGTGGCGGCGGGTGTGACCCGCCCTACGCTGGCTCAAAAGGTCATCTGCAAGCCGAGGTTTATCATGGCGCTGCGCGGGATTGAATTACCTTCATAGGTCAACTTATCCAGTCCGTAGGCAATATCCAGCGAAAGCGCCTTGAACATCGTCAAACCTGCGGTGACATAGCTGAGCTTTGATCCGGCCAGGTTGGAGCGATAGCCGACGCGGGCTCCGGGAATCCACCAACTGCTCGTTGCATAAGCCCCGCTCAACGTCATCCACTGAAAATCCCTGCCGACCGGGTCCGGCACCGCATTTGCATCCAATCCGAGATTGACGACAAAGTTTTGGCTTTCCGAATATACCGCACCCTCAAGCTGAAGCTGGGGCTTCATTGTATAAGTCATGCCGGTATTAAGTTGAGCAATGACGGCAGTGTTCGTGTAGCCAGTGGTGTTAATGGCGGGGTATTTGAAGCTGGGTGAATTGAGGTTATTGACCCATGCGCCGGCACGGTAGTGCTTGCTGGTCCACAACGCGCCCACGTCCAGTCCAAAGCCGGTGCTTTTGGTGTATGTCAGGTCATCTTTGAGCACATCTTGCGATCCCTCCTGCATCGAAGTCAGACTTGCAGCCATGTTTGCGAGGCCTACCTGGTAGAACTTCACTCGCCCTCCGGCTGTCAGTTCCCCGGCCTTCAACTGACTGGCAGAAAGCTTGCCCGGGGTCGGCTCACCTTCAACGGGTTCAGGCGCCTCTCGTCTGAGCACAGAGCGACTATAGCCCAACCCCAGCTCCGCTACTGCGGCCGCCTTGACCAGCATGGTGCTGTCGTTGGGAGGGATGGGAAGGTTGGGGGCCAGCGGGTTGGCTATATAAGCATTTGCAAAAGCAGTCGCGGTGGTGTTGGAGATATTGAACGGGTCGGAGATGAATGACCCGTTCGCGATCGCGCTGACGTTTGCATCCAGCACGAAGCTACCGCCCCAGCCTTTCCTGGAAATGACGAAAGGCGTAAGCGGAACGTGTCCGCCAAAAAATAATGTGGCATTACCATCCTGCTGCACCGAGTTCAACACGTTGTTTAAAGTTGCGGTTGCCGTGCTGGTATTTATAAAGTTGGCGATGTTGGTGGCGAAGATTGCCGGGTTTGGATCAACCAGGGTTGCCAGCTCTGCGGTTGTTATTGGTGTTTTAATGTCCGTTGCCGCCTTGTCAACCTGGTTAAAGAGATCGTTTACATTCCCGATCTCGTAGCCCCCCCCGATATGAATAATCCCGAAGCGATACTGGCTATCCTCCTTGCCCAACTGAGCCGCAGGCGCGGCCGGGTTGGCGACGCTCGACATGATGGATTGGTTGTTGCTGGACGAGCCGTAGGTAAGGTTAGGACCGGGCGGTTGGTACACCGGGGTCGCGAAAGCATTTGCGCACAGCAAAGACGACAAGGTTGCGAGTTTGAATTTGTGTTGCATTATTATGCTCCCTGAAATGGTTAATGGATGCGCAGAAGATTTCATTGGCTTTTCAAAATTTATGTTTTCCACCGGATCGGATGATAATTTACGCGGGAATAGTAGCTGTTTTACAATGTCCTTGTCAAAGCCGGAAAGCGATTCAAAATGGCCATTCATCCGATTTATTCAATAACCGTATCGAATCCCGGCTTCGGATTTATACTATCATTCCGTTCTTCACTGTTAAAAACCAGATTCCATGCAAAATATCCAATTATCCCCTGTCCGCCGTTTACCGGATCGTTCTGCCGCGCGCGGTTTTACCTTGATCGAAATCATGGTGGTAGTGGTCATCATGGGCATCCTGGCCGCGCTGGTCGTTCCCAAGCTGATGGGGCGAACCGACGATGCGCGCATCATCGCGGCCAGGCAGGACATCGCCACGATCATGCAGTCGCTCAAACTGTACAAGCTTGATAATCAGCGCTATCCGGCTTCCGAGCAGGGTTTGCAGGCTCTGATCGAAAAACCTGCCACCGGCCCCGAGGCCAAAGGCTGGAAGACAGGCGGGTATCTCGACAAGGTGCCGAAAGACCCATGGGGCAATCCCTACCAGTACCTGTCTCCCGGCATCAAGGGCGAGCTCGATGTGTTTTCACTGGGCGCTGATGGGCAGACGGGCGGCGCCGGTAACGACGCCGATATCGGTTCGTGGGATCTGTAATTCTGTTCCAGAATAAAAAACGAACTATCAGGTGGGCACGATCTTGTGCCCACACGAATACCAAACCGCGTGGGCAGACGAAAACCCTGTCTGCCCACCCTACAAAATCGAGCGGTTTCACGCTGCTTGAGTTGCTGGTGGTAATGGTGATCGTCGGCATCACGCTCGGCATGGTGTCGTTCAATGCGATGCCCGGCGAGCGTCAGGCGTTGCATAACGACGCGCAACGGATCGCGCTGTTGCTGCAACTGGCGCGCGATGAGGCGATCGTGCGCAACCGCCCGATCGCATTTGAAGCGGAGGCCGATCGTTACCGCTTCCTGCTGCATGAAGAAAACATCTGGCAAACGCTCAAGCAGGATGACATGTTGCACGAGCGCGAATTCAAACGCGCTCCGGTCATTTTCTCGATCAGCCCGCCTTCATCCGCGCAAGCAGATCCATTGCGCATCATCTTTGGCCGCGAACCGGTCGGCGTGCCTTTTGTCCTGACGCTGGCGACCGGCGAATCCAGTGTCGCGATTCGTGCCGACGGGATCGGACATTTTGCGGTGGAATAACATGCGTCAAACAGGTTTTACCTTGCTCGAAGTGCTGGTGGCGCTGGTCATCGTCGGAACCGCACTGGGCGCCAGTCTGCGCGCAGTGGGCAGTTTGACGCAAAACAGCGCCGACTTGCGCGCCGCGATGATGGCAACCTGGTCTGCGGAAAACCGGCTGTCGCAAATCCGCCTTGCGCATGAATGGCCGGCGCTGGGCCAACGCTCATTCGATTGTCCGCAAGGCGAGTTGCTGCTGGCGTGCGAAGAAAACGTATTCGCCACGCCAAACCCTTACTTCCGCCGCGTCGAGGTAAGCGTCTTTGACGCAAAGGATACCGGCGACAAAAAGAATCCGGCGCGGCGCATCATCAAGCTGACCCAGGTGGTGCCGAATGCGTAACGCGCCGGGAGCTGGCGGCGGCGCTGGGCGGCAGCGGGGCTTGACTCTGGTCGAACTGCTGGTCGCCATCAGCGTGCTCGGGTTCGTTGCGGTACTCGGCTGGCGCGGGCTCGACAGCATCGTGCGCTCGCGCGTCGCGCTCACCGCAGAGATGGAGCAGACGCGCGGAATGCAGATCGCCTTCGCCCAGTTGCAAAACGATTCCACGCATCTGGCCGATCCCCTGTCCCTGCAGAACAGGCCGTCGCTGACCATCGTGCAGGAAAGGCTGATGCTGGTACGCACGGTATTCGCCGACAACCAGCCGTCACGGCTGCAGGTCATCACCTATCAACTCAAGGAAGGCGTGTTGACACGCCGCGAATCCGCCGCGACGCGCGACTTGAGAGAACTGGACGTCCTGTGGCTGGCGGTCGTCAAGGACATCGACACCACCGGGGCGGTGAAGCTGCAATCGGATGTGGCCGCGATGACCATGAGACTATGGGTCAGCGGCAGTTGGCGCGATGGAGCCGGCGCGCTGACCCCTGCCACCGGCCAGACCGCAAGCTCTCCCGCCCCGGCCGGACTGGAAGTCACGCTGAAAATGCGCGGCCGCGACACCGGCATCCAGAAGATATTTTTGCTGGGTGCCGCTTGACGATGATTCCTGCTACGCTCCAGCGGCAACGCGGTGTCGCCGTGATTACGGCATTGTTATTAACTACGCTTGCGATCACTATCGTCACCAGTCTTTTCTGGCAACAACAAGTGCAGGTGCGCTCTATAGAAAACCAGAGAATGCAACTGCAAAGCGAATGGATCATGCGCGGCGCGCTCGACTGGGCCGCCCTTATCCTGCGCGAAGATACCAAGTACTCGAGCGTCGATAACCTGGACGAGCCGTGGGCAATTCCGCTCGCCGAAACGCGGCTTGATCAGTACGTCGACAACGGCATGGCAGATGCCGACATCGCTGATGCGGCGTTGTCGGGCGGCGTCAGCGATGCCCAGGCGCGTTACAATCTGGCCAATCTCTGCCCCGGCGGAATCATCGATCCCGCCGAAGTCGCCGTATTCGAACGGCTGCTCGGCAATGCACAGATGGATCCGGCGCTCGCGCAAGCGACCGCCGAAGTGATGGCGGCGTCGCTGAAAAAACCGGAGGCAACCCCCGCAAACAGCGGCGGGCAACCTGTCCCGCAACCGGTTAATCTGATGCAGGTGAATGACTTGCTCGCGGTGCCGGGCTTCTCACCGGAGATGATCGGCAAGCTTGGGGATTTCGTGATTTTCCTGCCGCGCAGCACGCCGGTCAATGTAAATACCGCGCCCGCCGAGGTCCTGGCCGCCATAATAAGCACGCTTTCGCTTTCCGGCGCGGAGGCGCTGGTGGCGAACCGCAAAACCGCCAGTTATCGTGATATTGCCGATTTTACCCTGCGCCTGCAGGGAAAGCCTTTGTCCGTTCCGGCAAGCAAGCTTTCGGTTATGACCAATTACTTTCTGGTCAATGGTAAAGTACGCATGAACCGGGCAAGACTGGAGATGCAGGCGTTGGTCGAACGCAATGGCGCCAGCACCAGACTGGTCTGGATTCGTGAACGCTAGAAAAACAATCAGGTTATTTTGAGCACACTTTATATTCGTCTATTCTCCAAAGCCGCTGCCGATAGCGCGCCGGACTGGCTTTCCCTGCCATGCCAGTACGCGCAGGTACAGGACGGCGGCGCAATCGGGCGTCAAGGCGCCGCGTCATTATCCGGCCTGTCCGCAACCATCGCCGGCTCTCAGCGAGTAGTACTGCTGCTGGCCGCCAGCGATGTCACTTTGCTTCGCGTGAAGGTGCCGCCGATGTCGGCTGCCAGACTGAAGGCCGCTTTGCCCAATCTTGCGGAAGATCAATTGCTTTCGGATCCGGCTGAATGCGCGCTGGCCGCAGGCGACATATCGGACGGGTTGCGCACCATCGCGGTAGTGCGGCGCGCCTGGCTCGATACCCTTGCCGGGACGCTGGCTGGCTTCGGCGCGCAACGGTTCGCGGCGCTGCCCGCGCAATTGTGTTTGCCTTATCCGTCCGATCCACCGGGCAGTGTGGCCGCCGCCGTCAACGAACAGGAAGGCGGAGAACAGGGCACAAGCATAGACCTGACTCTGCGCCTCTCGGAACACGATGGCATCGGCCTGGCGATCAATCCTGCCCTGAGCCGGGACGAAGGAACGGATATCCATGAGCCGACGGCGCAAGAGGTCATCCGGACACTGCGCGCGGTGGTACCCTCAGCGCCAGTCGCGCTGTATGTGCCGCAATCGTTCGTGCAGGCGTATCAGGACGCAGCCACTCAGGCCAACGGGCATAGCAATGATGCCGCCACTGATAATGAAACCCGCCATGCCCGTTTCCCCCATCCCAACCTTCCCCCGCAAAGAGCCCCTCTCTCTAACTCTCTCCCGCAAGCGGGAGAAAGGACAAACGAGAAAGGCAATCTTGAATCCTCGGGAGAAGGGGCAAACGAATCGCTGCGCGAGTTTCACGTTAACGGGCTGAGCGAGCGCATCAGCGTGCTTGCCGACAACTGGCCGCTCTGGATCGCAGGCGCCCGCAGCACGACACTGGATTTGATGGCGGAGATGGGTGCGGGATCCGGCCCCGCGCCGGACTGGCGCGCGTGGCGATGGCCGATGGCGCTGGCCGCTGCTGTTATGGTCATCAATGCCGCCGCGTTGAATATCGACTGGTGGCGAATGAAGAGCGAAGCCGGTTTGCTGCGCGCAACCATGATTCAGGTTTACAAGTCGGCTTATCCGAAAGAATCCGTGATCGTCGATCCCATCGCGCAAATGCAGCAAAAGATCGCATCCGCCAAACACGATTCAGGGTTGGCCGCACCGGATGATTTCACGACGATCATCGCAGCCTTTGGCGAGGCATGGGCCAATGCCATGCCGGCAGCGCACGTAACGGCAGCCCCCGCTATCATCGCGCTCGAATATCGCGAGCGCAGCCTGATCGTGCGGCTGCGGCCAGCCGGTGAAGCAGCGACCCGGCAAATTAAAGCCGCATTGGCAAAGCGCGACCTGTCGCTCGACCCGGCGCCCGAACAATCAGGCGCGGCCGTCTGGCAAATCAGGAGCGCGAAATGAATCTGTCCGGGCTGATTAACCAGTACAGGCAATCGTTCTCGGCATTCCTGGCAGCGCGCGATGCGCGTGAACGCGCGTTGCTCTCTGCCGCTGCTGTCGCGGTGTTGCTCGGCCTGTACTACGCATTGCTGATCGGCCCGGCCCTGGCCGGACGCGAACATCTGAACAGGAATCTGCCCGTGCTGCGCCAGCAAGCCGCGCAACTACAGGCATTGTCGAAAGAAGCTGCGGCGCTTTCCGGAAAAACCGCCGCACCGCCGATAGCGATGTCCAAGGAAATTATCGAGGCTGCGCTGACACGCAACGGATTGAAGCCGCAAAGCGTGACGCTGACCGGCGACTTTGCGAAGGTGCAATTCGCCGCAGTTTCTTTTTCCGGCACGCTGGATTGGCTGGAAGATATGCAAAGAACCGCCATGCTTTCCGTGGCTGATGCGAACATCGTTGCGCTGACCATCCCCGATACGGTCGATGCGACAATATCATTGCGCCAGCAAAGGAAAGATTGATGGGCATCCCATGATGCGCCGCCTCGTGGTATGGTTTGCGGCAGGATTTGCCAGTGTATTATTGACCGTGCTTATGTTTCTTCCGGCGTCCTGGCTGGCGCTCATGGTAGAGAAGCAGACCGCAGGCCGCTTGACGCTCGGAGACGCGCATGGCACATTGTGGCGCGGCTCAGCCTTCATCGGCGGCGCGGCCGGCGGCAGCGATGCGGTAACGCCGCTGTTGCCGGGACGGTTCACCTGGCGGCTGTCACCGATGATATTGCTGGGTAGTGTCGACGCCGAACTGGAAAATGATGCGGCGCTGACGCAGCCGGTCAGCGTGACGGGCAACTGGCAGCAATGGCAAGTGAGTGCCGGTGCGATTCTGCTGCCGGCGGAACGATTGGCCGCCTTGGGCGCGCCGCTGAATACCGTGCAGCCCTCCGGCCAGATGCGCTTATCATGGCAACCGCTGCAACTGGCGCGGCAGGATGGAAAGATCGGGGTGACCGGATCAATGAACCTGGAAATGAATGACCTCGCATCGCGGATGTCGCCAATCAAACCGCTGGGCGCCTATGATCTGTCGCTCGACTGGCGGGGACTACAGGCTTCGGCGATATTGAAGACTCTTAAAGGTCCTTTGCTGCTAAGCGGTTCGGGAACGGTAAATAACGGAAGCTTGCAGTTTTCCGGCAAGGCTGAAGCCGAAGCAGGACAGGAAGAAAGGCTGGCAAATTTCCTGAATTTGCTGGGGCAACGCCGCAAAGAAGGCGGCAAGGATGTAATCGCGCTAGAGTTCAAATGAGAAAAAACAGATTTCCGGAAAATTTCCCCCTCCCCTCCTTTTGCCTGCGGAAGGGGTGGCGCATCTGGAGTGCGGCGGCCGTCCTGCTTTGCTCCCTGGCAGGCATTTCACCGGCACATGCACTGGACCGGGAAACGAAAAAAATTCCGCCAAGCAATATCCCCGCAAGCGCCGGCAAAGCCCCGGATACCAGCGAAGCGCCCGGCGCGAACAAGGTCACGTTCAATTTCGTCAATGCCGATATCGAATCCGTGATTGCTGCTGTCGGTGATTACGCCAACACGACATTCATCATTGATCCGCGCGTCAAGGGAACGATCACCCTGAAATCCGAGGAGCCGCTCACCAGGACGCAGGCATTCCAGCTGTTGACCTCAGTGTTGCGCCTGCATGGTTACACGGTGGTCACCGGCAGCGGCTACAGCAAAGTGGTGCCTGAAGCGGATGCAAAGCTGCAAGCCGGCCCGATCCAGGCCGGAGGAATACGCGGCGACCAGATCGCAACACAGGTATTTCACCTGAACTTCGAATCCGCCGCCAATCTGGTGGCGGTGTTGCGCCCGCTGATCTCGCCCAATAACACCATCAACGCCAACCCCGGAAACAACACACTGGTCATCACCGACTACGCCGATAATCTGCTGCGTCTGGGCAAGATAATCGCGGCGCTGGATGACCCCGCACGCAGCGAACTGGAAATAGTCCCTATCCGCCATGCGATCGCCAGCGATATGGCTGCGATGGTCAACCGGCTGTTGGAACCCGGAACCGGCGCCGCCGGCGGCGAAGCCGGACGCACCAGCCTGCTGGTGGACTCGCGCAGCAATTCAGTCATTGTGCGCGCGCCGTCCGAAGCCCGCGCCAACCTGGCGAAATCCCTGATCGCGAAACTCGACCAGCCTACCGCGCACCCTGGCAATGTGCATGTCGTATATCTGAAGAACGCCGAAGCGACCAAGCTCGCGCAAACCCTGCGTGCCGTGATCTCATCGGATCCATCCACGCAGCATGCTCCGGCCACGCCCACCTCGCCCGCACAGGCGCAGGCGCCATTGCCGAGCGGCGGGCCGGCCGGATTCATCCAGGCCGACGCCTCGACCAATACCCTCATCATCACCGCCAACGAAGCGGTCTATCGCAATCTGCGCAGCATCATCGACCAGCTCGATGCGCGACGCGCCCAGGTCTATATCGAGTCGCTGATCGTCGAAGTGAGCGCGACGCGAGCCGCCGAATTCGGCGTGCAATGGGGCGGCATGTCGGGGGATTCCAACAGCAGGTATCGGATCGGCGGCGTAACCGGATTTGGCTCAGGAGGCGACAACCTGATCAACCAGGCGGCTGCATCGACGACCGGCCCGTTACCGCCGGGCAACGGCTTGTCCGTCGGCATCTTCCGCCAGACCGCCGGCCAGATCGGTCTGGGGGCATTGGCCCGCGCGCTGGCGTCCGACGATGACGCCAATATCCTGTCCATGCCCAACCTGATCACGCTCGACAATGAAGAAGCGAAGATCATCGTCGGCCAGAACGTACCTTTCGTTACAGGCCAATATACGACAACGGCTTCGGGCGGCGGGGCGGGAGTGAACCCGTTCCAGACCATTGAACGCAAGGATATCGGTTTGTCGCTACGCGTGCGGCCGCAGATCTCCGAGGGCGGCACGGTCAAGATGGCGATCTATCAGGAAACGTCGAGCGTGTTCGACTCATCGGGCACTGCCGGCATCGTCACCAATAAACGTTCCATTGACACCAACGTGCTGGTGGATGATGGACAGATCATCGTGCTGGGCGGCTTGATCGATGACAGCATGCAGGATAGCGTGGTGAAGGTTCCGGGTCTGGGCGACATCCCCATCATCGGCAATCTGTTCAAATACCAGAAGCGCAGCCGCAAGAAAACCAACCTGATGGTGTTCCTGCGTCCGACCGTGGTACGCAGCAGCGAGCAGAGCGTGAACCTGGCGACCGATCGCTACGATTTCATCCGCAACGAGCAAATCTCGGGACAACCGGAGCAGAAACTCACATTGCCGGACATGGGCGCGCCGTTGTTGCCGCCGCTGCAGGATGGCCGCATGGTTGGCGGGACATTGTCCGGCCAGCCCGAGCCGGGCGCATCGGCAAATACCCAACCTGTTGTGCAACAACCCCCCCCGCCGGAGCCCGCTCCGTAGGGCGGGTCACACCCGCCATTGCAGCGTTGGTGATGTGGCGGGTGTGACCCGCCCTACGCTGCTCAATAAAAATAAGAGGCCGAGAGAAACAGAGTCAACGCCTGCATCTTTACCTCCTGTATCTGTGAATCTCCCAGTAGTTGAGCCTTCCCGGACCCGTAACGATACGAACTGCCCGCAGTGATGGAGGATTGCCTGGTGAAATAGCTGAGGCTCAAGCTGCCGCCATATAAATCCACGTGGTCGAATGCATTCACGTCGCCACTCTCAATTTTCTTGGTATTCGCCCTGTCCGTAAAGAGGCCGCCCCTGAGCGCCCATTTCTCGCTCAGATAATATTCAGCGCCCAATGCGGCATTCCAGGTTGGCTCCCTGTCACCGAAAACGCTATCATTGACCTTGCTGTAATAAGAGAAATCACCGGAAACGACAAGAACCCTGGAAGGGAAATAGGCAACACCCAGAGATGCCGTAAAAGGCATTTTCCTCTTCTCGTAGCTCGTGATATCCAGACGGCTTATCGTGTTCCCGTCATAAGTCCTGTCTTTGAATATTTGCTGATATGTCGTTGTTGAATTCAATATTATTGCCTGACTTGCAGTAAGTCCCAGCGATAACTTATCAGTCGTGTTCCACATCAAACCGGCTACCGGGCGAACGCCCCATTCTGAAATTTGATAATACTGGTTTGTCCACTCATATTGCGCCGGATTTGAACCAATCGGGATATCCCTGACCAGACGGTTCATTATCCACTGACTGCTCCTGTACTGGGCATATAGCGTTGCTCCTGCCGAAAGACCCTCTCTCAGTTCTATTGCATAAGACGGCCCGAAGTTATAAGTATTTTCGTTCTTGTTGAAGTTGATAATGTATTGATCAACGCCCGGGATGTTGGTAAAAATCTGATCCTGATCCTCCACAATTGAATCCGGCACGGCATAGGAGAAGCCTATCCTCCCTTTTCCGAGAGGCTGGATGATCCCGAAAAAGTTCGGCAGCAACGCCGAAGATGTGCGCTCCCAACCGTTGCTGCCGAGGACGTTCTTGTAAATGGTATTGGTTTGATGAAAGGCGTTGGCGCTGACGGAAACATTGCTTCCCTGGGCATAGACGATACCTGCGGGGTTATAGAACAGCCCTGAAGGGTCATCGGCTATGGCCGTATAGGCGCCTCCCATACCCGCTGCCCGGTCGCCGACCAAGATGTTGTTGTAGTGATATTCATCGGCCAGGGCCGGTAAAGCGAATAGTGAATAGTAAATAGTGAATAGTGTAAGGGCCGTGATGGATCCAGCCTTGACGCGTCTATGCTGACCACGGCTCCCTAACCCCTGACCCTTATCAATTAATTTTGACATTCGCATTAAACCTTTCTTTCACAATGGCCTGTTTCTTTTCAGTCAATTGATTCTCCGCAAGCACGGCATCCACATTATTGATTCTCTCTTCAAAAGAAGGGTGAGTGCCGGTCAGGCTCTTTGTCTCTTTTTCGGCGCCGGAGATCTTCTTGAGATACCTTTTCAAGGCTGTAGGGTCATAACCTGCGACGGCGACAGTCATTGTCGCCACCCTGTCGGAATCGAACTCATCCTGCTTCTTGAGCCCTTTCTCAAAGAGTATCTCAGCAGCCTGATCGACCATCTGGGTAAAAACCACCCGCGCAGCTCCCGAACCCCCACCCAGCACCTGCGCAAAACCTGATACCGGGGATGCATCCGTTCCCTTGATATTCAGTTCCTTGACAATGTGTTTCTCGGTCACATGAGCGATCTCATGGGAAATCACTGCGGCCAATTCCGCCTCGTCCGCCATTCTGGCCACAGCGCCCCTGGTGATGAAAATATAGCCGCCCGGCGCTGCGAACGCATTGACGATATCGGAGTCGATGACGGCAAACCTGAACTCGATCTCGGGCCTGTTGGCAAACTGGGCCATGCCCTTTCCGATCTTGTTCACATACTCGTTGAGCTTGTCATTCTCATAAAAAGCGTACTTGCCCAGTATCCTGGCCGCCAGCGTCCTGCCAAAGACAATTTCCGCCTTTACATCGTCATCAGTGGAAAAAGATTCGGGCTCCTGGTTCACCCTTTTCCTGAAGTCATCCCCGGCAAAGGCCGGCAGCGCCGAACAATGAATTGTAAATATCGCAACAGCCGCCAGTCTCAAGACGCGCGTCCTGAGACTGTTTTCCCGACCCAGGATATTTTTCATTTTCCTATCCCCGCCAGAAGGAAGCTCATCGCCTCATCGTCATTTATCCTGACGGCCTCCATGCGCTCCACTCCCCTGAAGTTCACCTTGTACTTGTCGCTGACCCTGGAACGATCCTCAGCCAGTCCCCTTGCAGCCGCAGCCGTTGTAAATGCGGATGCCCTTTTTCTTGCCCCCGTCTCGAGGTTTTCACTGGTGCCCTCAAGGACAGAAACCCTGCCTGCCGGAGGCTTGGCGCTGACGAGAAGCCGCGAAATCCAGCCGGTCTTGTCCTTATAGCTGATCCTGTGCCAGCCGCCCTTCTTTTCCAGTTCCTTGAGCGCATCGCCTTTTGCCGCCTCAGCCAGCTTTGCAGAGCCGAAGGAAGGCGCCGACAAAATGGGCGCCTTTACGCTCTGCACATACAGATCGGCCGCTTGCGCAAAAGGCGCGACCAGCAATATAGCCACAAGCAATGAATGATGAATGAATGTTTTCATGATAGTTACCTCCTTAGTTAATTCAGTTCCAGTTCACTTCTTCAACATCGTGTAAACCCCGTCCCAATCCGCCGGCGGCTCGACGGCCTTGTATCCCTCGCACCTGCCGACAAACATTTTGCTTACCTTGTCATCGGGACTTATGGCCAGTATCCCGGTGTAGCACTTTATGGCAGCGTTCCAGTCACGCTTCAGATAATGATTGAACGCCTCTTCGGAAAGGGGTGCCAGCCTGTCGGGTGCATCGCCCCCGCGCATGTCACCCCCGTGCATATCAATGGGCTCGTAGATTCTTATCCCCTGCTTCTTGCCCACCACCCTTACCATATCTACTATCCGGCAAGGTATCGAAGATTTGATCGCTTCATGCGTTGACTCGGTGATCAGTATCGGTGAGCCGTATTCCTTCGTCAGCCCCTCCATCCTTGACGCCAGATTAACGTTATCACCTATGATGGTATAGTCCAGCTTTTTTTCGGAACCTATATTGCCAAGAATGACATCGCCGGTATTGATTCCGACACCCATGTCCAAAGGGAAACCCCCTTTGGCGGCGAGCTCCTGGTTGAAAACCTTCAACTGCCTCCGCATGTCAAAAGCGGCAAGGACGGTTTGCATGGCATGGTCGCTGGTCCTTATAGGCGCCCCCCAGAAGGCCATTATCGCATCTCCGATGAACTTATCAAGGGTGCCTTCGTGCTTGAATATCACATCCACCATCTCCCTCAGATAGCCGTTCAGTAACTCTACCACCTGTTCGGCGGCAAGCCTCTCGGATATGGAGGTAAAACCCCTGATGTCAGAAAAAAGGATGGTCAGGTTTTCCTTGCTGCCGACCTCGGCTTTCAGGACATCCTGCGGCGACTTGTCGATCAACGTGGCAAGTATCGAGGGGGAAACATACTGGGAAAGCATCCTCTTGATCTTCCTCTTGTCCTTCCCCTCGGTGATGCTCAGGAACGCAAACGATCCCATCCATGAAATGACGATAGACATGGCAGGCGCCACCATGTCCAGCAGGATGTTGTGCCGGTAGCCCCAGAAGGAAACGGACAGATACAGGAAAGCGAGCAGGAACGGCACGCCCAATTGGTAATATATGACGTTCCGGCTCCACAAGATCGAGACGGTCACGATCACGGCGAGAAGCAGGATGGATAACGAGGTCACGAGTCGGCCCGAATATCTCAGAAAGTCTCCCCTGATGATATTGCTGTAGGCCGATGCATGGAGATATACCCCGGGAATGCCGCTGCCCATCGAAGTCGGCTTCAGGTCCTCGATGCCCACGGCGCTTCCGCCGATAAACACCACCTTGTCCGTGAAATCGTCGGGGCTCACCGGCAAACCTTCCAGATCCCCCGTCTTGATCTTCTGTATCGAGGCGAGAACGCCGCTCATTGAATAAGGCTTGAAGTCCCCGTGCATTTTTATCAGATACGAGCCGTCCTTTTGCAGAGGAATCTCAAGGTTGCCGGCCTGCGCCTGGCCGGGCTGCCTGACACCGATCAGGGATATCTTGTCCGCATCCTGCTTCAGCGATTCCGGTTTCAGGATATTCAGCAAAGGGGCCACTGGAAGGACGGGATAGAACATACCCTGGTAATGGCGGAACAGTTTGGTCCTCCGGTAGACGCCGTCAGGGTCCGACAGGAACTCCACGATCCCCATCCCGTGTGCAGCCTTGTAAAGCTGCTTGAACGGAAGATAGTAATTGTTATGGCTGCTGGCAGGCGCTCCCTTCAAGTCCACCGAAAAATGCCCGGAAAAATCCACGGGCATGGGCCGGTTAAGCAGGCTCTTATTGTATTCATCCTCCTCGTCTATCACGATCTGGGCGGCGTGATAGACATTGCCTGCGGTGGCGGTAGCCTGCACCAGGCTCTTGTCGCTCGGCGACAGCGCGCCCTTAGGCGTGCCGAAGACTCTTTCATTTTCGGTGAACAATATATCGAACAGCACAGCCTTCGCGCCGCTCATCGCGAGAAAGTCCACCACATCCGCATGGACCGACCTCGGCCACGGCCACCTGCCCACGATGGGGTTCATCCCGCGCAGCGACGCCTCATCCACCAGTATGATCGCGACATCGGGCGACGACGGGCTGCTGTTATATTTCGCGCGCATGTCAAACGCCTTGAGCTCCAGCCCGTCAAACAAGCCGGAATAAAAGCCGAGATTGACCAGCAATGCGGCAGCCAGCGCGATCAGCGCGCCGTTCATGGCCTTTCTGTTGGCAAAGCGAAGCATTAATATTATCCTTTATTCCAAATGATCTATTAAGCTTTGTAGGGTGGGCACGTTTTTGTGCCCACGCGGAAATAACCTTCGCTGACCGCGTGGGCACAAAAACGTGCCCACCCTACGACCCGTTTACGGCGACGTTATCGTCAGCGAATAACCCCCGTACTTGCCCGCAGAAAGAGGCCTGCTGGACGAGCTCTTGACCTCGACATAATATGTCCCGGCGGCTGTGGGCGTAAAGCTTACGCTTGAGCCGAGGATGTCGAAACCGTTTTCGTGGCACTCGTCCCACGAATCGCAGACGGCCCAAAAAATATCGGAGGGAACATTATTGGCATAGCTGGCCCCATTCGTATTATCGTTATTCGTATTTGCGACCGGCACCTGATCAGGCGCAATGATCCTGATAACAGTATCGGCCCCATTCCTGAGCACAGTGGTCTTGATTGTATATGCCTGGCCTGCCGTTGCGTCAAAAGCCACATAGTCTACGTCCCCGCTGCCAAACAGAGTGTGATTCTCCGGCGTTGCCAATACCGCCTTCCTTGAAGCATTCGGGGTGTTGTCGCCCGACACCTCATAGCTGTCAGCAGAATACAAAATCGCCCTCGCGTTGAGGGTAGCAGTATTGTCTGGCTTGCCGAGCAGATTCCAGCCGTCCCAGAATACCTCGAAGTTGACCGGGGTCGTGGCATTCTTGACAGAGCTTGAGACAAAGGTATCCCAGATATTCTGCATACCGTAAATATCCCTCAGGTCAATCAGCACCTTGGCCACCGCCGCCTCGTTGCTGGAATAGTAATAATCAGGATTGGATGGGGGATTCCCGAAGTCGAAATAATTGCCACTGACGCCATTGGTGTCAACATAAACAGAGGATGCCATCAGCGGCGTGGTCGAGAGCAGCGGCGAACCGGCGCCGAGCCAGGCCTTTACCGCTCCCGGAAAGAAGTCGCCCCATCCCTCGCTCCATGATAGCCGCAGGTCGAGATCGTTCGAGGAAATATAATGGACGCCGCCCGGGCTGTCGTCCTTCGAAAACTTTGCGGCGATGAAGTGTCCATACTCATGCCACATCACATCGTCATCGTATTCGTCCGTGTCCCCGCCGTAATTCAGGACGTAGATCCCCTCGCCGAACGGACAGTAATAATCCGGGGTGGCGCAATAATATGTCCCGTAATAGCTCCCGACCTGCCAGTAGGACGCGAGGGCAGGCGGATAACTTCCGGAAAGGGACTGTACGAACTCTGCGCCGCTGGTGAAGACATCGAGAATGTTGAACGCGCCGGCAACCGGGCTGGACACCGTAATGGAGATATCCGCCATTGCGGATCCGGACGCAGTGAAATTCGAGCCTGCCGCCGAGTACAGCGCATCGGAAAGGTCTTTCACGCCGGCCAGCGGGGTAGAGGAAGATATCGGTGATGAGGCGGACGAGAGCGCCCGGATATACACCGTGCCGGCATTATAGGCAGTGGGAATGGTCAGGCTATACAACCCTGTTGCATCCGTCGTCCCGGTGGCAATGGTCGCGCCGTTTGTTGCATTGACGGCCTCCACCTCGACAAATCGCGCTGCCTTGTAGGTCGTTTTGCCGGTAAATCCACCGGTCCCATACTCCTTGTCCTCATATTTCACCGTTCCGCTGACCGTCAGGCTGCCGGCCGCCGCCGGGGTCACGGCTAACTCGCTCGATTCGCTGCTTTCGCCGAAACTGTTGACGCCGGTCACGACAAAATAATAAGTCGTCCCGTTGGTCAGCCCTGCACGGTTATACGGGGAAGTGACGCCGGTATACGCCATGCCGCCGGTCAGGGTTGCATAATTAGCTTTGGTCACGCCGCTCTGCGAGGCCATATAAACGTTGTACGATACCGCTCCATTGGGATTCCAGCTCAGCGTCGCCTGCCCGTCCCCGGCCACAGCGGCAACCGCGCCCGGCGGGAGGGGTTTATCCATTAACGCGAACGCCTCGGCTGATTCCAGGCTCTCCCCATAACTGTTGACTGCAGTCACCACATAATAATAAGTGACGCCGCTGGTCAACCCTGCATGGGCGTAACTGGTCGAGGCGATGGCAGATATCTTGGTACTGTTCTTGCTCGCTCCGAGCATGGTAGACCAGTAGATATTATAGGAAGTGGCATTGGCAACACCGTTCCAACTGATGGTCAGCTCGTTGGTGGTGATGCTGGAAATGACCACATTGACCCCGTTCGGCGTGGCGGGCGGCCCCTGTATCACCTGCGACGAATCCCCGCTCCCGCCGCAGCCGGACAGGAAAAGGACAAGCAGGATGAAACAGGTTACGCCGATTGCGCCTTGCTCCTTGCGCTTTTCAATTCTCATATTGCTTTCGCATTTCACATTTTGAATTTGCTGTTTACCCAGGTAGATATTCATTATCGCTGAGTGTAATTACCGCACACATTCCCTCTCCCGCAAGCGGGAGAGGGCGAGGGCAATAGTGCAGCTCGTAGGGCGGGTACGAAAAACTTTTGTCCCGGCACCGGTGTGACCCGCCCTACTTGACTTTGCGTTCAGTTGACCCGGTACTCCCTGATCTCCCTGCCCTTGTTGTCCTTCTTTTTCTCCGGCAGAGCGGCGGGTTTTTTCTGCGCATTCCTGCCCATGATGTATTCCGTCTCCGCGGCGAACGACGCCCCCTCGGACGGGGACATCGAAATCCGAGCGCTGACCTTCCCGTTGCCGTGCATGGGCGCGCGCACGGTGATCAACAGCGTCTTGTCTTCGCCTTTTCTGGCCGGTCCTGTCCATGAGGTTTCGCCGGACAACAGCGTCACCCGGCCGTGCAGTTCCACATTGATATTCAGCTCATCGGTGTCGGCAAGAGTCCTTCCGGTGATGTTGAGATCGATGACTTCGCCGGGTCTGATATCGGCAGCAGCGATGCCGGGTTGCGCAGGCGATATGCTCACCTGAAGCGGGGAGCGCGGCTTTGCAGCATGGACAAGAAGCGGTTCCAGAAGCACAGCGATCAATAAAGCCAGCAATACCTTTTTCATAATGCCCCTTGCGTTTGGTTCAACCCGGATTGTCCATTAGAGGCTTTCTCTATCGTAGGAGCCAGCTTGCTGGCGAAGTTTTTCGCGAGCAAGCTCGCTCCTACAGTGGGTTCGTGGCCTGATGGATTATCTGGACTCATCATGGAATAAAATCATCAAGACGAGCGCCCGCGCGCAAGCCGTCAATATTCTGGAAATGCGCGTCGAGCGTCAACAGCGCGGCGCCGTGCTCCAGGCTACTGGCCGCAATCCACAGGTCATTAGCGGAAATAGGCTGTCCTTTGCGGCGTTGTGCGGCATAGACCAGCGCATACAGATCTGCTGTGGCGGTCGTGCCGGAAACAACCTTCACGCGCGGGGCATTGAGAAATTGTGTCAGCTCGCTGCGATTATGACTCTCCCGCTTACCTGCGGCAAATCCGCCCAGCAGTTCGCCCAACACGGTAACGCACACGATGATAACGGGTGCGTGTTGCAGCACGGCGACTATTTGCTCATCGCCGCGCTTGAAAGCGGCGTAAGCGCTGGTATCCAGTGCGATGGGTCGCATCGCTTATTTCCACAGCGCCGCGTCAACCTCGGCAAAAGCAGCCGTGTTGCGCTCAAAGGCTTGCGCCTCTTTCGCACTCCAGGTGCCCGCCAGGGTATCGAGATCATCAAACTTTTTTAATACGTTCAACTGAACCGGGGCGCCGGTGTCCTGCAATAGGCGCAAAACCAAGCTATTGAGGCTGCTACCCTCTTGCTCCGCCTGACTCTTGAGCCGGATCAGCGCCTTTTCGTCGAGCCCTCGAATACTCATCGTCGCCATGATGTCACCTTTAAAATCAATTTGAACGCACACATAGTAGCACTTCGGATTGAGGAAATCATCCGGCAACACCCGTTATGTATATCGTTTCCACGCGGGGCGTGGGAACGATGGGAATTTCATTTTCCGGACAAAAAAAGGGGTGAGGAAAACCCCCACCCCTGATTTGCGGCATCGCTCCTGCTATCTGTTGCGATTGATGCTCTTCAATTGCTGCTTCATCATTTCGGACGCCACTGCCGGATTCCTGGCCGCCGCACCGCCAGCCTTGGCGCCGGGTTTGTAGTAGTACGAATACCCGGTTGATCCGCTTGTTCCGTCATTGTAGTACACCTGCATTCCGTGGCTCGCATACGTCACATCATCATAGGCATACACATGGATATAGGTATAGCTTCCTGTCCCGAAATCAGCGGTGAAGGAGAAAGCGCCGGTAGCAGAATCGTAGGTAATGGCTTTATACCCATATACATTCTGATCATTCGTATCCGACGAATAATCGGTATAGGTATATGAATAGGTCACGTTGTTCCAGACACCCATGCTGGCTTTGACTATCGTCGGCTTATAGCTGGGGGGGCTATTAACCGGATCCGATATGGTTCCGGTAACCCCCTGGAGTCCAGTAACAAAGGCTGTCGTAGTCGTGTTGACCGGCGTAACGATGTTTACAAACTTCGGCTTCAAAACCCCATTTGACGAGAAGATAGCCACAGACTGAGAATTCCATGCGGTATCGTTCAGGTAAATGTAATTCCACTCGCCAGATGTCCCGCCATATACCGTAACGCCGGAAATCGAGTAGCTACCGCCAGCGATGGGAAAGGAATGGCTGCCGCCGGTCGCATCGGTGTAATACCCGGTGCCGTCAGGTGCGGTGGTTGTGCCGGAGATGGTTACGGTAGTCGCTGTGCCGGCATCCCATTGGTTATAACCGCAACTGCCTGTATAGGTCACAGTTCCGGGAGATACCGTCGCCGTCAGGGCAGGCTGAGCAATATTCGTATTGATGGCATAGACGTAGAGATACTGCGAGTTATACCCATCGCCCAGGGTCACAGAATTGGTTCCATTGTAAACCGGCATGGGGATAGACCAATTGCCGCTTGTATCGGCAGTTGTGGAATACGTCTGCGGCGTGCAGGCATACGACGATGCGGTGATGGTGCGGCCCGGCCTGCTGCTGGTGCCGGTCAACGTGATGGCCGTGTTTGATAGGGCATCATAATTCCCAAATGTAATAGGAGTTATTGCTACTCCGCTGCTATCCAACACCGAAGATAACGTCATCGTCGGAGGGATATAGCTACATGATGTCCCTGAAGTCGTCACCTTGACGCCGGTCCACATCCAGTTGAGGTCGTAGACGTCGATGTTGTTGTAGCTCCCAGTCCCGCTTACCAGCGGCACGCTGAAGCTGAAGGCGATCGGGGTATCCGGCGTACCGGTCAGGACCAGGTTCTGGTTCTCGTAGTTGTAGCTCGTCCCGTCAAATCCGTTCCAGTAGACGTAGAGGTTGCCGGGTTTGGCCGTGCCGGTCACGGTCGCGGTACAGCCTGTGACCGCTACGCTGGCGCCGCCCAGGGTAACCGTGGGAGCAGTCCCGTTAACGGCGGTTATGGTGGGTTTCACAGCCGCCTTGCCGGTCGTGGTGTAGATGTTGACCCCGTACCAGTTATAGTTGCTGTCGTTGAGGGAGACATAGTTCCAGCCGTTATACAGCGTCACATCCAGCGTAAAGGCGCCGTCAACGGGAGAAACGTTCAGCGTGCCATTGCTATAGCCGCCGTCGCTGCTGATGTAGTAGTTTCCGTTCGCGAGATTCTTGAACTTGCCCGTTATCGTCACTACATTATCGCTGTCCGCGCTGGCGTCATAATCGGCGCTGCTGCCATAGCTGCTGGTCAGACTCGCCGTAGTCACTCCGGTGATGCTGATGTTCGGCACCCACGGCGTGCCGGTATCGGTGTAAACCCCGATATGGTCGCCATGCCAGGTCCAGCCATAGGTAGCATCATTGTATCCTGCGCCCGCGTTGATCCAGTTGTCGCCCGGATAAATGTCCAGGGTTACGCTGAATGTGCCGTAAGTTGAAACAGGCGTTACAGGCGCGGAAACGTAGCTGTAGGCGCCGGAAGCGTCGTTCGATACGTTCACATCAACAGATGTCACGCCGGGCAGCTTCACCGTATCCACCGTGCCGCTGATGGTCACCTTGGTGGCGCCTGTCGTGGCCGAGTAGTAGTTCCACGTGTCACCGGTAAGGGTAGGAGCGCCTGCCGTGTCATCCTTCACCAAAGTGATATCAACTGCCGGCAGGAGCCCGCCTGTGGTGCTGATGCTGAAACTCTTGTACAGGCCGACCCCGTCGTAGATACTGATCCAGTTCCACCCTTTGGACAGATCTATGGTCTGCGTAGCGACGCCGCCCGAGAAAACAAGCGGATAACTCATGTAGTAATTGCCGCTTACAGTCATATAGCCCGAGGTCGCGCCCGTGTTCGCCGTGGTGACCTTGATGGTCGCCTGAGCGGCCGATCCGGCGTCATAGCCGTCGTAGTTCACCGAATAGGTCAACGGAGTGACGGTAACCGCGGCGCCGCTATACACCTGTGCCGTAATCTCCTTGTACACGCCGTTTACGCTGAAGCTGTTCAGCGTGCTGATCGCGGAGATGTCTTTCAGTATCTCAAGCGGGGTCTTGTTGAGTATGGTGCTGACAGTGATGGTCTTGAGTCCTATGACCTCCCAGTAATACTGTCCGCCATCCACCAGGAAATTCGCCGCTGACGTATCAAACCCAAACTTCCCGGCCACGCCAGTGCCGCCCGCGTCCACGCAGGACGTGGTGGTGGCAGGAGAGAAGCTGGTCACCGTGTTCGGAAGCGCGCAAGCCCTTCCGTTTTCCGGGTCGCGCGCGTCGATGCGGATCAGCACGTAGCTGGATACGCCCGCTGCCGCATCCCATGAATGAGTGACAGGATACGTCGTTGGCAAATCAATCTTGCCGCCGTCAGCGATCGAGGCGCTGTTCTGTGTCAGCTTCAGGTTGTCTATCAGATCAGGGAAGCTGATGGTCTTGTCCCGCGTGTCTACGCCCACCGAGGCCCTGACGATAGTCCATGCCCCGTTCACTTTCTGAACCGTGGCATAGAAGGAATCAGTCGGCATCGTGTCGAGACACCGCTGACTGGTATTGGCGGATGTAGCGACCATGCTGAACTCGAAATCGGCATTGTCGCCGACCACGTTGATCGTGCCGGCCACATCGCCGGTGATGGTCGTTCCGCAGAATTCCCATTGCGGGAAAGCGTGCGCTTCGAGCATGTCAGCAAATTCGCCGAGACTCAGGCGTCCGTCATGGTTGAGGTCATCAGACGAATCAATTTTTGCGTCTTCAAAATAGAAGTCACCCGCCATCAGTCCCTTCAACTGGGTGATGTTGCGGTCGCTGAACGCCCTGATCCACTTGCCCAGCACGTCTTTCACCGCGGCCTGCGCCTGCTGGGTCGTGGTTGAGGCGCCGGGATCAACACCGCTGGTTGCGGCAGCGTTGTTCGTTACAAGGGAACCGGACAACGAGATCATCGCTATGCCGTTCAGCCCTTTGCCGCCAGACACGGTCAGAGTGTAAGTGGTGCCTAGCTGTAACGGCTCGCCAAGCACAAACTCATAAACATACAAACCGGACGTATTCTTGCCTACAAACAGAACACCGGGCTTGGCTCCCAGGCTGGATACACCGGAAATCTGTCCATCAAGGGTCAGTCCATTCACGTCTAGCTGTTTGTTCGCCCTGATCCGGATCGGCTTCGTCACGTCGACGGCCGAACCCATTTCAAGCACTGTGGGGCTTTCCCATTCCGCTGTCGGCGCAACGGTATCTACCGCTACCGCCGTGAAGGTACCCGTCGCGGTTTTCGCCAGCGCATTTCCGTAAACATTCTTGACCGTATTGGCGGAAGTATTGGAATCCGATCCCTTGACCGTGATGGTGTAGGCCGTGCCTACAGTCAGCGATACCCCCGTAGCAGGGTAAAAAGTCGCGGTGGTCCAGTCTGCCGACAGCGACCATTTGCCGCTCACGGATGGAGAAATGGATATGCCGTTGGTCAGGCTGCCGCGCGACATCGGGGCGCTGAAGCTCACCTGGATCGCCGCATTCGCCGGCAGTTGAGTCGCGACGCTACCCCAGGTCTGGGTGCCGTCGGTATTCTGTTTTGCGCCTATCATCGCGGTCACGGTCGGCAGGTCAGTGCCTTCTGCGGCGACAAGATCATCGACGGTTACAGTCCCGGAAAAACTGTTGACGACGGTCTGGATTGCGACAAGCGCTTGTGTTGTCATTCCAAGAATGGGGTCAAATCCGCCTGCCTTATATGCCAGCAGGGTATATTTCCCTGCCGGTATGCTGGCTCCGTCGGTGTAATCGTTGTTATTGTAGGATGCATTTTTCAGCAACGACATGCTGTAGGAGCCATCGCTTCCCGTCGTGGCGTCCGACACCGGATAAAGCCATTCCGGATGATCCGCGTTGTACAGGTAGACAGTGCCGCTGGAAAAAGCGGTTGCATTAAGCGTTTTTTCGAGGAGAGCAGACTTCAGAACAGAGGAGGAGGATGCTTTTCTGGAAGCCTTGTACATCTTGCTTCCGGGCTTGCCTTTGGGGGCGTTCAGCATGGCTTTCTTCAAAGCCGGCTTGCCGGTCACCGTGTTCGACAGCGTCACCTTGCCTGATACGGTCGTCGTGGTTGTTGTCCCGCCGCCTCCGCCGGCAGGGGCTGCCGACCCGCCACCGCCGCCGCAACCGGCCAGCAACAGCGCAAAGACCACAGAGAGCAATACCGACAATATGCTGTTTGTACCCTTCAGACTCCGTTTCATGACTATCCCCTCGATGAAATTAATGTATGGATGATAAAAAACTGAAATGCGATTAAATCCTTTGCTCGCTTAATGCCGACTTTCGCTGATTTGATGTGTCCGTGGCTGTCTGACCCGCCCGCTATGATATTTTCCGTCCTGATTCTCACACCGGATTTTTGTCTTGTCAAATAATCAAATTAATAAATATTACCGAATTTACATGCAGGCCGGCGTTGCGCCTGGATTTCCCCGAAAAATCATCATGTTCCACGGATAACCTGAAAAAAAACAAATAACCCGCAGGCCGGATTGTGGTATCTGCCGCAGGATATTTGAAACGCAAACAATATTCAGTGATTTATATCACCGGAAATGAAAAAAATCAGCCGTGTTGGTGAAGCAGTTCACTAAGCCGGGATAATATCTGCGGAGGTGCGGTTGTTATCATCCCGAATAATTCGTTAAACCGTCATTCCGGCGTAGGCCCATAAGCGCTAACTTATCTTATTCCTCCCCCTTGAAGGGGGAGGTTAGGTGGGGGATGGGGTTTATAACCATGAAATTCAACCCCATCCCCACCCCAGCCCTCCCCTTGAAGGGGAGGGGGAAATACTCT
>Ga0154718_1006_pt2 | contig 37144 bp, 32 predicted proteins | sample Rifle2008BG16ft_FD_105726 | JGI IMG/M metagenome (GOLD analysis project Ga0154718, IMG submission 105726) | Betaproteobacteria bacterium RBG_16_56_24
CATACAGCCTGATTTTTCACCATACATGGGTGCGTTCCACGCACCCATGATTGTTGATGTTTTAAAATAGAATGGTAAAAAGTTGTGGCTGGCTAAAGCCCAACCCTTTGCAGGGTTGCCAAAAATTGCGCTGCATCCTGATGTCCCGTCACGCGGAAATCTTCCATTTCTTTGCCTTGGGCATCGAAGAACAGTATGCCCGGGGGGCCATACAGGCCAAAACGTTTCAGCAGGGCTTTATCTGCTTCGTTGTTGGCGGTGACATCTACCTGAAGCAGCAACACCGGTTTTAGCCTGGCCTGTACGGTGGCATCGGAAAAGGTAAAGCGCTCCATTTCCTTGCAGGAGATGCACCAGTCGGCATAGAAGTCCAGCATCACGGTCTGTCCGCGTGCCTGGGACATGCGGCTATCGAATGCTGCAACATCCTTGATACGGGAAAATCGCAGCGTGGCAGGTGCTTGCACTTCGGCGCGGCCGATGTTGCCGAGCGGGCGCAGGATATCATGCGCGCCCGACAGTGCGCCGATCAGATAAGCCACGCCCAGCAGCAGCGCGAACAGGCCGATGCCCTTGAACAGTTTGTGCCAGCCGTTGGCATTGTGCGACAGAGCATCCAGCGCGTGCAGGTAGATCCCCGAGAAGATCAGCAATGCCGCCCACAGCAGCATCTGCACGCCGATGGGCAGCAGCGGTTGAACGATCCAGATCGCCAGCGCCAGCAGCATCACACCGAAGAAACGCTTCACTGCTTCCATCCAGGCGCCGGCTTTGGGGAGCAACACGCCCGCCGAACTGCCGATCAGCAGCAGCGGCGCCCCCATGCCCATTGCCAGCGCGAACAGCGCGACACCGCCCAGCAGCGCGTCATGCGTCTGGCCGATATACAGCAGCGCACCGGCCAGCGGCGCAGCCACGCAGGGTCCCATGATGATGGCCGACAGCGCGCCCATCACGAACACGCCGGAAAGATGGCCGCCATGCAGCTTGTTGCTGGTGTCGGTGAGTTTGCTCTGCAGCGCGGACGGCAATTGCAACTCATAAAAACCGAACATGGACAACGAAAGCAATACGAACACGGCGGAGAAGCTGCCAAGCACCCAGGGCGTTTGCAGCGCGTTGGAAATCAATTGGCCGGAATATCCCGCCGCCACACCCGCAGCGGCGTAGGTGATCGCCATGCCCAGCACGTAAGCCAGCGACAGGATGAAAGCGTGCATATGGGTGATCTTGTGGCCGCGTCCGACGATGATGCCGGACAGGATCGGGATCATCGGAAACATGCAGGGTGTGAGGGAGAGCAACAATCCCGCGCCGAAAAAGAAAGAAACAATCAGCCAGAAATCGCCGCCTTTGAAGAGTTTGGCGATTTGCGAACCTTCTGAAGGGGCAGCGAGGGGCGACGAAGACGCGGCGAGAGGCGGCGGAGTTTCAGCCATGACGGGCGGGGCTGGCTGGCCGGATTTTATATCCGGCAGGCTGATGCGCAGTGCCTTGGTAATGGGCGGGTAACACAGACCTTGTTCACTGCAACCTTGATACACGGCATCCAGCACGATATTCTCGGCGGAAACTGCGCCGCGTTGCAGCGTGATTTCGGCCTGAAATGATTGATGGAAAACTTCGGTATCACCGAAGTTGGGGTCGCGTTTCATCTCGCCTTTTGGCAATCTCACCGATGCGATTTTGACCGCGCTGTTCTTGACCGCAAAACTGATCTTATCGCGAAACAAATAATAGCCTGGCGTCACCCTGAAGCTGACCTGCAAGGTATGCGGGTCGCGCACCACAACCTGCGAGCCGAACGCTTCGTCCGCTGGCAGGAAAACGGGCTGCCCGGAGCTGCCAAGACCGGCCATTTTATCCAGAATCCCTTCAGCCATTGAAGCAGGGGAGGCAAAACATAGCAACAGCAGTAAAGACAAGCGCATAATCATTCCTTGTTGATTGTTGTTTCGTTATCTATCCAGCCCAGATAAGCAGGAAAACCTGTTGTTGCCGAGACAGCAATGATCTCGGGAAGTTCGTAAGGATGCGCCTTGCGTATCAATTTTTCAAGGCGCGGGTAAGCGTCCAGAGTGGTCTTGATCAGCAGCGGCACTTCAGTGGCGGATTCGATATTGCCTTTCCAACGATAAGTAGAGGTGCAGGGCGCGAGCTGATTCACACAAGCGGCTGCACGCGCCTCGATAAGCTGACGCGCAAGCTTTTCCGCAGATGGCGCGTCGGGCAGATTGGTTATCACTAACAAAATATCGTTCATCTTTAAAATTGAAGTTCTAGCATGTTTACGATTTTGCAAAACGCAATCCAAGTTGCAGCAACTCATCCCACACATCACCCTGGCGCAACCCCTTGATGATCTTGTCCAATCGCGCAGCCTGTTGCATGGCGCGTTCAATGTGCGGAAACCTCAGGCGCCGTGCCGCGTTTTCAACCAATCCCTGACGCGGCCCCCACACCCGGGCATCACGCATCGCGTTGTTGATGTTGCCGCCGCGCTGCGCGGCGAGCAGTACTTTGCCCAGCGTGCGGATCTCCTCGCTGATCGCCCACAGTATCAGCACGGTTGCAGTTCCCTCCGCGCGCAAACCGTCAAGGATATGCGCATAGCGCGCGGCGTTTCCGCTCAGCATGGCTTCCGAAAGTTTGAAGATATCGTAACGCGCCACATCCATTACCACGTCTTTGACCTGATCGAAAGACAGCGAACCGGCAGGAAACAGCAGAGCGAGTTTCTGTATCTCCTGGAACGCGGCGAGCAGGTTGCCCTCGCAGCGATCGGCAAGAAATTCCAGGGTTGCGTCGTCAGCGGTTTGATCCTGCCGCTTGAGACGAGCGGCGATCCAGCGCGGCAGCGCGCTGCGCGGGATGTCGTCGGCGGAAATCATCACGCCGTGCTGTTGCAACGCGGAGAACCACTGGCTCTTCTGCGCGGTCTTGTCGAGCCTGGGCAGAGAGATCAGCGTAAGCACGTCTTCGCTCAGGCGGGCACAATAATCCTGCAAAGCCTGCCCGCCTTCCACACCGGGCTTGCCGGACGGGATGCGCAGGTCCACCAGTTTGCGGGAAGCGAACAGGGAAAGACTTTGCGCGCTGCTGCGCAACTCGTTCCATTTGAAGTGCCGCTCAACGATGTATATCTCGCGCTCGCCATATCCTGCCGAACGCGCCGCCGCGCGTATGCTGTCCGCCGCTTCGATCGCCAGCAACGGCGCATCGCCGCATATCACGTAAAGCTGCTTGAGGCCTGAAGCAAGATGGCGAGGAAGCTCTTCGCTGGTGATAGCCATGGTTTGTTCTGTCAGTAATTGGCTGGCAGCAATTTGGCAGCGCATTGTGCGCGAGAAAGCGGCCTGTTTTTCATCTGTCTTCTGTCTTCTGTTTTCTGTCTTCTGACTGCGGGCTGGCATGGCCCAAACGGCGCACGATTTGTTGCACCATGTCCGAGCGCATGCTTTGGTAGAGCAAGGTCTCTTCTGATTCCTTGGCGAGGATACTGGTGTCATCAAAAGAATAATCGCGGCGTAGCGCAATCTCTTCGGCAGGGATCCAGTCTTGTTGCCTGATGTCATATGCGCGTAGCGATACGCGGTAAACAAGACGAAATTCATTTACGCGTCCGCTTCCTCCCAGAGTCAGGATCTGCTTGTCAGTGATTTCATGGACGATCTTGAGCACCAGGTCTGCCCGCTCCGGGGAATCGGCCAGCCGCACACGGTTGGCTTCAAGATTGCGCCGCAGATCGGCGATAAAAGGCGTATTGGGGTTCGCTGCATCCAGATACAATGTTTTGAATGGCATGTTCGCCTGTCCGCGAAGGTGAAAGCCGCATGCTGCCAGCAGCAGTGCGGCCAGCATCAGGGTGAACAATCGTGTGATTACGCGCATCGCCATGCTCCTAGACAACCACGTTGATCAAGCGGCCCGGTACGATCACGATCTTCTTCGGGGTCGCGCCCGCCAGATGCTTCTGCACTGCTTCGTGTGACAGAGCAAGCTGTTCCAGCGTTGCCTTGTCGGCATCCTTCGCGATGCGCAAGTTGCCGCGCAGCTTGCCGTTCACTTGCAGCACGACATCAATCTCGTCCTGCACCAGAGCGGCTTCGTCCACTTGCGGCCAGGGAGCAGAGAGGATGTCGTCGCCGTAGCCGAGTTCTTTCCACAGTGCCTGCGTGGCATGTGGAACAATAGGTGAGAGCAGGCGCAATAAGATCGAGAGCCCTTCTTTGACAACTTCATCGTTCACGCCCGCCAGCCGATCCAGCGCATTCAATATTTTCATCGCTGCCGAGGCCACGGTGTTAAATTGGTGCTTGACCATGTCGTAGTTTGCCTGCTTGAGCACAGAATGGATTTCGAGACGCGTGGCTTTCTGCAAATGAGCAGCAATCGCGGGACCGCCACCAGTATTGACTTTCACGCCATAGTTCCACAGCCTCCGCAGGAATCGCGATGCGCCTTCCACACCCGAGTCATTCCATTCCAGTTGCTGGTCGGGCGGGGCGGCGAACATCATGAACAGGCGTGCGGTGTCCGCGCCATACTGGTCGATGATGGCCTGCGGGTCCACGCCATTGTTCTTGGACTTCGACATCTTCTCGGTGCCACCGATGATGACGGGTTGACCGTCGGCCTTCAGCTTTGCGCCGATGGGGCGCGCCTTCGCGTCGGTCTCAACTTCTACGTCGGCAGGATTGATCCACAGTTTCTTGCCGGATGCATCTTCGCGATAAAAGGTCGGCGCGATCACCATGCCTTGAGTCAGCAGATTTTTAAAAGGCTCATCTCCAAAAACAAGACCCTCATCCCGCATCAGCTTGTGGAAGAAGCGCGCATACAGCAGATGCAGGATCGCGTGCTCGATGCCCCCGATATATTGATCTACCGGCAGCCACTGTTGCGCCCGCGCCTTGTCCACCATGCCGGTGCCGCAATCGGGGCTGGCATAGCGCGCGTAATACCAGGACGATTCGACAAAGGTATCCATCGTGTCAGTTTCGCGTCGTGCTGCTCCGCCGCATGTCGGGCAGAAGGTCTCGTAAAATTCCGGCATCTTCGCAAGCGGCGAACCCGCACCGTCTGGCACCACGTTCTCAGGCAATACCACAGGCAATTGATCGTCCGGCACCGGCACATCGCCGCACTTTGCGCAATGAATGATCGGGATCGGGCATCCCCAGTAGCGCTGGCGCGAGATGCCCCAGTCGCGCAGGCGGAACTGCACCTGTTTGTCACCCAGACCTTTGGCTTTCAGGTCGGCGGCGATGGCGTCCACCGCCTGCTCGTAATTCAATCTGTCGTATTTGCCGGAGTTCACGCATACGCCATCTTTAGTGGCGTACCACTCTTGCCAGGCTTCAGTGGAGAAGGGGGAAGAGGGAAGGGAGAAGGGTAACGGCGGCGCGGAGGTTTTCCCCTTTCCCTTTCCCCCTTCTCCCTTCTCCGCAATGACCTGCTTGATAGGCAGCCCATATTTCTTCGCAAAGCCAAAATCCCGTTCGTCATGCGCCGGCACCGCCATCACCGCGCCCTCGCCATAGCCCATCAGCACATAGTTGCCGATCCATACCGGGATTTGTTCACCGGTCAACGGGTGGGTGACATTGATGCCCGTCGGCACTCCCTTCTTTTCCATCGTGGCGATGTCCGCTTCGGCTACGCCGCCACGCTTGCATTCCTCGATGAACGCGGCAAGTACCCGATTGCCTTGTGCAGCGCAAGTTGCCAGCGGGTGCTCGGCTGCTATCGCGACGAAAGTTACGCCCATGATGGTGTCGGCGCGGGTGGTATAGACCCACAGCTTGTCTTTCTCAAGGGCGCTCCCCCCTTCCAACTTCCCCCCGGAGGGAGGAAGAGCAACCGTCCCCTCTCCCATCGGGGGAGGGTTAGGGAGGGGGTGGCTGTTCGGGGGAATTTCATATTCAAACGCGAAACGCACACCAAAGCTCTTGCCTATCCAGTTGCGCTGCATGGTCTTGACCTGTTCCGGCCAGCCCGGCAGGCCATCCAGTCCCGCAAGCAGTTCTTCGGCATATTGAGTGATGCGGAAAAAATACATCGGGATATCACGCTTTTCCACCAGCGCGCCGGAACGCCAGCCGCGGCCATCTATCACTTGCTCGTTGGCCAGCACGGTGTTGTCTGCCGGGTCCCAGTTCACCGAGGAGGTCTTCTTGTAGATCACGCCTTTCTTGAACAAACGCGTAAACAGCCATTGTTCCCAGCGGTAATAGTCCGGCTTGCAGGTTGCCAGTTCGCGCGACCAGTCTATGCCCAGCCCGAGAGTCTTGAGCTGCTTCTTCATGTATTCGATGTTGGAGTAGGTCCATGCGGCGGGCGGAACCTTGTTCTGGATCGCGGCGTTTTCCGCAGGCAGGCCGAACGCGTCCCAGCCCATCGGCTGCATCACGTTGTAGCCCTTCATGCGGTGGTAGCGGCTCAATACATCGCCGATGGTGTAGTTGCGCACGTGCCCCATGTGCAGCTTGCCGGACGGGTAAGGGAACATGGACAGGCAATAATATTTGGGCTTGCCGGACTGTTCGTCAGCACGAAACGCCTGGCGTTCGTCCCAGTGCTGCTGTGCTTGCTGTTCGATGGATTCAGGATGATAGTCGGGTTGCATGATGGCTGCGTGATTGCTGGGATTTCCGGTGCCGCATTATAGCGGCATCCCCCCTGCTACGCTCGAAAGCCATTCTGTTATAGAATCACGTTGCAAAATATTATTAATCTGCTCAGGAATCCCTTACCATGTCCCGCAAGCATCCCGTCATCGCCGTCACTGGCTCTTCCGGCGCAGGCACCACCACGGTCAAACGTGCCTTTGAAAATATCTTCCGCCGCGAAAATATCCGCGCTGCTGTGATCGAGGGCGACAGCCTGCACAGTCTGGACCGCATGGCGTTCCGCGCAGCGGCGGACGAGGCGGCTAAAGCCGGGCACAATAACTTCAGTCACTTCGGCCCGGAGGCCAACCACTTCGACAAGATCGAGGAGATGTTCAAGGTCTACGGCGAATCCGGCATGTGCAAGCGCCGCTATTACGTGCATAGCGATGCCGAAGCAGATCTGCACAGCAAGCACTTCGGCATCACCGACCTGAAACCCGGGGTATTCACTCCCTGGGAAGATATCGAAAAGAATTCCGACCTGCTGTTCTACGAAGGACTGCACGGTTTGGCGAGGGATGACAAAACTGATGTGTCCAAATATGTCGACCTGGGTATCGGCGTCGTGCCGGTGGTCAACCTGGAATGGATACAGAAGATTCATCGGGATCAAGCCGAGCGCGGTTATTCTGCGGACGCGACCGTGGATACCATCCTGCGTCGCATGCCTGACTATATCAAGTACATCACTCCGCAATTCTCGCGCACCCACATCAATTTCCAGCGTGTCGCGACGGTAGACACCTCCAACCCGTTCATCGCGCGTGACATTCCGACGCCGGATGAAAGCTTCGTGGTGATCCGCTTCCGCGACCCCAAGGGCGTGGATTTCCCGTATATGCTCTGCATGATTCCCGGCTCCTCCTTGTCCCGCGCCAACACTCTGGTGGTGCCCGGCGGCAAGATGAGCCTTGCGATGGAAGTCATCCTTGCGCCTATCTTGCACAACATGATCGAGAACAAGAAGAAGTAAGGGCGCCTCTAAAAATTCAAAATCCTAAGCCAGGCAAGGCGCGAAATAAATTTTCGCGCGCCGCATATGTTTGATATGTAAGCGTTAAAATTTATTGAGCAACGCAGCATCGCGACGGAGTTTGGATTTTTAGAGGTGCCCGTAAGGTTCTCATGAAAGACAGACGGGGAAGCAGGCGGTGAGTTTGCTTCCCCGTTTATATTTGCTGGCGCGTCGTAACGGAAGCCGATAGCATCTGCAAAGTTATGCCTCTGTAAAAACAAACCCGCAATCCGCAGAAGGTTGACGCAGCCATGACAAAAGTCTAAATTGCGTTACCCAACACATCCAATATTTCAGGAGATAAACATGGCTGTACTCGTCGGCAAACCCGCCCCGGATTTCAACGCCGTTGCCGTGATGGGCGACAACGACTTCAACGAAACATTTAATCTGAAAAAGCACATTGCCGGAAAACATGCCGTGGTGTTTTTCTGGCCGCTGGATTTCACCTTCGTGTGCCCTTCCGAGATCATTGCTTTTGATCACAGGCTGGACGAATTCAGGAAGCGCAATGTCGAAGTGATAGGCGTTTCGATAGACTCGCATTTCACTCATCTGGCATGGAAGAATACCCCGGTCAACAATGGCGGCATCGGGCAGGTGCGCTATCCGATGGTTGCCGACATCAAACACGAGATATGCAAGGCCTATGATGTGGAAGCCGACGGCGGCGTGGCATACCGCGGTTCGTTCCTGATTGACCGCGCCGGTGTGGTGCGCCATCAGGTGGTGAACGATCTGCCGCTGGGCCGCAATATCGACGAAATGTTGCGCATGGTGGACGCGCTGCAATTCACCGAGGAACACGGCGAAGTATGCCCGGCGGGCTGGAGCAAGGGCAAGGCGGGTATGGGCGCTTCCACGGAAGGGGTGGCCAAGTATCTGGCTTCGCACGCTAAAGAGCTGTAGTCAGCTTTACCCGCGTGGTGTTTCGCCAAATTTCCTGGTGATCCCTGAAGGGAAGACATATGCACCAACTGCTGATCGAATTGGTGGAAATGGTCGTGCCGTGGATCGAGATGACCGGCATAGGCGTGGTGCTGTGGGGCGCGATCGAAGGGCTGATCAAGTTATTCCTGCGTATCAAGTCGGTGCTGGTCAGGGAATCCCAATTGGTCCCGATCAGTCACATCCGTGCCGCAATCGGTGAGAAAACGGCGCTGGGACTGGATTTCTTCCTGGCCGGAGACATTATTCAGACCATCATGGTGCCTACCTGGGAATCGCTCGCCATCCTGGGCGGCATCGTGGTAATCCGCACCGTGATTGCATTTTTTCTCAACAAGGATCTGAGGGAACTGGCCGGGAAATAATTCAAAGCCTGTTCGTGTTTTTCGTGGACATCTGCTTTTCTCAGGGTGATCTGAATTTCAGCTATTCAAGTTGTTTGCAGGACTGCTAGAATCGCCACAACTGTTATATTGAGCGAGTGCCGATATGCTGATCTGGTTTGTCATTCTTTACCTGCTGTTTTCTGTTGGCATCGGACTGTACGCCTCCAGGCGCGTACATAACTCCAGGGATTTTGTCGTTGCCGGGCGACACTTGCCCTTGCCTGTCGTGACCGCGACGGTATTCGCCACCTGGTTCGGCGCAGAAACCGTACTGGGCATTTCTGCCACCTTCGTGCAGAAAGGCCTGGGGGGTGTGGTCGCCGACCCGTTTGGCGCAAGCATGTGCCTGATTATCGCCGGGATGTTTTTTGCGCCGCTGCTGTATCGCATGAATCTGCTGACCATAGGCGATTATTATCGCGCCCGTTACAACCGTGCGGTGGAGTTGATCATGACGGTGTGTATCATGATTTCCTATCTTGGCTGGGTTTCCGCGCAAGTGGTGGCGCTGGGGCTGGTATTCAACGTGGTCAGCGGCGACGCTATCAGCAATGAGGCGGGCATGATACTGGGGATCAGCGTTGTGCTTGCATACACCATATTTGGCGGGATGTGGTCGGTGGCGCTGCTCGATTTTGTGCAGATGACCGTGATTATGGCGGCCTTGTTGCTGATCGCCGCGCTGATCAGCGGCGATGCGGGCGGGGTGGACCATGTGGTCGGCCATGCGCAGGCTGCCGGCAAGTTGCAACTGCTGCCCAGCGGCGGCATGGAAGTGTGGATACCTTTCATCGGCGCGGCGCTGACCATGATGCTGGGGTCGATTCCGCAGCAGGACGTATTCCAGCGCATGACTTCGGCGAAGACCGAAAAGATCGCAGTGCGCGGCACGGTGCTGGGCGGCGTGCTGTATTTCGGGTTTGCTTTCATCCCGATGTTTCTGGCCTATTCCGCGACGCTGATCGATCCGAAATTCTTCAGTGATCTGGTTGAGAGCGATTCGCAGATGGTGTTGCCCAGCCTGATTATGAACCATACCCCGCTGATCGCGCAGGTGATGTTCTTTGGCGCGCTGCTGTCGGCGATCATGAGCACGGCATCCGCCACGCTGCTCGCGCCATCGGCGATGTTCACCGAGAACATTCTCAAGCACTTCGCGCTAAGGAACATGAGCGACCGGCAGATGTTGCGCACGATGCGTATCATCCTGGTGACTTTCGGCTGTATAGTGTTGTGGTTTGCGTTGAATTCCGAATCGAGCATCTTTCACATGGTCGAAGATGCCTACAAGATCACGCTGGTCGGCGCATTTGTGCCGCTGGCATTCGGCCTGTACTGGAAGCGTGCCAGCAATCAGGGCGCGCTGCTGTCCATAGCGCTTGGGGTCGGTTCATGGCTGTCGATGGAAATCATCGGGCCGGAAACCTACTGGCCGCCGCAACTGGTCGGCCTGCTATTCAGTATTGCCGGGATGCTGATCGGCTCGATGCTGCCCAACGTAATGCGCGTCCATCATGCTTCGCATTCCAAGACTTAGCGAGTGTCATCTTCCTGTCATAATTTCTTCATATCCTCGCAATCTCGAAAGAAGGAGTGATGATGAGCGCGAAGATATTGATTGTGGAAGATGAGCCGGCGATCCAGGAATTGCTGGCGTTCAATGTGATGCAGGCGGGATTCCAGCCTTTGCGTGCCGAGGATGCGGACAGCGCGTGGCAACAGATACGCAGCAACGTGCCTGATTTGATCCTGCTGGACTGGATGCTGCCGAATACCAGCGGCGTGGTGCTGGCGAAACAGTTTCGCGCCGATGCGCATACCAGGGAGATTCCGATCATCATGCTGACCGCGCGCGGCGATGAGCGCGACAAGATATTGGGGCTGGAGTCCGGCGCGGACGATTACATCACCAAGCCGTTTTCGCCGCGCGAGTTGATGGCGCGGATACGCGCGGTGTTACGCCGTCATGTTCCGGCCATGCCGGATGAAACGGTGGCGGCGGGCGGACTGGAGTTGTCGCCTGCGGCGCATCGCGTGACCGCAAAAGGTTCCGGTGTGGAGGTGGGACCGACGGAGTTTCGCCTGCTGCATTTTTTCATGACCCATGCGGAGCGCGTATATAGCCGCACGCAATTGCTCGATCAGGTATGGGGAACGCAAGTATTCGTTGAGGAACGCACTGTGGACGTGCATATTCGCCGATTGCGCGCCGCATTGGAACCGTCCGGGCTGGATGGCCTGATCCAAACCGTGCGTGGCAGCGGTTATCGTTTTTCAATCAGATAGGAAATCGCCTTGCATGATTTTTGGATCCGGGTAAGCACACCCGTGGCGTTAAGCGCTCTGGCGGCGTTGATGATATGGGGCATGTTCTCGGCCACTATCGCATTGGTGTCAATGTTGATCCTGTTGCTGATTGTGATGGCGTACCATGCGCGTCAATTGTTCAAGCTTGGTGAGTGGTTGAATGACGCGCGCCTTGAAACCATCCCTGAGGCGGGCGGAATCTGGGATGAGGTGTTTTCCCAGCTTTACAAAATGGTGAAAAAGCATAACCAGACCAAGCAAAAACTGGCGGAAGAATTGCAGTACATGGAACAAGCCACAGCCGCGCTTCCGGAGGGCGTGGCGATCCTCAATGAAGCGAATCGCCTTGAGTGGTTCAACCCGATCGCCCAGCAGCACTTCGACCTCGATGCAGAACATGACATCATGCAGGACATTACCTACCTGGTGCGCCAGCCTGAGTTTGTTGAGTACATACACGAATCCCCTTCCGGGAAATCAGGCCTCAGCAAACCGTTGTTCATGCGCCCGTTGCGCCATGACGACATGGTGTTGTCCATCAGGCTCATTCCATACGGCGGTGACAAACGGCTGCTGATTACCCGCGATATCACGCAATTCGAGCGTATCGAAGCGATGCGCCGCGATTTCGTCGCCAATGTTTCGCACGAATTGCGCACCCCGCTGACCGTGGTGAACGGTTTTGTGGAAAATCTGCAGGATATGCCCGATCTCAGCAAGGACAGCGCGCGGCGCGCCCTGCATTTGATGGCGGAACAAACCCAGCGCATGGAAAATCTGGTCGCCGACCTGCTTACCCTGTCGCGCCTGGAAAATGACCAAAGCCCGTTGCGCGAAGAGACCGTGGACATGGGCGCCCTGCTAGACGAGATTTACCGTGAAGGACGGTTGCTCAGTGGTGAAAAACATACATTGCGTCTGGAAATGCAGAGCAAAGCGAAATTGCTGGGCAATCGCGAAGAGTTGCACAGCGCGTTCGTCAATCTCCTCGGCAACGCGATTCGCTACACGCCCGAAGGCGGGACCATCTTGTTGAGTTGGTCAGAGCGCGACGGCCAGCCGGTATTCTCGGTGCAGGACAGCGGCATCGGCATCGCGCCGGAGCATATCCCCCGGCTGACCGAGCGTTTTTACCGGGTGGATCGCAGCCGCTCGCGCGAGACGGGCGGTACCGGCCTGGGCCTCGCTATCGTCAAGCACATCGCGATACGCCATCAGGCTAAACTGGATATATCGAGTGAAGAGGGCAAGGGCAGCACGTTTGCGCTGGTATTTCCGGGCAGAAGGCAGGTGACAGATGACAGATGACATATGACAGAGGGGTTGTCGCAGGCTCTGCCGCGTCTTTTTGGAGTGCGCAGACATGTCTGCGCTTTGATAGCGGCGACACGTCGCCGCACTCCATAACGTCATAGCAGCGTGAAGCTGACACGCTCAAAATCGATCCCGCGCTCCACGCTGAGGCCCATTTTTGCAAGCTGTGGTCCGGAACCCGGAAGCGTGACTTCTATCACGCGACCCCGCTGGAACCAGTTGCGCGGGATGATCAGGCTGTGGGGCATTTTCAGGGCGGGGACGGCCTGTAATAATAATGCCGGGGCATACTTGTCCATTGTTGTCGCGTTAATGCCGGTTGCGCAGATGCTGATTGCTTTGGCAGCCCCCGGCAGGAAACGCACGCCGATCTGCAATTGCCCGGCGCGTGTCACTCTAGCCCATGCCGTAGCGCCAAGCGTGAAGGTTTCTGCGCTGTCCGGGCGCACGGCGACCAACTGGTCATAGCTTAACCGTCCGCCTATCGTGTCCTTGCGGGTGAGCCGCGCTCCCAGAATGCTTCCATTTTCCAGATGCCAGTTTTCCATCTGGAATTTCTGCTCGTTGCGATCGTTGCGATCATTGCGATCGCCTTGCAACACCCGGCCAAAGACCTCTATTTGTTCGCTCGCTTTTCTGTTGATGCCTGCGTCGCGCCCGAACGGTTTGAATCGCCTTCCGGTGAGCTGGGCGTAAACGTCTTCTATTCCGCTGCAAAGATGCGCTTCCAGGGTGATGGGTGGGCGTTCGCCGAAACGCGAGTGCTCCTCGCACCAGCATTGATGCAGGAATTTGAGAAAATCAATGCAATCCCTGCTATTGCCCTGGCTGCCCAGGTCTGATTGTTGCGGGGTTTTTCCTTGCTGCAACAAGGCGATCTTTGCACGCAGCAATTTGCTCAATTGAGATACTTCCAGATAGCGCATGCTGTCGCTGTGCTGAATCAATTTAACCGGCCATAGCCCGTGCGCGCTGGACATGTCCAGCGCGAGCGGCTGGGCTTCGGTCGTGCCGGGGGTGCAGTTGCGATCTATAGTGACCGTGCCGCTCCACTGGGTCAGCCATGCATCCAGCAAATGCAGTTGTGCGCGGGAAAGTTCTGCGGGACGCGCATGGCAGGCAAGCAGGACTCTGGCATAGACGCCCTGGCAACTGCTGCGTGGTTGTTCGCTGTTCAGCGGATCAGCCACCTCTGCCGAATGAAAACCCCGTTCCTCGGCGAAGGCGTACAACCCGTGCAACTGCTGCCACAGTTTGGCATCGAATTCGTAGCCGACTCGCAAGTGCTCGAAAATTTCCAGCCCGCTGTACAACAGGCAGCGCTGGCACAACAACGCGGCATGCTTGGCGAGTTTGCGATCACCGGCCATATAGTCCTGCAGACAGCGCTGATAACCCGACACCAGCGCATGCCAGAGCTGCACGACGGCAAAGAGCACCATCAACTCGCTTTCATTCAGCGGCAGCGGTTTGGATGCCAGTTTTCCGGAGTATTGATCCTGCACATAGCCTACGGTTTCGCGCAGCTGTTCCAGCGTGTTCAGACGTTCCAGCCCGGGCATCGGGTAGCGGTTGAGTTCGTTGATCTGGGTGAGCAAATGGCTGTGCGCCAGTTGCATGTTGGTCAGTTGCAGTTGCGCCAGCCATTTGGCGCAACTCGACGCATCCCTGAACAGCGGATTGGCGCGATCGTCGGTTGGTTCAAGTGATAGATTCAGCATGGTTGAAAATCAGGACTCGGTATTGAAGTACGAGGACTGAGAATAATCCGCTACACCGCTTCTGGTTTTATCCTCAATCCTCAATCCTCGCTCCTCAATCCTACAATAAAACCCGCTCGATGCCGCTATTATTCACCTTATCCACATATTCTGCCATCCAGTTCTCTCCGAGCAAACACCTGGCCATTTCCACCACGACGTAATCCGATGTGGTGCCGCTGTCGTCGTTGTAGCGCGACAAACCCTGCTGGCAGGCCGGGCAGGAAGTCAGTATCTTTACTTCGCCGCTGAAGCCATCGGCGCGCAGCGCATCCGCGCCCTTGCGCATCTCCTCTTCCTTGCGGAAACGCACTTGCGTGGCGATATGCGGCTGCGCCACGCCGAAGCTGCCCGATTCTCCGCAGCAGCGATCGTTAAGCGGCACGTTCATGCCCATCAATTCATTTACCACCCTGGGCGAGCGGTAGGTTTTCATCGGGTTGTGGCATGGCTCGTGGTACATGTACCGCACTCCCTCCACGCCCTGAAGTTTTACGCCTTTCTCCAGCAAATACTCATGGATGTCGAGCAGGCGGCACCCGGGGAAGATCTTGTCGAACTGGTATTTCAGCAATTGGTCCATGCAGGTCCCGCACGATACGATCACGGTCTTGATGTCGAGATAGTTCAGCGTGTTCGCGACGCGATGGAACAGCACGCGGTTGTCGGTGGTGATCCGGTTGGCCTTGTCAGCCTGCCCGGAGGCGTTCTGCGGATAGCCGCAGCACAGATAGCCGGGCGGCAGCACGGTGATTGCGCCGGCCTCATACAGCATCGCCTGCGTCGCCAGCCCGACCTGCCCGAACAGGCGCTCCGACCCGCAGCCGGGAAAGTAGAACACCGCTTCGCTGTCTTCGTTCAATTTGTGCGGATTGCGAATGATGGGCACTACGCTGTCGTCTTCGATGTCGAGCAGCGCGCGCGAAGTCCTTTTCGGCAGATTGCCCGGCATCGGTTTATTGATGAAGTGAATCACCTGCGCTATTAACGGCGCACCGCCTGCCGTGGCAGGCGGGCGTCTGGTGAAGGAATTCAGCAAGCCGGAGCGCATGGCGATTTGATATCCGATGCGTTGCGCCTTGTACCCCCACTCTATCATCACCTTGCGCGCCAGTTTGATCATGGCCGGGTCGGTGGCGCTAAGGAACTGCATCGAGGCCGCGGTGACCGGGTTGAATTTCTTCTTGCCTTGCTTGCGCAGGAAGTTGCGCATTGCGACCGACACATCGCCGAAGTCGATGTCCACCGGGCACGGGTTCAGGCACTTGTGGCATACCGTGCAGTGATCTGCAACGTCGTTGAATTCGTCGAAGTGCTGGATAGCAACACCGCGCCGCGTTTGCTCCTCATAAAGGAACGCCTCGATCAGCAGCGAAGTGGCGAGTATCTTGTTGCGCGGCGAATACAGCAGATTGGCGCGCGGCACGTGGGTGGCGCACACCGGTTTGCACTTGCCGCAGCGCAGGCAGTCCTTGATCGAATCGGATATCTCGCCCAGTTCACTTTTCTCCAGGATCAGGCTTTCCAGTTCCATCAAATTAAAACTGGGCGTGTAGGCGCGCTCAAGATTTCCGCCGCTGAGCAGCTTGCCCTTGTTGAAGCGGCCTTCCGGATCGACCAGCTTCTTGTACTCAGTGAATGCGGCGACCTCATCCGCTTCAAGAAAATCGAATTTGGTGATGCCGATGCCGTGCTCGCCGGAGATCACCCCGCCCAGGTCTTTCGCCAGTTGCATGATGCGCTCCACAGCGGCATTGGCCTGTTGCAGCATTGCGTAGTCATCCGAGTTCACCGGGATGTTGGTATGCACGTTGCCGTCGCCGGCATGCATGTGCAGCGCGATGAACACGCGGCTCTTCAACACGCCCTGATGGATAGCGTTGCACTGGTCGAGGATGGGCTGATAGGTGCTGCCGCTGAAAATGTGGCGCAGCGGATCGCGCAGTTCAAGCTTCCATGAGGCGCGGATAGTGTGGCCTTGCAGGGCGTGGAAGGTGGTTGTGCTCCCCTCTCCCGCAGGCGGGAGAGGGGTTGTTGGGGGTGAGGGATGTTCCGAGAGCGGCGCATCCAGATTATCCCGCAGCCACTGCCAGCGCTTGCGCACCTCCGCCAGCAATTGCCTGGCTTCGTCCGCGCGATTACCCAGCAGTTCGGCATCCCCGAGTTGCTTGTCATCCTGGTAATGCAGCGGCAATTCGCCGGCGAAAAATTCATCCAGCGCGTCCAGCAGCTTGAGCTTGTTGTGCAGTGACAGCTCGATATTGATGCGCTCCACGCCGTCGCAGTAGTCGCCCATGCGCGGCAGCGGAATCACCACATCCTCATTGATCTTGAATGCGTTGGTGTGCTTTGCGATCGCGGCGGTGCGCGCACGATCCATCCAGAATTTCTTGCGCGCCTCTGCGGACACGGCGATGAATCCTTCTCCGCTGCGCAGGTTGGCGAGACGCACGATTTCCGAAGCCGCCCGCGCCGCCTCATCTGCATCGTCGCTTACAATATCGGCGACCAGCACCATCTTGGGACGCGTGCCGCGTTTGGATTTGGTGGCATAGCCCACTGCCTTGAGATAGCGTTCGTCCAAATGTTCCAGTCCGGCCAGGAAAACAGGAGAAGGGTGAAGGGTGAAGGGTGAAGGGTGAACGCTACGTTTGTCGAATAGTTGGGTGATTTCGATGATGGCGGGCACGGCCTCGCGCACCTGGCCGAAAAATTCCAGGCACACGGTGCGCGTGTGTTTGTGCGCGCGGTGCAGGATGAAACGCGCCGAGGTGATGATGCCGTCGCAGCCTTCCTTCTGGATGCCGGGCAGGCCGGACAGGAATTTGTCGGTGACATCCTTGCCCAGTCCGGCTTTGCGAAACGCGCTGCCGGGAATGGTCAATGTTTCAGGCGCGCCGTGCGCTGTTTTGCCATCCACCTCGAAACGGCTGATGCGGAACTGTGCGCTTTCCGCGTCATGGATTTTGCCGAGGTTGTGATCAAGCCGCTCAACTTCCATCCACAGACCGTCCGGCGTGACCATGCGCCATGACGCCAGGTTGTCCAGCGCAGTGCCCCACAGCACAGCCTTCTTGCCGCCCGCGTTCATCGCCACGTTGCCGCCGATGCACGACGCATCAGCCGAAGTGGGGTCAACGGCGAACACCAACTCGTTATTGTCCGCTGCATCCATCACACGCCGTGTCACCACGCCCGCGCCGCAATGGATGGTGGCATACGGCTTGTTCAAACCGGGCAGGACAAGATGCTCCACTGCCGAAAGTGCTTCGAGTTTTTCGGTGTTGATCACCGCCGAGAATTTTTCCAGCGGCACCGCGCCGCCGGTGTAACCGGTGCCGCCGCCGCGCGGGATAATGGTCAGTTTGAGTGCTATGCACGCGCGCACCAGCGGCGCGATTTCTGCTTCGGTATCCGGATGCAGCACCACGAACGGATATTCAACACGCCAGTCGGTGGCATCGGTCACATGCGAAACGCGCGCCAGGCCGTCGAACTGAATGTTGTCGCGGCGCGTGATACGGCCTAATTCACGTAGCACCCGCTTGCGCAATTGCAGGGTCTGCTCGAATTCGGCAGCGAACTGGTCGACCGCCGTTCGGGCCAGTTCGAGCAGACGCTCCACGGCTTCATTCGCCTGGCGGCGCGCATCAATCGCGTTCAACCGATGGTGCAGAGCGCCGACCAAAGCGCCGCGCCGTTTGCGATTGCCGAGCAGGTCATCCTGCAGATAGGGGTTGCGCGACACCACCCAGATATCACCCAGCACCTCGTAGAGCATCTGCGCGGAACGCCCGGTGCGGCGCTCTTCGCGCAGCTTGTTGATGATGTCCCACGCCTCGCCGCCGAGTATGCGCAACACGATCTCGCGGTCGGAAAACGAAGTGTAGTTATAGGGGATTTCGCGTAAGCGTGCGGTCATGAGGATATTTATTGCTCAACAAGGCGCACATTTTACCTGATTGCGGCATACCGCTCGACCATGATGAAGATGCGGATAAAATGGCGGTTCTATGAGCCATCGAACCGATCACCCGGCCGCGCGGGTATTTTTCGCGCTTTGGCCGACCGCCACGGAGCGCAATCATCTGGCCGCGTGGCAGACCCCGCTGAAACGACTGTGCGGCGGGCGGGCCATGCGTGGCGAGACCTTGCATAACACGCTGGTGTTCATCGGCGATGTCGGCCAGTCCAGGCTTGAGGCGTTGCAATTGGCGGCGCAGGAGGTAAGCGGGGAGAGTTTCGAGTTGTGTTTTAATGACGCGCGCTACTGGGGGCATAATCACATCATGTACGCCGCGCCTGATGAAGCGCCGCAACAACTGGCGCAACTGGCCGGCGCGCTGGAGCATAGCCTGATCAGGCATGGCTTCCAATTCGACAGCCGCGATTACAAACCCCACGTTACATTGTTGCGCAACGCCCATTGGACAGATGCGCCGCTGCCCGCGATGCAGCCGGTGTGCTGGCAGATCAAGGGCTTCGCGCTGGTGCAATCCGTGCAACGGGGCGGCCTGGCCGGATATCGGGTGCTGGCGCGATTCCCGCTGAGCGGCTGTGGCGGTTGAATAGCAGAATGGCTCAAGCCACGAACCACAGACAATTCCATATCTGGCAGATGGGGTCTTTTTCAACTATCCGGCGGGTAGAGGTTCAGTTTGAATTCTAGCCTCATTCCTTTACGGGGTGCGCTGTGCTATCTTGTTCAGCATGACTAAACGATCAAACCCGCGCAGAGATTTTACACAGGTTGCCTTCAATATAGTGCAGGTTGCCACTGGGGAAGTTGCGCCGGAACCAAAATTGACAGGCAAGAAGGCGATAGCCGCAAGGGTGGAAAGGCCAGAGCCGGAAAGCTCACGCCCGAATAGCGATCAGGGATTGCGAAGAAGCGCGGGACTTATATAAAGGAAACCGCTATATAGCTTTGTCAATAATGGCATTAATTATTACGTCATAACGCGGCTGGAAAAGTAAGGGGACATATTGTTCTGGGATGCGTAACTTAAGGGCTATTCCATAGTTGTCTATATGTTCCTTAGTGCGTAACTCCCCTAATTCAACGCGACTTTTTTCCGGACATAAGCAGGCTAGAGCCATCCATATCCCTTTTCTTTCAGACATTATTTGTTCAGATGGTGATTCAGTTGCGGAAGGCACTTCTAAATCAATAAGAAGTTTTTCAAACTTATCTGCAGTGTCTGTTGGTTCATCATCACTATCAAATAAATGCATCAATTCTTTGGTATAAACAAAACGTTCCCAGCAATAGTTCTGATCCCTTGCCAAAACTATTACGTTGCTTCCTCCAAAGCATTTAACAATCGGATGATCTTTATTTTTAGCAGATAAAAAATAACCTCGACAGATTGTAGTGTCGAGAGTAGTTTTCATTGCTTTGATTTGTTCGACACCAGTGAGTTCTAATGTCTTTTTTTCTATATGACGTCTACTAACTTTTGGTGTAAGCGTTTGACAATAATCGTATAGCTCTTTGAATTTACCCATGCCGTGAATCTAATAATATTATTTAGGCTCAGGTTCACTATCCAAATCAACCTCAACAAAATCTCCAGATTCAATCTGGGATATTGATTTATTAATTTGATCGGCGAACTGATCCGCTGTCGCGTCTCGGTTGCTGCCGGGAAACAACTTTATATTGGTTACAGCCAATGAATCTTTGTCGAACAATCGCTTTTTAGCTAGTTCAAGTTGCTGCCCCATGATTTTCTCCTTCATCCTCCATAGTTAAATTTCTAAAACACAACACAAACGCCGTAGAACAATACCCCGTTTACGGCAAATAAAACCTCCCCAGCACTACTTTTAAATCCCTGAGACGAGAAAACTGCCGCATTCAGCGCTTCTACCGCTTCCGCGCTGTTTTCAAAATAGCGCATAACTCACTGACCGTCAAGGAATATATAGCATTTGCTATAAATATGCTTATATAACAAATTGTTACATAAATACACCCATAGTATGACCCTATAACCCGAACACAATTCCCCACCTATGTAACAATTTGTTACGGTCAAGCTATTAAATTTCAAACCGAACCACTATCCGGCGTACTCCGTGGTTTTAACCTGCCGTTTTATGGATAATGCCGCCCATCGAACATCTGCAACGGGAGCGAGTGCATGCTGAAAATTTTTACCCTGGATCACGGGCGGTTGGTCAGTATCCGGCCGGATGAGATCGCCACCCGGAAACCGATCTGGGTGGACGTCATCGCGCCCAGTGAAGAAGAGAGTGCCTGGGTGACCGCCACATTTGCGATCACGCTGCCGCACCCCGAACATTTGCGCGACATAGAGGCAAGCGCGCGATTCTACGAGGAGAACGAGGAGCTGCATGTGCGTTCAGATTTTCTGCGCGGCAAGGAAGTCGGAACGCTCAGCGTGATCGTCGCTTTCGTGCTCTCGCGGAATGTGCTGTTCAGCGTGCATGAGCAGGATTTGCCGTTGTTCCAGATGTTTCGCCAGCGTACCCAGGTGCAGCCCAATCTGGTTGAAGACAGCCTAGACGTATTGATCGACCTGTATGATTCCGATGTGGAGTTTTCCGCCGATACGCTGGAAGATGTGTATGTCGATCTCGGCAGCATCGGCAACAAGGTGCTCAATACTCCGATGGGCGACAAGGAGGCGGGTACGGTGCTGGCAAAGATCGCGCACAGCGAATACCTGAACGGGCGCATACGCCGCAACCTGATGGACACGCGCCGCGCGATCTCGTTCCTGATGCGCAGCAAATTGCTCAAGCCCAACCAGCTTGATGACGCCCGCCAGATCATGCGTGACATAGATTCACTGGATGGCCATACCGCTTTCCTGTTCGACAAGATCAACTTTCTGATGAACACCACCGTCGGTTTCATCAACGTCAACCAGAACAAGGTCGTGCGCCTGTTTTCGGTGGCTGCGGTGGCGTTGCTGCCGCCCACCCTGATCGCTTCTATCTACGGGATGAACTTCAAGCACATGCCGGAGCTTCACTGGCCGAACGGCTATATCTTTGCCCTGCTGCTGATGGCATTGTCAGTTGTCTTGCCGCTCTGGATATTCTGGTACAAGGGCTGGTTGAAATAGAACGGGAATATGGAGCTTCGCGCAAGGAAGAGGAAATATGCGGAGCGGGAAGCCTTGCGTCCGCCCATTGCCGGCGCACCGGCAGTGAGTAAAGAGCGCTGAAGCGTTTTTACATCGTCAGGATAATCTTGCCCGTCACTCCGCCCTGTTCGATCATTCGATGCGCCTGTTGTGCTTCGGCCAGCGGCAGCGCGAACGAAACCAGCACGCCGAGTTCGCCGACCTCGATGAGTTGCGCGCAGTGTTCGAGTATCCTGCGCTGGCGGATGCGCTCATCGTGCAGCTTCATTACCTGCGGCGTGAGCATCAGTTCGTAGCACAACGACAGGTTGCGCAGCCGCGCCAGTTGCGTGTCTGCCAGCGATAAAGGCGTGGAGAGCAGGGTGACGATCCTGCCGCCAATGCGCGCGGCATTCATCGAGCGCAAAAAAGTTTCGCCGCCCACCGTGTCGAATGCCACGTCCACACCTTTGCCTTCAGTCCATTGCAGTACTTCAGCAACGAAATCCTGCTCTTTGTAGAGTATGGTTTTTTCCGCATCGAGTCCCTGTACCAACGTGGATTTTTTGTCGTCGCTGACCGTGGCGGCGATATGCGCGCCAAGATGATGGGCGAGCTGCACCGCGATATGCCCCACGCCGCCGGCCGCGCCATGGATCAGGATGGCCTGCCCGGCTTGCAGGACGGCGCGCTCGACCAGCGCTTCCCACGCCGTGAGCAACACCAGCGGCAGCGCAGCGCTGTCCTGCAAGCTGAGGTTCGAAGGAATTGCAGCGCAATACTCTTCGTGAACCGTGGTGTATTCGGCATAGCAGCCCGGCTCATCGCCCTGATTCCCGCCCAGCCCGCCGTTGTTGAAATACACCTTGCCGCCGGCCTTGAAACGAGTCACCGCGTTGCCGGCCGCTTCGACGATGCCCGCGCCATCGCAACCGAGTATCGCGGGCAGTTTGCCGGGATAATAAATAGGCCTGGCGCGCAGCTTGGTATCGAGCGGATTCACCCCGGCGGCAGCCAGCTTCACCAGCACATGATGCGGCGAGGGCAGATCGGGCATGGGAATGTCGCGCAGTTGCAGCACGTCTGCGCTGCCAGCTGCTGTCATCAGAATTGCTTTCATCCTAACTGCCCCATCGGCGTGGATGCACTTTTGCTTTCCCAACGCACCTGGACTCGACCCGCGACCGTCTGCACACCTGCGCACGTCATGAGCGTTTCTTCGTGCTTTGCCTTCTTCAGTTTTGATTCACCCATCGGGTGACGCCTCATCACGTTACCAAAACCATAGCCTGCCTGATGTTCAGCAGGTTTGTCTACATTCAACTGAGTTTTTTACGATTAAAAAATATGATATCGCGCTATTTATTCAGTTCTAAGGAAACGCGGATTTAATCCGTTCGTGGTGAGCCAGTCGAACTTAAATCTATTAACAATCAATTTGCTAGAACCCACCCTTCGACAAGCTCAGGGCGAACGGCTTATTTAATCCGCGTTTCCCTAACGAATCAATCATGTTGACCTCGCGGTGGGCAAGATTATTTTCCGTGCAGTATCTGCATTCCCTTAAGAAGGCTCAATGCCTGATTAAGTTGATAGTCATTCTTGGAGCCGAATTCAGATGGCGCTGGTTTTGCGGCATCTCCTTTGTTATTGGGAGCTGGATGTGTGCTCTTGCCTGCATTGTCCGGTTTTTCATCCGATGGTTTGTCATTGGTCAGGTGTTTTTCAAGGTCGGCTTCGCGCAGGTGGAATGCGCCATCCGAGGCGGTAGGATCTTCCACCAGAATGTCCGGCACGATGCCCTTGGCCTGTATGGAGCGACCGTTCGGAGTGTAATACCGCGCTGTGGTCAGCTTGATCGCAGTATTGTTGCCAAGCGGCAGTATGGTTTGCACCGAACCTTTGCCGAAGGTTTGTGAGCCCATGATCACCGCGCGCTTATGGTCCTGCAATGCTCCCGCCACGATTTCCGAGGCCGATGCTGAGCCGCCATTTACCAGCACCACCAAAGAGACATACTTGACGGCGTCTGGAAGACGTTTCATGTAATCTTGTTTACCGTTGCCGCGCAAATAATTATCAGGGTTGGTAGTCAGGCGCATCTTGGCATCCTCAGTGCGTCCTTCGGTATAAACGACGAGGGCATCTTTGCCCAGAAAAGCGGCTGACACGCCTACCGCACCCGTGAGCAGGCCACCCGGATCATTGCGCAGATCAAGCACCAGGCCTTTTAATGGTTCATGGTTCTCCTTGTAAAGATTCTCAAGCGCAGAAGCGAGATTCTCGCCGGTACGCTCCTGGAACTGGGTAATGCGGATAAACCCGTAGCCCGGTTCAATCAGTTTGGATTTCACGCTTTGCACCTTGATGACCGCTCGCGTCAATGTGAAGGTCAGCAATTTCGGCTCATTCTTGCGCGAAATGGTCAGCGTTATCTTGCTGCCCGGTTTGCCTCGCATACGCTTGACGGCATCATTCAGCGACAAGCCTTTGACCAGTGTGTCATCCAGCTTGATGATCAAGTCGCCGCTCTTTATGCCGGCCTCGAAGGCAGGAGTGTCTTCTATCGGCGAGATGACTTTCACCAGGCCATCTTCCATGCCGACCTCGATACCCAGTCCGCCGAATTCGCCATGGGTACCGACTTGAAGTTCCTTGAAGGCCTCTGCATCGAGATAGGCAGAATGAGGATCAAGGCCGTTCAGCATGCCATTGATGGCTCCATTTATCAGTTGCTTGTCTGTGACCGGCTCGACATAATCGCTTTTGACACGGCCGAACACTTCGGAGAATGCGCGCAATTCCTCAATGGGAAGCGGCGTTGCAAGGGTTTCCTTGTCGGCGACAGCCGCAAAGTGCAGGCTGACTGATATGCCGGCCACCAGACCCAGACCGATCAAGCCGGATTTTTCCAAAAGACGCATAGTTTCCTCAATGTTGTTTGACTGCCAGCCACTTTATCGGGTCGAGCGGTTTGCTCTTATGGCGCAGTTCGAAGTATAAACCGAAATCCTCATTGCCGCCGCTGTTGCCTACTGCCGCAATGGTATCGCCGCCGCGCAATATATCTCCTACTTCCTTGTAGAGTGTTTCGTTGTTGCCATATAGGCTCATATAGCCTTTGCCGTGATCGATGATGAGCAGGTTGCCGAAGCCTCTCAGCCAGTCGGCGAACACCACCTGCCCGGCAGCGATGGCTTTGACAGTTTGCCCGCCGGAAGTTCTAAGAAACAGTCCTTTCCACTGAACCGTGCTTTCGGGTCGCGGCGCGCCAAATCGATTTGTGATTTCGCCTCTGACCGGCAGCGCAAGCTTACCCTGGAGTTGGTCGAACGGGCTGCCGTCAAAGCGATTATCCGGCAGGTTGTCATTGCGGAACAACGATGTTGATTTTGGCTGCGCGAGCATTTCGGTGATTTTCTCGACCAGTTGCGCCAGGCGGTTTTCGTCGCGTTGCAAGCGGTTGATCTCGCGGCGCTGCTGGCGCAGTTGCAGCGAGATTTTGCTCAACATCCGCTGCCGGGCGTGTTTTTCTTTTTCAAGAGTTTTTTTCTGCACCGCCTGTTCCGAGCGCAACGACGCAAGTTCGGCGCGTTGTTCGCGCGCGGCCTTGCCGATAGCATTTAATGCGGCAAGATCGCCGCGCAAAGCAGCAAGCCAGGTCGCCCGGCTGCGGGCGATGTATTGGTAATAATGCAAGTCGCGGGCGACTTGGCTGGGATCCTGGTCGTTCAGTAATAGCTTGAGGTACTCCTGCTTGCCGCCGAGATATTGCCGGTATAACAATTTACCCAGCAAAGCCTGTTGTCCTGCGATGTCTGCATTCAATTTTTGCTGTTGTCCTTGCAGCTTGCCGAGTTTGTGATCCGCTGTGCGTTGTTGTGCGGCGAGTAAGGCGAGCTTGCGATTGCTGTTGCTTATTGTCCGTTCGGATTCGCGCAGCGCGTCGGCAGCCTCGGATTTGGATTCGCTGGTCTTGTCCATGTCGTGCTGCATCGCGGAGATGCGTTTGCGCAGGTTTTCCAACTCTTCCTGTTGGCCGGCACTACAGAGGGCAGAAGACAGAAGACAGAAGACAGAAAAAAATAAAAAACCCCCGTGGCGCAGCCACACGACAATCTGTCCTCTGATAAAACTACTAGCCATTCGACTAGGCTGACAAGAAACGCCAGCCAAGTCGCTGGTTATGTCCTCTGTCTTCCGTCCTCTGACCCCTGTCATCTGTCTTCTGATATCTGGATCAGGCTGCGCCCCGTCATTTCCGCCGGTTGCGGCAAGCCCATCATGGTCAGCAGGCTGGGCGCGAGATCGCGTAGCGCGCCGCCATCGGCCAGCCTGGCTTTGCGCCCGATATACAGGAAGGGCACCGGATTCAGCGTGTGCGCGGTGTGTGCCTGGTGCGTGACGCGATCAATCATCTGTTCGGCGTTGCCGTGGTCGGCGGTGATGATCACTTCGCCGCCGATGGATCGCATCGCCCTGACCACCCGGCCGATGCAAACATCCAGCGCTTCTATGGCTTTGGTGGTGGCCTCCATGCTGCCGCTGTGCCCAACCATATCGCCGTTGGCATAGTTGCAGATGATTGCGTGATACTGCCGGCTCAGTATCGCGGCTTCGAGCTTGTCCGTCACTTCGTAGGCGCTCATTTCCGGTTGCAAGTCATAGGTGGCGACCTTGGGTGATGGCACCAGGATACGCTCTTCTCCGGGGTAAGGTTGTTCCCTGCCACCGCTGAAAAAATAGGTGACGTGGGCATACTTTTCCGTTTCGGCGATGCGCAATTGCTTCAATCCGAGGCTGGAAATATATTCGCCGAAACCGTTGCGGATTTCCTCCGGGGTATAAGCGCAGGGCAAATCAAAATCGTCGCCATAACGGCTGAGCGTGACGAAGCAGACCAGTTTCGGCAGATGCGCGCGGTCGAATTTGCTGAAAGCCTTGTCTGTCAGAGCGCGCGTGATTTCGCGGGCGCGGTCGGCGCGGAAGTTCATGAACACCACCGCATCGCCATCCTGCATGGTAACGGTAGCGGCGCCGACCGGGACGATGGCGGTGGGTTTGACGAACTCGTCCGATTCACCGCGCGCATAGGCAATCTCCAATGCGCTTAATGCGTCTGGTGCGGTAAATTCCGCGCGGCCCTGGGTGAGCAATTCATAAGCCGGTTGCACGCGCTCCCAGCGATTGTCTCTGTCCATCGCATAAAAACGCCCGACGATGCCGGCGATTTGGCCGACTCCCAATGCAGCACATTTCCCCTGCAACAGCCGCAGCGATTGCGCCGCACTCCTGGGCGGAGTATCGCGCCCGTCCAGAAATGCGTGCAGATAGACTTTTCTCAAACCATTGCGTGCCGCCAGTTCCAGCATGGCGAAGATATGATTCTCGTGGCTGTGCACGCCGCCCGGAGAGAGCAGTCCCATGATGTGCAATGCGCTGCCGTTTTGTCTGGCTTGAGCAATGGCCTTGATCAGGGCCGGATTGGTGAAGAAACTGCCGTCTTCGATAGCCACATCGACGCGGCTCAGATCCTGGTACACCACGCGCCCTGCGCCGATGTTGAGATGGCCGACTTCGGAGTTGCCCATTTGATGGGAGGGCAAGCCGACGAATTTCTCTGAAGCGTTGATCAGGGTATGGGGATGATCGTGCCAAAGCCTGTCCCAATTGGGCTTGCGGGCAGCCAGAATAGCGTTGAAATCGGCATCCTCGCGATAGCCGAAACCGTCCAGGATGAGCAGTAAAACAGGGGTGATGTTCATTGAGGTAGAATATTAGTGCATGATTATTTTATTGGCCGCATTTTAGCCGAATTCGCCCGGCCGGGTGGGTGGCTCGGCGGGATAAACGGGGATTACAGATATGGCAAACAAACTGATAGACAGAGATGAAGACATTCAACTGGCCGCCTACGCGATCAAGGCGATCGCGCATCCGTTGCGCCTGAAGATTCTGTGCGTGCTGGGCGACCAGGAAATCAGCGTGCAGGACATCGTGGAACTGGTCGGCACGTCCCAGAGCAATATTTCGCAGCATCTGGCGATTTTACGCGACAAGGGCGTGCTGGCGACGCGCAAGGACGCGAACCGGGTGTACTACCGCATCGGCGATTTGCGTACCCTGAAGCTGGTCGGGATGATGCGCGATGTATTTTGCGCGGCGTGAGGGTTGCTTTTTATCCGATATATTAGTATATTCTAATATATTGAACCAGGAACGGGGGTTGCTGTGAAAAAAACATGGATATTTTCTTTGCTGTTGGGCGCGGTCTCCGCACATGCGACCGGGCAGATCCCAATCGCCACGGCGCAGTACCGTGAAGTGGAGCAGACCTATAGTGTCGAAGGGCTGGTAGAGGCGACGCGCCAGTCCACCGTGTCTGCTCAAATCAGCGGACGCATCAAGGAAATCAACTTTGATGTAGGTGACCGCGTCAAGAAGGGGCAGGTGATCCTGCGCATCGACGAGCGCGAGACCGCTCAGGCACTGGCGGGTAGCAATGCGCAAGTGTTGCAGGCGCAGGCCACTCTGCAGAACGCCAAGGCGAATTACGAACGATCCAGGCAATTGTTCGCGCAGAAGTTCATCAGCCAATCCGCGCTCGACACGGCGCAATCCGAATATCAGGTGGCGCGGGCGCAGGCGGCGGCCAGCGAGGCCGGCGCAGGACAAGCCGGCCTGGCGCATGCCTATAGTGTCGTTGTCGCACCCTACAGCGGGGTCGTTGCGGCACGCCTGGTGGAAGTGGGTGAAATGGTGACGCCGGGCAAACCCATGATGGCCGGTTTTGACCCGGAAGGGATGCGCGTGGTGGTCAGTGTGCCGCAGTACAAGTTGTCAGAGATCGGTTCACGCCCCAGGGCGATGGTGGAAGCGCCATCGCTGAACCGGTGGATCAAGGCAGTTTCGGCCACCGTTCAACCGCTGGCTGACGCGCGCACCCATAGCACACAGGTGCGCGTGTATCTGCCTGCCAATGAAGCGGGCGTCTATCCGGGCATGTTCGTGCGCGCACATTTCGTGGTGGGCAAAGCCAACAAGCTGGTGATACCCGGCAGCGCGGTATTGCATCGCGGCGAGGTGGTCGCGGTATATGTCGCCGACGAAAAAGGTGCTGTGAGATTGCGCCAGGTGCGGCTGGGGGAAATGACCGCAGATGGCTCAGTGGAAGTGCTGGCAGGGCTGAATCCGGGCGAGCAAGTGGCACTGGATCCGGTCAAGGCTGGCATGAAGCAGAACCAGGACTGAGGACTAAAAATGTAGGGTGCGTTTCACGCACCATGGTGCGCATAGCGCACCCTACCAGGGATCGGAATAAACATGGGCATTTCAGGACGTATCGCTAAATATTTTTTGCATTCGCAAATGACGCCATTGCTGGCGCTGGTTGCGGTGTTGCTGGGCGTGTTCGCGGTGCTGGTGACGCCGCGCGAGGAGGAACCGCAGATCAACGTGACCATGGCGAACGTGCTGGTCGCCTATCCGGGGGCGTCGGCAAGGGATGTGGCACAGACCGTGGCGACGCCCGCCGAACAGGTGTTGTCGCAGATCGCCGGCGTGGAACACGTCTACTCGGTATCGCAACCGGGCATGGCGATCATCACCGTGCAGTTCAAGGTCGGTGAGGAGCATGTGCCATCGCTGGTCAAATTGTACGATGTGGTGAATTCGCATGCTGACTGGTTGCCGCCCACGCTGGCCGTTGCCCGGCCCATCATCAAGGCCAAAGGCATAGACGACGTTCCGGTGGTGGCGCTGACATTGTGGCGCGAACAGGAACTGGGCGGCAGTCTGGAATTGACCCATGTGGCTCACGCCATCGAAGCGGAGTTGAAGCGCGTCCCCGGCACGCGGGAAGTTACCACGCTGGGAGCGACGCAGCGCATGGTGCGGGTGCTGCTCGATCCCGAAAGCATGAATGCCTTTCAGCTCTCCATGCAGGATGTGCGCGAGGCATTGCAATCCGCCAACGTGTCGCAGAATGCGGGAAGCCTGGTGCGGGACAATCGTGAAGTGCTGGTGCAGACCGGCAGCTATTTGAGCAATGCCGGTGAAGTGAGGCAGTTGGTAATCGGCGTGTCGGATGGCAAGCTGGCCAATGCCAAACCAATATTTCTGCGCGACATCGCGGAAGTGCAGGATGGCGCGGACCAGCCGGATAAATATGTGTGGATGGGGACCGGCCCGGCGGCACAGGACAAGCAAATCAAGGTAAACGGCGAATTCACGGCGGTGACCCTGGCGATCACCAAGAAGCCCGGGGCGAATGCGGTTGACGTCGCCGAACAATTGCTGGCTCGGGTGGATGAACTCAAGGGCAGCGTGATTCCCGCCGATGTGCAGGTAAGCATCACGCGCAATTATGGCGAGACAGCCAATGACAAGGCGTTGAAGCTGATCCAGAAACTGCTGTTCGCCACCGTCGCCGTGGTCGCGCTGGTGTGGTTCGCGATGGGAAGACGGGAGGCGCTGGTGGTGGGCATCGCGGTGCTGCTGACACTGGCGGCAACCTTGTTTGCATCGTGGGCGTATGGATTTACGCTGAACCGCGTGTCACTGTTCGCGCTGATCTTCTCCATCGGGGTATTGGTGGATGACGCGATCGTTGTCGTCGAGAACATCCACCGCCGCCGCGCCCTTGCGTCGCATCAGCCGCTGTCGGAGATCATTCCTGAAGCAGTGGACGAAGTGGGCAGTCCGACCATACTTGCCACTTTCACCGTGATCGCGGCATTGTTGCCGATGGCTTTCGTCAGCGGCCTGATGGGTCCCTACATGAGTCCGATACCGATCAACGCCAGCATGGGCATGTTGATTTCCCTGGCGGTGGCGTTCGTCATCACGCCCTGGCTGGTGTTGCGCTTTGCCGGTGCGCAGCACCAGGAGTTTAAGGATGAGCGCGATACCGGGATACACCGCTTCTTTCGTGATCGCTTAAGTCCGTTCCTGAACGGTGAGCATGGCAAACCGGCGCGGCGCAAGTTGTGGTTGGCGATACTCGGCGGTTTGTTACTCGCCGTTTCGCTCGGTGTTGTGAAACTGGTGATACTGAAAATGCTGCCGTTCGACAACAAGTCGGAATTCCAGATCGTGGTGGACATGCCGACCGGCACGGCACTGGAGCGAACCAGCGCAGTGCTGCATGAGATCAGCGCCTATCTGGCAACCGTGCCGGAAGTCACCGATTACCAAGCCTATGCAGGCGCGGCCTCGCCGATCAACTTCAACGGCCTGGTGCGTCAATATTATCTGCGCAGCGCTGCCGAACAGGGCGACATCCAGGTCAACCTGCGCGACAAGCATCACCGCAGCCGCAGCAGTCACGAGATAGCCACATCCGTGCTGGAACCGGTACAGAAGATCGCCGCAGCCTGGGGAGCGAAGGTAAAGATTGTCGAGGTGCCGCCCGGTCCGCCGGTAATGTCGCCGATCGTCGCCGAAATCTACGGGCCGGATTATGAAGGCGCGCGCAAGGTGGCCGGCAAGGTGCGCGAGCAATTCGGCAGGACGGACGACATTGTGGCAATCGACGATACCGTGACCGAGCCCGCCCCCAAGATGTTGCTGCAGGTGTTGCAGAGCAAGGCTGCATTGCTCGGTGTCGCGCCGCGCGACATCGTCGATGTGATCGGCATGGCATTGTCCGGTCAGGATGTGGCGGCATTGCATGATGAGAACGCGAAATATGCCCCGCCATTGCGCATCGGATTGTCCGCCAACCGGCGCGGCAGCATCGATGAGGTGCTGAAGCTCAAGGTGCGCGCGCGGGAAGGGGTATTGGTCCCGCTTTCCGAGGTAGTGCAAGTGGTTGCCATGCAACGCGATTACCCGATCTATCACAAGGACCTGCTGCCGGTGGTGTATGTGTTCGGCGACATGACCGGAAAGCTGGATAGCCCGTTGTACGGGATGTTCGGCATCAACGGCAAGCTCAGCGGCATGGAACTGGAGCAGGGCGGAAAACTGGAGAGCTACTTCTTCAGCCAGCCCGGCGATCCATATGCCGGTTATGCGCTGAAATGGGACGGTGAATGGCAGGTGACATTCGAGACCTTCCGCGATATGGGCATCGCCTACGCTGTGGGACTGATGCTGATTTACCTGCTGGTGGTGGCGCAGTTCAAGTCTTATCTGGCGCCGCTGATCATCATGTCGCCGATCCCTCTCACCCTCATCGGCGTAATGCCCGGGCATGCCATTCTGGGCAGCCAGTTCACCGCGACCTCGATGATAGGCATGATCGCGCTGGCGGGCATCATCGTGCGCAATTCCATCCTGCTGGTGGACTTCGTTAATTTGCAGATCCGCGATGGCGTGGATCTTCAGCGCGCAGTAATAACGGCGGCGAGTGCGCGTGCCAAGCCTATCATTCTGACCGGGCTGGCGGCCATGCTCGGCGCGCTGTTCATCCTGGATGACCCGATCTTCAACGGATTGGCGATCTCCCTGATCTTCGGCATCTTCGTCTCCACTCTGCTCACGCTGGTGGTGATACCCGTGCTGTATTACGCCGCCCTGTATAAGAAATTGTAGGGTGGGCAAACGGTTTCATTCGGGTGCCCGACCAAAAGTTCTCCGGGGTTTGCCCACGCGGAAGAATGCGTGGGCAAAAAAACGTGCCCACCCTACGCACTTTTTCTAATGTACTAATGTAAAATCACCCACCGTAAAGGAGCTTTAAATCATGAACCCAGATAATCCATTAGGCCACGAACCCACTGTAGGAGCGAGCTTGCTCGCGAAAAACTTCGCCGGCAAGCTGGCTTCTGCGATAGGGAAAGCCTCTAATGGACAATCCGGGATGAACGCAGAACGCATCGTCCATATCGTCGCAGGCAGTTTTATTCTGATCGCACTGTCTTTGGGCGTGGAAGCCAGTCCGTTGTTCATCAGCCGGCATTTTTTATGGTTCACCGGTTTTGTTGGTTTGAACCTGTTCCAAAGCGGTTTCACCAGCATCTGCCCGTTGAATAGCGTACTCGCGAAATTCGGCATCAAGAGCGCCGCGTGCTGAAAACCGCGCTGCGGCCGGCCAGCCTGGCCCATATCAGTCTGGCACTGGCCGGGCTGATGTTGGTTTTTCCCTTTCTGCAATTTATTCATCAGTACCCCATAACCACTTTCTACCAGGAGTGGTGGAGCGCGTTGCTGGGAGTGCTGGCGCTCATCCTGCTGGTATCACCCGGCTATTGGCAGAAACCTGAAGTCCCGCGCATCGCACAGCTGCCTGCCGCGTTGATTGGCGTGATACTGCTGCAAGGGAGCCTGGGCATGGTGGCTTATTTCGACCAGGCGTTATTGTTTGTCCTGTATCTGTTGTTCGCGGTGTTGCTGATGCTGCTGGGCGCCAGTTTGCGAGACCGTTTCGGCATGGAAAAATTGGCGCAGGTGCTGGCGATCTTTCTGTTGATCGGTGCGGAAATCAGCGCACTGATCGGTGTTCTGCAGCATTATCGCTGGGACACTCCCCTGAACGGGGTAATCGTCTCCAAAATTTCTTCCAGCGTGTATGGCAATCTCGCGCAACCCAACCATTTCGCCAATTACATCTCGCTGGGTTTGATCTCGCTCGGTTTGCTGTACCAACAGCAGCGTCTCAAAACTGCTTACGTCGCATTATTGGCTGCCCCTCTGCTATTCGTGCTGACCTTGAGCGGTTCGCGCAGCTCCTGGCTGTATCTGCTGCTGATGGCCGGCCTGGCGTGGTGGTGGGCGCGGCGCGATGCCGGGCAGCGACCGCTGTTGCGCTACAGCCTGTTGCTGATTGCCGGGTTCGGCGTCATGCACCTGATCGTGCAACTGCCGTTCATGGCCGGCGCTGACAGCAGCATCAATACCATGCAGCGATTGTTCGGCGACGGCGCGTCGGGTGATATCCGCCTGTACCTGTGGCGCGAATCATGGCTGATGTTCACTCAATCACCCTGGATGGGAGTGGGTTTCGGCCAGTTCGCCTGGCATCATTTCCAGTTACTGCCGGTGTTGCAGCAGGGCAACATCGTGGGCTTGTATAACAACGCGCACAACCTGATTTTTCATCTGGCTGCCGAAACGGGTGTGGCAGGATTGCTGGTGCTGTTCGTCTCGCTGGGTATCTGGTTACGCGGTCTGCGACGCGCAACGCTCGATCCGTCACACTGGTGGGGATATGCCGCATTGGGAGCGCTGGCTATCCACAGCCTGCTCGAATACCCGCTGTGGTACGCCTATTTCGTGGCGGTCGCGGCGATCCTGCTGGGCGCGCTGGATGAAACCTGCTACAGCCTGGAGTTGCGCAAGGTGGGACGCATGTCCATGGCTGCTACCCTGATGTTGGGTCTGGTGCTGCTGGTGCAGTTGTTTACCGGATATCGTGAGCTGGAGCGGGTGCTGGCGATTCGTCCTGCATCAAGCGTGGACAAGGATGCGGCCATACGCTTTCGCGACGGACTGGTTGCGGTGCGTGGCGGCGCGTTGCTGTCGCCTTATGTTGAAGTGTCCATGAGTTCGCTGATCGATGTGAGCGGCGACCACATTGCGGAAAAACTGGCGCTTAATACCCGCGTGATGCGCTTTGTGCCTATAGCCCCTGTGGTGTATCGCCAGGCGTTCCTGCTGGCCCAGGCCGGCCAGCAGGAGCAGGCCAGAATCATGCTGAAACAGGCCATCTGGTCTTACCCCGGGGATTTTGTCCGCGCGCAGCAGCAGTTGGTCAGGCTGGTGGAGAAAGACCCCGTGCATTTTTCCGCTCTGCTAGAATTCGGCATCCGGAAAGCGCAGGAATACCAAAATGCAGTTTATAAGCGATAACCTCCTTCAGATCACGATTGCCTTGCTCAGCGGCCTCATGCTGTTGTGGTCATTCTTCGGCAACCGCTTTCGCGGCGTCAAGGAAGTGGATACGGCGGGCGCGTTGCAGCTCATCAACCACAAGAATGCACTGGTGCTGGATGTGCGGGAGTCAGGCGAATATGACGCCGGCCATATACTGAACTCCAGGCTGATTCCCCTGGGCAAACTCAAGGAACGCATGGGCGAACTGGAAAAGCACAAAGACCGGCCCATCGTGGTGGTGTGCCGCAGCGGCAACCGTTCCGGGACTGCCTGCCATCTGCTGGGCAAGCAGGGTTTTGGACAGGTTTACAATCTGGCCGGCGGGGTGCAGTCCTGGCAAAAGCTGAATCTGCCGCTGAAGAGATAATCATGGCGCGAATATTGATGTACAGCACCGCAGTGTGCCCGTACTGCGTCCGGGCAGAGCAATTGCTGCGCAGCAAAGGGGTCACGGAAATTGAAAAGATACGCGTTGACCTTCAGCCGGAATTGCGCGTTGAGATGATGGAAAAGACCGGGCGGCGCACCGTGCCGCAAATCTATATTAATGACGAACATGTCGGCGGATTTGACGATCTTGCGGCGCTCAATCATGCCGGCAAGCTGGACCCGCTGCTTTTAAAATAATCGCCGAGGAAATAATGTCTGATGCCGCCCATGAAAATACGCTTCCCGTTTTCAGTATCGAGAAAATATATGTGAAGGATATATCGCTGGAGATCCCGCATGCGCCGCAGATCTTTCTGGAGCGCGACAATCCCCAGATCGATGTGCAGTTGCATACTTTGGCGGAATCGTTCGAGAAAGGACTGTTCGAGGTGGTCGTGACGGCTACTGTCACCGCCAGGATCGGTGAAAAAGTGATGTTCCTGATAGAGGTGAAGCAGGGTGGTGTTTTCCGGGCGCACAACGTGCCGGGAAAGGAACTGGAGCAGATTCTTGCGGTGATGTGCCCGAACACGCTGTTCCCGTTTTTGCGCGAGTCCGTATCCGATGTGTCTGTCCGTGCCGGTTTTGCGCCGGTGCTGTTGAACCCGATCAACTTCGAAACGCTTTATCAACGGCAGAAAATCGAGGCACAGACTGCCGCAACAGCGACTACGCACTGATGTTTCCCGCAATGATCCTGCTGCCGCATTCGCTTGCACTGGCCGTGCTGTTGTGCGGCGCGAGTGCAGCTCATGCCATGGATTATGTATCAGTCAGCGGGGGCAGCGCGATACTTTATGACGCGCCTTCGACCCAGGCAAAAAAACTGTTCGTGGTGAACCGGTATATGCCCTTCGAGCAAATCGTCACGCTGGATAACTGGGTAAAAGTGCGTGACCGATCGGGCGGATTATATTGGGTGGAAAAGCGCCTGCTGAGCAGCAAGCGTTATGTGTACACGCTGTTGCCGTTGCTTGATGCGCGTGCTGCGCCCGATTTCGGCGCGGCGCGCGTGTTTCAGGTGCGCCAGCAAATAGCGTTGGAGCATCTCGAGTCAACCGGCACTGGGTGGATCAAGGTGCGTCATCAGGACGGGAATGTCGGTTATGTGCGCAGCATAGAGGTGTGGGGAGGTTGATCAGATGACAGAGGACAGAGGACAGAAGACAGAGGCGTTGTCGCGGCTGCGCCGCGCTGTTAATCAATATGTGCCGCATAGCGGCACACAAACATCTGTCCTCTGTCCTCTGATGAAACAACTAGCCATTCGACTAGGCTGGCAAACTACGCCAGCCAAGTCGCTGGTTATGTCATCTGTCTTCTGAAGATGAACATTACCATCATCGGCGCAGGAGCATGGGGAACCGCGCTCGCCATCAGTCTGGCAGCCAACCATCGCGTTACGTTGCTGGCACGCGATGCCGCGCAAGTCGAAGCGATGCGTGCCACTCGCCGCAATCAACGCTATCTGCCGGATATCGCGCTGCCCGCCAACCTTGAATTGAGCTCCGATCTCTCCGCCGCAATGAGGGCTGTCGATCTGGTCATCATCGCCGTGCCGGTTTCCGCCCTGCGCTCAACTTTGCGCCAACTGGGACAATCGCCACGTCGCCCCGGCGTGGTGTGGGTGTGCAAGGGATTCGAGGCGGAGACATCGCTATTGCCTCACCAGGTTTTTGACGAGGTGCTTCCCGAAGGATACAAATGCGGAGTGCTGTCCGGCCCCAGTTTCGCTCAGGAGGTGGCGCGCGGACTGCCGGCCGCATTGACACTTGCTTCCGGCGACGAGGAATTCGCGCGCAGCACGGCACAGGCTTTGCATCACGCGCATTTGCGTATCTATGCCAGCAGCGATGTGGCCGGTGTGGAAGTCGGGGGCGCGGTGAAGAACGTGATGGCGATAGCTTCCGGCATCTGCGATGGCATGGGGCTGGGACTTAATGCGCGCGCTGCCTTGCTGACCCGCGGTCTGGCCGAAATCACCCGGCTCGGCCTGAAGTTTGGCGGACGTCCGGAAACCTTGTACGGCTTATCCGGCGTTGGCGATTTGATTCTCACCTGCACCGGCGATTTGTCGCGCAACCGTCAGGTCGGCTTGTTGCTGGCGCAACAGCATGACCTGTCTGAGATACTGCAACGGCTTGGGCACGTTGCCGAAGGCGTCTACACGGTGCGCGAGGTTCATCATCTCGCGCAACGGCTGGGTGTTGCGATGCCGATCTGCGAAGCCGTGTATCGTATTATCTACGAACATGTTCCCGCTGCTGAGGCAATCGCCGGATTGCTGAATCGCGCACCGAATCAGGAATTCAACGGCGTTTGATTCCGGATTCCATTAAATATTGCAAAGCCGATCATTGCGCCGTAGGGCGGGTCACACCCGCCGCATAGCGGATTA
>Ga0154718_1088_pt2 | contig 34879 bp, 35 predicted proteins | sample Rifle2008BG16ft_FD_105726 | JGI IMG/M metagenome (GOLD analysis project Ga0154718, IMG submission 105726) | Betaproteobacteria bacterium RBG_16_56_24
TCCAGATAGGCGACCAGCAGGTCGGCTGCTCCCATGGGTTGCAGTTGGGGTTCTGCTTCAAAGACTTTTTTCTGTCGTTCTTCTGCCGCAAACCGGTCCATATTCAAAATCTCGCCCCTTTCCCCGCAGTGTTCGAAAAAACATAATTTTTGCATCGCTTTTCACTTGCAGGCCGGGTTATCGTCTCATTGAAATAAAATTGGAATAATTCTATTTCTCCTTCAAACGGGAAATAATCCGTAGGGCGGGTCACACCCGCCGCTGAACTGCTGTAATGGCGGGTACGAAAAACTTTTGTCCCGGCACCGGTGTGACCCGCCCTACGATATTGCTCTATTGATCGAGAAATGGAATAACACCGTGTTCCCGCTTTCCTGGAAGCGGTATTATTTACAGCGATGCCCACAACCTGTTTCCCACGGACTCAATTTCGATCATCAACTGCTCGAACTGCGCCACCGGCAGCGGACGGCTGAAGTAGTAACCCTGTATTTCGTCGCAGTTGTTCATTTGCAGAAATTTCAGTTGTTCAACCGTTTCCACTCCCTCGGCGACGACTGTCAGCCTCAAGCTGCGCGCCATCGCGATGATCGCCTCGACGATCGCCGCATCGTCGCGGCTGTCTGTCACCCCGCTGACGAAAGATCTGTCGATCTTCAGGATATCCACCGGCAAGCGCTTGAGATAGTTCAGCGAGGAATAGCCGGTGCCGAAATCGTCGATGGCGATACGCACACCCATTGCGTTGAGTTTGTTCAGGGTTTCGATATTCTCATCGGCATTCGTCATCAGCGTGGTTTCCGTCAGCTCAAAATCGAGATGATGGGGGTCGAAGCCGCTATCCAGCAGTACCTGTCCGACTTTCCCGGCAAAGTTGGCCTGCCTGAACTGACGCGCGGAAACGTTGACCGCCACGAACAATGGCGGGAATCCCGCGACCTGCCAGGCTTTCCCTTGTGCAACGGCTTCTTGCAGCACCCATTCCCCCATGGGCAGGATCAAGCCGGTCTCCTCGGCAAGAGGAATGAACTCCATGGGTAATACCATACCCCGCTCGGGATGATTCCAGCGGATCAACGCTTCCACCCCGACGACCTTGCCGCTGGCCACTGATATCTTCGGCTGATAATACAACTCGAACTGCCGCTCCTCCAGCGCATGACGTATGCTGGTTTCCATAGCAAGCCGCTCGATGGAACGCGTGTTCATGTCAGTATGGTAAAACTGACAGTTGTTTCGTCCCTCTTCCTTGGCCCGGTACATTGCGATATCCGCATTCTTCATCAGCGTCTCGGCGCTGACGCCATCGTCCGGATAGATGCTGATGCCGATACTGGCGCTGATATTGAGTTCCTGGCCTTGCAACATGAATGGAATCGTGGCCGCCTCCAACAGATTCTGTGCTGTCAGGTAGGCGTCTTCAACTTCGCCGAGCTCCGGCAACAATATCGCGAACTCATCGCCGCCGAGGCGGGAAACCGTATCACCCTGGCGCACACAATCCTTCAGGCGTGCCGTCATCACCTGCAGCAGCAGATCGCCTGTGCTGTGTCCGAGCGTATCGTTGATCACCTTGAAGCGATCGAGATCCATGAACATCACCGCCGCCCTGCAGCGCTTTCGCCGCGCATTGATCAGCGCCTGGCTGAAACGGTCGTTGAAAAGCGTGCGGTTCGGCAGATCGGTGAGCGCGTCATAATGGGCAAGCCGGTGAACATTTTCTTCAGCCTGCTTGTGTTCCGTGATATCGGCAAAGATTGCGACATGATGGGTGGTCTCGCCATGATTGTTCTTCACCGAATTGATCGTCAGCCACTCGGTGTACAACTCGCCGTTCTTGCGGCGGCTCCAGGCCTCGCCGCTCCATCGCCCGGTTTCTTTCAGGTTCTCCCACAGCGTATGATATCGCTCTGCATCCTGCCTGCCTGAACTCAAAATCGTCGGCGTCTGCCCGAGCGCCTCTTCCTTGCTGTAGCCGGTGATCTCGCAAAAAGCCGCGTTGACGTCGATGATGCGGTTCTCGCTATCGGTGATCAGGATGGCATCCGAAGAGGCATCGAACACCGTGGCCGCAAGCCGCATTTCCAGATCCGCCTTGACCCCCGCGACGCTCTTCCGTATCGCCTGCAGCAGCAGTTCGGTATTGATCGGCTTGATGACGTATTTGTCTATGCCCAGGTCGATCGCCTTAAGCAGGAATTCAGTTTCGTTGAACGCCGTTACGACGATGATAGGCACTGACGGGTTCTCCATACGGATCGCCTCGGCCATCTTCAGCCCATCCATCACCGGCATCATGATGTCCGTCACCACCACATCGTGCTTGTGCCGGCGCCATGCTTCCAGCCCTTCCATGCCGTTCGCCGCGGTATACAGCTTCCCCACCCGCCTTTCCAGGTATCGCGACAGCTGCTCGCGGATATCCGGGTCGTCCTCGACATAAAGCACAGAGGTGCTTTTCAACAGGTCGGCGTCGCCCTGCACAGTCGCGGCTTCGTTCCGGGTGTGACTCATTTTGTTTTCGATAATCATCTATAAACTGAACTTGCTCTTTTGTCCCCGAGGGTGCGCACGGAACTCACTTGCTCCCAGCCGGAGCCTGAAAAATTCCAGGGAGTTCACCGACGGATGCCGGAGTTTCAGACATTTCCGGCGGGCTGTCAACGCGAAACCCGTTGGCAAATTATCTTTTTTGATCCTCCCTCAAAATGCGATCCGTGCAGTTTTCCAGGAGTGGAAGATATTTGCCTTACTTCTCACGGGCGGGTTATAGTGACGCCCCCTTGCCGGAAAGCAATCTTCGGGTACCATTCCAAAGAATCTACGGAGCCACATTATGGATACACGCCCTACCATACTCCTTGTTGAAGACGACGACTTTGCAGCGGAATTCGCCATGGAATTGCTTTCTGCCGACTATGCCGTGCATCGCTTTGACAACGGGCGATCTGCCCTGGATGCTTTCCCGGAGCTGAAGCCTGATCTGGTTTTGCTTGATGTTTCCATGCCCGGACTGTCGGGTTACGACGTCTGCCGGATGTTGCGCACCGATCTGTCGGTCGTTGACTTGCCGATCATCTTTCTTTCGGGAAAGGTCAGCAAAGAGGAGCGTTTGACCGGATACGAGGTGGGTGGGGATGATTACCTTACCAAGCCGGTGGTAGCGGAAGAACTGCTTTCCAAGATCCGCCTGGCGATCAATCAGCACGCCGTACACCAGCGTCTCAAGTCAGACGTGTCCAGCGCCGTTTCTACGGCAATGACCGCCATGACCAGCGCCGCCGAGCTGGGAGAGGTGTTGAAATTCGTGCGCAGGAGTTTCAATTGTCCGGACTATATCGGGCTGTGCCGTGAAATACTGGAAACCACCAGCACTTTCGGACTGGAAGCCAGCGTGCAGATACGCGGCAAGAAGGAGACCGTTTCACGGACCGGTGACGGACCTTGTTCGCCATTGGAAGAATCGGTGCTCAACAATATGTCCACGCAGGGACGCGTGTTTGAATTCGGCTCCCGCACATCGTTCACGTTCGACCACATCACCATTATCGCCAAGAATATGCCGCGCAACGACCCGGAACGACATGGGCGCATGAGGGACAGCCTGGCACTGCTGGCCGAGGGAGCGGATGCGCGCGTGACCACTCTGGACAAACAGGTTGCCCTGGCAAAAAAGCAACAGGTTCTCCTGCATCTCATGGCAAACACCAGAGATACCCTGCGTGAAGTCGAGCAGAATCTGCAGACGCAACGCGAGCTGAGCCGCACAATACTCCAGGATTTTCTCGATGATCTGGAAAAGTCGTTCATCAGGTTCGGGCTCAGGGATACGCAGATAACCGAGCTGGCGAATCTGGCGCAGCATGCAACCAGACGAGAACTCGCTCTTTATGATGAAGGATTGGCGATGAAGGAGCGCATGCAAGGCCTGCTCAAACAGCTCGACAATGCTGACGGTTCCTAATACCCTGCCCTTCTTATCCGCTCGGCCGCATCCAGAAATATCTCGTCCAGCCCGGATGCAAGCGCCTGCAGGGACTGCATATCACCCGCCCGGGCCGCTGTCTCCATATCCTGGCACAATGCCCCGAACCGCATGGCGCCAACCGTGCGCGCCGACGATTTCAACTTGTGCGCCGCTTCCATGACGCCGGCCGTTTGCCCTGACACAACCGCAGCATTGATCTCTGCCACCTGTTTTTCCGAATTAAACAGGAATTTATCCAGCAGGCGGCGGTGCATGGCAGGGTTGTCGCCCACCAACTGGGTCAGCATGGTGACATCCCAGATGACAAGGGCGGACCGGGAGTCAGCGGACAGATTGGGCGCGGCAGGCGCATCGGAAATCGCCTCTATTTCTTTCTCTGGCTGTTTCTCCGGCAGCGGCAACCATTTCGCAAGCAACGAACCCAGTTTATCCAAACGCAGCGGCTTGGAAAGATAGTCATCCATGCCATTTTCAAGGCAGCGCTCTTCTTCGCCCTGCATGGCGTTGGCGGTCACCGCTATGATCGGAAAACGTGTTCCCCCCGGTTCTGCATTGCGGGACTCTTCCTGACGAATCGCCTCAGCAAGCTGATAACCATCCATATACGGCATGTGGTAATCGGTCAACAGTAAGGCATAACGTCCGCTACGCCACATATCCAAAGCCTTGCGCCCATCCCGGGCGGCCTCCGAGGCATAACCCAACAGGCGCAACTGCTCCTGAATGACTTCGCAGTTGGTTTCGTTATCTTCTGCCAGCAGTATCAATTGACCGATTTTCACCGCCTCCTCCACGGTTGGGGCGATCCTGCGTGATCGTTTGCGCTGGTCGGTCTTTCTGACGCTATCCTTGACCGTGAGCAATCCGGCCGCAATGGCGACGCCGCTTATCAAGTCATGGTACAAAAGCGGGCTGACCGTCACCGTCACCGCCTTCGGATGAACACCTATGCCGCTGCGCCGGATAAGTTGCACAACCCTGGCCTTATCCGTCAAAACAATTTCATTCCCAGTTGAAAAATCCTCCGAATGACTGTGATCCAGCACCAAAACCGCACCGTCCGCCGACTCTATCAATTGTCGATGTGCGCCTTCCATATCCGAGATGACGGCAGTTTCCGCGCCTGCACAGCGCAGGTAGGCCGGCAGGATATCCTCATAAACCGGATCAGAAGTGACGGCCAGCACACGCACTCCGGTCAGGTCGGGTTCGCCAGGCAATTTTCGCCCGGGACCCGATTTCAGCAGCGGGATCTCCACCGTGAATTCAGAACCCGCCCCCGGAGTGCTATGCACGAATATCTGACCATCCAGCATGTCTACCAGCCGCTTGGTGATGCTGAGCCCGAGACCGGTGCCTCCAAAACGGCGCGTGGTGGTGCTGTCCGCCTGGGTAAAAGGCTGGAATAACTGAGCGACAGTATCGGGCGTCATGCCGATGCCATTGTCGATGACGCGAAGCCGCAAACCGGGACAACCGCCTGCCGGGTTAAAACTCTCCACGCTAAGAAAGACCTTGTTGCCATGGATTGCGTCTTCCCCATGAGTGAACTTGAGCGCATTACCCAGCAGGTTGAACAGTATCTGCCGCAATCTCACCGGGTCGGACAATATCCAGGCCGGGGTGTCGGGCGATACGTACACGTACAGATCGATATCCCTGCCGGCGGCAACGGGAGCCAATAACTCCGCTACGCCTTCCGACACTTCGCGCAGATTGGTCGGGATGTTCTCTATCGTCAACTTGCCCGCTTCGATCTTGGAAAAATCCATGATGTCATTCAAAATGCCCAGCAGCGCGATGGAGGATTCACGGATGGTTCTGACCATGCGGTGTTGATCGCCGGTGAGCCGGGTCTCCTGCAAAATATCCACCATTCCCACCACTCCGTTCATGGGCGTGCGAATCTCATGGCTCATGGTGGCGAGGAATTCCGACTTGGCGCGATTGGCGATCTCGGCTGATTCCTTGGCTTGCATTACTTCGAGGGTGCGCTCATCAATCATTTCCTGCAGGTGATGGCGATGCTGTTCAAGCTCCGCCTCCTTGATCTTGTGCTCTGTGATGTCGGTAAAAATCGCGACATGATGGGTGGTTTCGCCCAGGCTGTTCTTCACCGTGTTGATCGTCAGCCACTCGGCAAATATCTCGCCGTTCTTGCGGCGGCTCCAGGCCTCGCCGCTCCATCGCCCGGTTTCTTTCAGTCTCTCCCACAGCGCATGATATTTCTCGGCATCATCCCTGGTGGGATTGCCGGACATCATGATGCCGGTGATGGACGGATTGAAGTCGGCCGAAGGGATGCCTGAACTCAGAATCGTCGGCGTCTGCCCGAGCGCCTCTTCCTTGCTGTAGCCGGTGATCTCGCAAAATGCCGCGTTGACGTCGATGATGCGGTTCTCGCTATCGGTGATGATGATGGCGTCCGACGAGACATCGAATACCGTGGAAGCAAGCTGCATCTCCAGTCCAACCCTTATTCCCCAGGCGCTATTGTTTATCGCCTGAAGCAGAAGATCGGTATTGATCGGCTTTGTGACATATTTATCTATGCCCAGGTCGATAGCCCTGAGCATAAACCCCATTTCATTGAACGCCGTTGTGACGATGACCGGCACAGACGGATTCTCGAGGCGGATCATCTCGGCCATCCTCAGCCCATCCATCACCGGCATCATGATGTCCGTCACCACCACTTCGGGTTTGAAACGGCGCCATGTTTCCAGCCCTTCCTGGCCGTTCGCCGCGGTATACAGCTTCCCTACCCGCCTTTCCAGAAATCGCGACAGATGCTCGCGGGTAGCGGCGTCATCCTCGACATAAAGCACAGAGATTTTCTTCAGCAAGTCAACGCTGCCCTGCAAGCGGGTGTGCTCTTTCCGGTTGTTGCTTTTGTCGTTTTCGATAAGCATCTTTGAATCAAGCCCGTTAGCGCCCCGCGACAGTCATGCCCTCAATCAATATCGAACCGCACTGGCGCGATCCTTGGACCAGCGCATCATTGCCCGCCGCGACGATGTTGCGAAACATATCCTTGAGATTTCCCGCAATGGTGATCTCCTGCACCGGATATTGTATCTTTCCATGCTCCACCCAGAATCCTGCCGCACCTCGTGAATAATCTCCTGTCACGGGGTTGATCCCATGGCCAAGCAACTCGGTGACCAGCAGGCCGCGCGACATGGTTTTCAGCAACCCATCGAAATCCAGATCCCCCGATCGGCCTCCGGATGGCTTCAGGATCAGATTATGATTGCCGCCCGCGTTCCCTGTGGAGCGCATGCCCAATTTTCGCGCCGAATAACTGCCGAGAAAATAACCGTGCAGCACGCCATTTTCAACGACAGTCCTCCGCCGGACCCGCACTCCCTCGTCATCGAACGGGCTTGAGGCCAGCCCTTTGCGTATGTCCGGCACATCTTCGATGTTGATATGCGGCGAGAATATCTGCTGATCGAGCTGGTCGAGCAAAAACGAAGACTTGCGATACAGGCTGCCGCCGCTCGCCGCGCCGGCGAAATGCCCCAGCAAGCTGGCCGCGATCGGCGCCTCGAACAGCACCGGGACCTGCATGGTTTCGAGCTGGCGTGCGTTCAAACGGCGCACCGTGCGTTCCGCCGCGATGCGCCCGATCTGGCGCACTTCGACTATTTCCCTGGCATCGCGCGCCACACTGTACCAGTAGTCGCGCTCCATCGCATCATCCCTGCCCGCGATCACCGCACAGCTGACACTGTGGCGCGAACTTGGGTATCCGCCGGTAAAACCGAGACTGTTGGCATGCACGAACTGAGCCTCGTGCACGCTCACCGTCGCGCCTTCTGAATTGCTGATGCGCGGATCGGCATCCAGCGCGGCCTGTTCACACTGTTGCGCCAGGTCTATCGCCGCTTCGACGGACAGATCCCAAGGATGATACAGGTCGAGATCGGGACAGTCGCGCGCCAGCATATCCGCATCGGGCAAACCCGAGCAATCATCCGTTGCGGTATAGCGTGCGATCGACAGCGCGGCATCCACCGTATCGCGCACTGCCTGCGGGGAAAAGTCAGAAGTGCCGGCATTGCCGCGTTTCTGCCCGATATAGACGGTAATGCCAAATCCCTTATCGCGGTTGTATTCGATGGTCTCCACCTCGCCCCGGCGCACCGTGACGGATTGCCCGAAACCTTCGGAAGCATCGACGGAGGCAGACGATGCGCCCCGCTGTTTGGCATACGCCAGCATGTCCCGGGCGATGCCATGCAGCACACCGGCAGAATTGGAAAACCTTCCCTGAGAAGCGTCGATGGAAGGCGGAGCGGATGTCGTCAGATCGGTCATAAGCAGTGCGGTCAATTCGTGAAAGGCGTTATCATAGCAGCATCTTATTGCAGGAACGCATGTCATGAAGCAGCATAAACAACCCGGTCAATCCGAAAAACTTTTGGCCGGGCGCCCGGATGACGACGAGTCAGAACTAGCGCCGAGCAAAACAAAAATCAAGAAGCAGATGCACGAGTTGCGCGATCTCGGCGTTGAACTGACCGGGCTCGGCAAGGATCAGATCGAGCAACTCGGCCTGCCCGAGAATCTTCGTGATGCGATACGCGAGATGAAGAGCGTCAGCAAATTCGGCGCGCAACGCCGCCAGATGCAATACATAGGGAAGCTGATGCGCGAGGTTGATACCGCCCCCATCCTCGCAAAGCTGAATGCATGGAGAGGAACTTCACAACAACACATCGCATATATGCACTTGCTGGAACGCTGGCGCGGCAGGTTGATCGAGAACGACAGCGCGCTGACCGAGTTGCTTGCGGCTTACCCGCAAGCTGACGCGCAACGCCTGCGCTCCCTGATGCGCAATGCCCAGAAGGAAATGGAGGCAGGGAAGCCTCCAAAGCATTTCCGCGAGATATTTCAAGTGTTACGCGAAATCATTCCAGAGCCAGCATAATCACTCCTTTCTCCCCACGATAAAGAAAGATGCCTGACAACCCTGCTCCCATAATTCTCGAATCAGGCAAACAGCCCCGTCACAGCATTATCTGGCTGCATGGCTTGGGTGCAGATGGCCACGATTTCGTGCCCATCGCCGGTGAACTGAACTTGCCGGTCGCAGTGCGCTATATCTTTCCGCATGCCCCGATGCGGCCGGTCACCATCAACGGCGGATTCGTGATGCGCGCATGGTATGACATCGCCGGTCCATCCATCCCTGTCCTGAGCGGAGCCGAAGGAAGCGCGCAACAAGATGAACAGGGGATACGCGCATCTCAAGCCGCGATCGAAGCGCTGATCGCGCGGGAAATATCGAACGGCATCGCGCCGGGCAATATATTTCTGGCCGGGTTTTCCCAGGGCGGGGCGATCGCTCTGCATACCGCGCTGCGCCGGAGCTTGCCCCTCGGTGGGGTGCTGGCTTTATCCACTTATTTGCCGCTGGCCGGCAGCGTCCCGGACGAAATGCAGACAAACTCAAGAGCGACCCCAATCTTCATGGCGCACGGGCTCGACGATCCGGTCGTGCCCTATTCATTGGGGGCAGCCTCAAGAGATGCACTGATGGATTTTGGTTATGCCGTGACATGGCGCGATTACGCCATGGAACACTCGGTATGCGAGGAGGAGCTGCGGGATATTGAGACCTGGCTGGGGAAGAGGATCGAGGATTGAGGATTGAGGATTGAGGATTGAGGAAAAACCGCTGCTTCGTTCTTAACTCGATCCTCGATCCTGAATTTTATTCCTCTCCTTCCTCCTGCTCGACAAGGCGGAATCGCGCCATATCGCAATCAATATATTTTTCCTGCAATCCGTTTGGGATCAGAAGATAATTCTTTCCGTTCAAATGAGTCTGCAAGCTGCGATTGGCGGAATACATACCGGCCCTCATCAGCAAATTAGCCCCGTCGGACGCCTCGCCCGGTTTTGCATTGAGCCATAGCGCAAGCTGCCCATCTTCAAATCCTCTTGCCCCGCCGCCGCTCTGGCTCAAGGCCACGCCTGTCACCTGGGTTGCCAGTATTTCCGCGCCGACGTGCAATTGGCTTGCATCGTTGCGAAGCAGCCGCCTCACCACCGCCACGCCCCAATGCGGCACACCTTCCAGTTGCATTCCGAGAACACCGCCGATGCGCATTCCATCGCTTCCCTGCGCTGACAGCACGGTCAGGAAACTATTGACGCTGATATCCTCGATTACCCATACCGGCCTTTCCTTGCTGAAATTAAGCCCCGCTCTGACACGCTCCACCACATTGGTAAAGCTGTTTTCCACATTAAAATTGATCTTGATCGCGCGCCGCACACTGCCCCGCACCGGCGGACCTATGAAATATGTCAGCAAATGCCGGACGGCTTCCTTGATCAATTCTGCCCCATAGTTTCCGCCAAGGATAAGTCCTTCCGGAACGATATCTTTTTCCAGCGTCTTCATCAGAAGTTCCAGCTTTGGCTGCATAGCCTGCATGCCGACGAAACGCATGGATGGCGAGACGGTGGAATTCATCTTGACGCGTACCGGCGCATCGGGATCGTTCAAATCAAAAATGAACAAGCTGGACTGGTTCTGCTGCGCCTGTACGTCTATGTCCGCGCAATACTGCGCCAGGATGCGCTCGGTCAGATGCATGTGCACCGGGCTCAGGGAACTGACGCCGCTGCCATACCATCCCAGCAGGCGCCCCGCCTCGCATCTTACCGAGGTGTTGCCAACCGAGCCCGGATACAGACGCACCTGGGCATCCAGGCATTGTTGCCGTTCTGCGTAAATGAAGATATGCGCCAGATTTTCCCATATCGAAAATTCCACCAGGTCATAGTGGGCACAGATATACTTCAGTTGCCAGACCATGGCATGCACAGCACGGGCCATCAACAACGGCGCTTGCGCCTTGATTGTGTTGCTGCCCTTTTCGGCGCCGGCATACCGGTCGAACAAAGTGCAATACGCGATAGCGGTCTGACGGGACAAATTTCCCAGCACCAGCCATAAGCGGCTTTCCTGGAATGAATTCAGTTCGCGCGGGGCGAAATATTCAGCAATCAATTTCCGGGCATAAGGTTGCGCCGCCTCATCAAACAAACACAACAAGGCAAACTGATGATCCAGCTTGAAGCCGGTATTTCCCGTCACCGACTCGATCAATTCAGCCAGATCCATCAGCAACTTGTGCGTGTCATTCTTCGGCAACTCGTCCAGCAGCTTTTGCGCCGAACGGATATCAGCCAGAGGATGATCAGATTTTTTGCCGAATATTCCTGATAACATTTACCACCTCATCATCCGGAGAAACCCAAAAATCTTTCTCCACATGGCAATATAACCACAAAACCCCTCCCATGACTAGATGCAACAGAGGCCAACTTGATCCCGTGGCTTGCCGGTAACACTCCCTTCCCGCCTGTCGAAAAGGCGCTGCGCTCGCCTGACGGCCTGCTCGCCGCCGGCGGAGACCTGTCTGCATCCCGCCTGCTGGAGGCCTACCGTCACGGGATATTCCCGTGGTTCAATCCCGGCGAACCTATCCTGTGGTGGAGTCCCGATCCGCGCATGGTGCTGGTCCCTGGCGAATTCAGGATTTCGCGTTCGCTGTCCAGGGTGTTGCGCAACAAGATATTCGATGTGCGCACCGATACCGCCTTCGAACAGGTGATGCGTGGCTGCGCTGCTCCAAGATATGGGCATAGCGGCACCTGGATACACGAGGACATGATCGCCGCGTATTGCGCCCTGCACCGGCAGGGCTACGCGCATTCGGTGGAAGTCTGGATGGACGGAAAGCTGTCGGGCGGATTGTATGGCGTCAGCATCGGGCTCATGTTCTACGGGGAATCCATGTTCAGCCGGGTCAGCAATGCATCGAAGGTCGCTCTGGCGTATCTGGCCGGGCAACTTGAACGACGGCATTTCGGGATGATAGATTGCCAGATGAAGACGCCCCATCTTGCCTCGCTCGGCGCGCGCGAGATCCCGCGCAGCGAATTCATCGCAAAGATGCAGGAATTGGTACACTGTGCGCCGATAACCGATTGGCGATTCGACGCTGACCTTTTCACATAAACACGGACTTTCCATCAGCGTTGCGAATGCCAATCATTACGCCGTAGGAGCCCGATTCATCGGGCGATTGCTTATCGCTGCGCTCCTGCATGTTTCCGCTTTTTTCAGGGCATACTTAAGGTAACCATGAGCCTGCTGAACGACATCCCGCTCTCAACGTTGCACTTTTATCTGACTGCGCCCTATCCGTGCAGCTACCTGCCCGATCAACTCGCGCGATCACAGGTCGCCACCCCATCCTTGCTGATCAACACGCGGGTGTATTCGGAATTGGTGCAACACGGTTTCCGGCGCAGCGGAACCTACACCTATCGCCCGCATTGCGATAACTGCCGTGCCTGTGTGCCGCTGCGTGTGCCGGCAAAACAATTCACGGCAAACCGCTCTCAACGGCGGGCAAGGAAACAACATGCCAATCTCGAGGCAACGCTGCATCCCCTTCAGGACAAAGTTGAGTATTACGATCTCTATCAACGCTATCAACATGCACGCCACAGGAACGGCGGCATGGCCACCGATGATCGCGAGTCATATCAGAACTTCCTGCTGAAAAGCCACGTCGATACGGTGCTGGTGGAATTTCGCGAACCCTTCGACCCGGCTCAGGACAGGCCGCTTCGACAGGCTCAGGACAAGCAGGGCATACTGCGCATGGTCAGCGTCATCGACCTGCCCGGCGACGGACTGTCATCGGTATACACATTCTACGAACCGGATCTGCCCGGCGCGAGATTCGGGGTATATAACGTGCTGTGGCAGATCGAATTGTGCCGCAAGCTCGGCCTGGATTTCGTCTATCTGGGCTATTGGATCAGGCAATGCAGCAAAATGGCTTACAAGGCCGGATACCGGCCCGCGCAAGGCTTGCTGGATGGCGTATGGAGCGAACTCGAACCCGGCTGATCATGTTCTCATTACTCCGTCCCGCGCTGTTCCATATCGACCCCGAAACCGCGCACCATCTCACGCTATGCAGCCTTAAGTCGGCGCATTCACTCGGCTTGAGCGGCATCGTCGCAGCGCGCATACCGGACGACCCGCGCACCGTGATGGGACTCACCTTTCCCAATCCTGTCGGCCTCGCCGCCGGGCTCGACAAAAATGGCGGCTGCATAGACGGGCTTGCGGCGCTCGGATTCGGCTTCATCGAGATCGGCACCGTCACCCCGCTGCCCCAACCCGGCAACCCGAAGCCGCGCCTGTTCCGCATTCCCCAGGCCAACGCGATCATCAACCGCATGGGCTTCAACAACGGCGGCGTGGCTGCGCTTATCGAGAACGTGAAGCGTGCAGAATACAAAGGTATATTGGGCATCAACATCGGCAAGAACGCTGTTACGCCAATCGGGAATGCAGCCGATGATTATCTGATCTGTCTGCGCAAGGCGTATCCGCACGCCGGATACATTGCCATAAATATCTCCTCGCCCAACACCGCGAATCTGCGCCAATTGCAAGGGGAAGACGCGCTGAATGACCTGCTGAAACTGCTCAAGGCCGAACAGCAAAAGCTTGCCGACACGCATGGCAAATACGTGCCCATCGCGCTGAAGATCGCGCCTGACCTGGAGGGCGAACAAATCGCGCAGATCGCCCGCCTGCTGATGCAGCATCGCATCGACGGCGTGATCGCCACCAACACCACGCTATCGCGCAATGGCGTGGAAAATCTCCCGCATGGCAACGAGGCGGGCGGCTTGAGCGGAGCGCCGCTGCGAGAAAGATCCACCGCCGTGATTCGTGCGCTCGCTGCAGAATTGCAAGGCGCATTGCCCATCATTGGCGTGGGCGGAATCCTCAGCGGCGCGGATGCCGCAGAGAAGATCAGCGCAGGCGCAGCGCTGGTGCAGATTTACAGCGGGCTGATCTATCGCGGTCCGGCGCTCATAAGCGAATGCTGTGCTGCAATTCGATATACATAGCGACATAAATCTACTGATGAAACAACTAGTATCATGACCTATTAATTACGAAACATACGCCGCAGACGTGTAGACGTGTAGGGCGGGTCACACCCGCCGCAACACCGAATGTTGCAATGGCGGGTACGAAAAACTTTTGTCCCGGCACCGGTGTGACCCGCCCTACAGCCTGATTATTCATCATACAAGACAGGGTTATGCAATAAAGCCGCTAACCCAACCCACATGATTGCAGGTAAGCACCAAACAAAATGTTTCGTTATTTACGATTTACGATACTAGCCATCTGACTAGGTTGGCAAACAGCTTTGCATAGCCATTCGGCTAAGTCACCAAAATACGGTGACATAAGCCGCTGGTTAACGCCAACCAAGTCATTGGTTATGCGCGACTCCGGGGCGGGGTCGGGCGGTGCTCGCGCTCCTCACATACTGATGTGTATGCTCCGGGCGCTGCGCTGACCAGCGGCTTAGCTGGTGTTTTTTACCAGCTTAGCCGAATGGCCATGCCTCCCTCACCCCAAAGCCGCTCGCTACGATTTCTGTCGCTATGTATAGTTTCCGGAATATCCATATGCCGCGAACGCGGTTGAAGCGGCCTATGAATCGGGGGATAATCCGCGCCTGATTTTGAAAGCTTTGCAATGACTGAATATCTGCTGATCCTGATCGGCGCGGTGTTTGTGAACAACATCGTGATGGTCAAGATTCTCGGCTTGTGCCCGTTCATGGGGGTTTCCAGAAAGCTGGAGACTGCCCTTGGGATGGGTGCGGCGACCACCTTCGTGCTGACTCTGGCCTCGGGTTCCAGCTACCTCATCAATCAATATCTGCTGGGACCGGAACTGGCTTACCTGACCACGCTGTCGTTCATCGTGGTGATCGCCGGCATCGTGCAGTTCACCGAAATGGTAATCCGGAAGACCAGTCCGGTGCTGTATCAGGTGCTGGGCATCTATCTGCCGCTGATCACCACCAATTGCGCAGTGCTTGGAATACCGCTGCTCAATGTGCAGGCCAAACACAATTTCATGGAATCCATTTTTTTCGGCATGGGCGGCGCGCTCGGCTTCACGCTGGTGATGGTGTTGTTCGCAGCGATGCGCGAGCGCCTGGAAGGCGCGGATGTGCCTGGTATCTTCAAGGGTTCGGCGATCGCGATGGTCACCGCCGGATTGATGAGCCTGTCATTTATGGGGTTCTCGGGATTGATCAGGTAATGTTGAGCGCGTTACTGGTGATGGCGGCCATCGCGATCGTGCTCGGTGCGGTGCTGGGTTTTGCCGCGATCAAATTCCGCGTTGAAGGCAATCCGCTGGTGGACAGGATCGACGCCATCCTGCCGCAAACCCAGTGCGGCCAGTGCGGCTATCCCGGCTGCAAACCTTATGCAACGGCGATCGCGGCCGGGGAAGCAGACATCAATCGCTGTCCGCCGGGCGGCGAGGAAGGCATCCGGAAACTTGCCGATCTGCTCGGCGTGGATTTCAAGCCGTTCGGCGGCGACACCAATGCCCCCAAGCCCAGGTCGGTCGCCTTTATCGACGAAAGCACCTGCATCGGCTGCACGCTGTGCATCCAGGCCTGCCCGGTGGATGCCATCGCCGGCGCAGCCAAGCAGATGCACACCATCATCGCCGCCGAATGCACCGGCTGCGAATTGTGTGTCGCGCCTTGTCCGGTGGACTGCATCAGCATGGTTGCCATCGAAGAAAACATCACCAACTGGAAGTGGAAGTATCCGCTTCATACGGTCGCAGTCCGTAGGGCGGGTTCCACCCGCCAGCCGGGCAAAGCCCGGCCTGCCCAATGAGAACACTTTATAAATTTCACGGCGGCATCCATCCGCCCGGCAACAAGGCGCAATCCACGCAGTTGGCGATCGCACATGCGCCGCTACCCTCGAAACTGGCCGTTCCGTTCCATCAGCATGCCGGCGAAACCGCCAAGCCGGTCGTGCAGATCGGTGATCACGTATTGAAGGGACAACTGATCGGCATGCCGGATGGCTTCATTTCCAGCGCAGTACACGCCCCCACTTCGGGAACCATCAGCTCCATCGACATGCAGCATATCGCCCATCCTTCCGGGCTGCCGAATCTGTGCGCCACGCTTATACCGGACGGCAGGGAGGAATGGATTGAGCGCAAACCCGTCGATTATCGCGAACACAGCCCAGCCGATCTGCAACAACTGCTGCGCATGGCCGGCGTGGTGGGTTTGGGTGGCGCAGCATTTCCCAGCGACATCAAGCTGCGCATCGGCAAGCAAAAGATCAAGACGCTGATCCTGAATGGCGCGGAGTGCGAGCCTTATATTACCTGCGACGATATGCTGATGCGCGAACGCGCTGCAGAGATCGTGCATGGCGCGGAAATGTTGCGCTACATGCTGGACGCCGGTGAGGTGCTGATCGGCATCGAGGACAACAAACCCGAAGCGATCGCTGCGATGCAGCAGGCAATCGCCGATTGCAATAATTTTGAAGTGGTCACGATACCGGCGATCTATCCGGGCGGCAGCGCCAAGCAGCTGATACGCACGCTTACCGGACTGGAAGTGCCTTCCGGAAAATTACCCACCGACATCGGCGTGCAATGCTTCAACGTCGCCACCGCCTACAGCGTTTACCGCGCCCTCGCGCACGGCGAGCCGCTGCTGTCGCGCATCGTCACCGTGACCGGCAATGTCCGCAAGGCGCTGAATTATGAGACGCTGATCGGCACGCCTGTCGATGAACTGGTGGCGCTGAGCGAGGCTCTGCCGGACACCAATGGCTACATCATGGGAGGCCCGATGATGGGCATGCCTTTACATGCAATGAATGCACCTGGTCCCGCCGTACACGTCCCGGTGGTGAAAGCCGCCAACTGCATCATCGCCGCCTCGGACAGGCTGTTCCCGCCGCCTCCGCCCGCCTTGCCTTGCATCCGTTGCACGCGCTGCGCCGAAGTGTGCCCGGCAGACTTGCAGCCGCAGGATCTGTACTGGTTCGCCCAGGCAAGGGAATTCGGCAAGGCGCAGGCATTCAGCCTGTTCGACTGCATCGAATGCGGCGCTTGCAGCTATGTCTGCCCCAGCCATATCCCGCTGGTGCAGTATTATCGTTTTGCCAAGAGCGAGATCCACGCGCGCGAAAGGGAGAAGCAGGCAGCCGACAGCGCGCGGGAACGCCACGAGTTTCACCTATACCGCATCGAGCGCGAGAAGCAGGAAAAGGCCGAGAAACTGGCCGCCAGGGAAAGGGCTGCGCAGGCCGCCAAATCCACAGTCGAGCACTCTGATGACTAATTCCAATTCGCATTAAAAAGACATCCAGCAGAATTATTATCGTTATTAACGCAAATCGGAATAACACACCATGTTTTTTTCTCCCTACATCAGCAAGCCTGATAGCGTCTCGCAGATAATGCTCAAGGTTCTGCTGGCGCTGATACCCGGCATTGCGCTGTACGTCTGGTATTTCGGTCCGGCGATCCTGGTCTCGATCACGCTGGCCAGTCTCACCGCACTCGGCGCCGAGGCGCTCATGCTCAAGCTGCGCAATCGTCCGGTCATGCCGTTCCTCAAGGACAACAGCGCGCTGCTCACCGCGTGGCTGCTCGCCCTCTCCATCCCGCCGCTGGCGCCGTGGTGGCTGGTGGTGGCCGGCACTGCATTCAGTATCGCTATCGCCAAGCACCTGTACGGCGGGCTGGGCAACAACCTGTTCAATCCCGCAATGACCGGCTACGCGGCGCTGATAATCTCGTTTCCGGTGCAGATGACGCGCTGGGTAGCGCCCCACGGTTTGGAACAAGGGGGACTTGTTATGGCGGAACTCAGCTTCGCTGAACAACTGCAATATATTTTCCTTGCCGCCCTGCCACAAGGCATTACTCTGGATGCCATCACGATGGCCACACCGCTGGACACATTGAAGACCCGTCTGCACCTCGACGAATCCATCAGTCAGATTCTCGATATGCCGATCTATGGCCAGATCGCGGGGCACGGCAGCGAGATGGTCGCGTGGGGATTCCTGATCGGCGGGCTTTATCTGCTCGCCTCGCGCATCATCAGCTGGCATATCCCGGCCGCCTATCTGGCCACACTGTTCGCCATCGCCGGAATCTTCCATCTGGTCGATCCCGCACATTACATCGCGCCGCTGTTCCACTGGTTCTCCGGCGCGGCGATGCTGGGCGCTTTCTTCATACTCACCGACCCGGTGAGCAGCCCCACCACCAACATGGGCCGATTGATTTACGCGGCGGGCGCCGGCCTGATTACCTATCTGATCCGCGCTTTCGGCGGCTTTCCTGACGGCATGGCGTTCGCCACGCTGCTGATGAACATCTGTGTGCCGCTGATCGTTCTGTACACGCAACCGCCAGTGTTTGGAAAAAAAGACGGGGCGTTTGGAAAAAAAGACGGGGTGTTTGGCAAAAAGGATAAACTGAAATGAGGCGCACCCTGGCGAAAGCGTCCCTGCACACTGCGCTCAACCTGCTGTTCTTTGCGTTGATCGGCACGGCGCTGTTGGCCCTGACCTACAGCCTGACGCATGACACCATCGCGCAAAGCGAGGAAAATGAGAAGCTGAAACTGATCAAACAGATCGTGCCGGAAACGGCTTACGATAACGACATCATGAAGGACACCGCGCAACTGGAGGCCGATGATCTTCTGGGCAACGACGCCGGCGCTACCGCCTACAGGGGGCGCCTGAATGGACAGCCTTCTATCGCAGTGATTCCGGCCGTCGCACCGGATGGTTATGGCGGCAGGATAAACCTGATCATTGCCATCCACCACGATGGCAGGATAGGCGGAGTGCGCGTAATATCTCACAAGGAGACCCCGGGGCTGGGCGATTACATCGAGATCTCCAGGAACAACTGGATCACCGTTTTCAACGACGCCTCGCTGGAAAACCGCAAGGACAGCGGCTGGAAAGTAAAAAAGGATGGTGGCGCTTTCGACTACATGGCCGGAGCCACCGTCACCCCGCGCGCGATGGTGAAGGCGGTGCATAAGGCGTTGCAGTATTACTCTCAACAACGCGAGGCATTGTTTGCGCAAGCCACACCCAGGAAATCATCCGGCAAGGAGATGACAAAATGACCGATCGGGAAATGAAAAATATTTTTCTAAACGGCCTGTGGAAGCAAAACGCCGGCGTGGTGCAACTGCTCGGCCTGTGCCCATTGCTGGCGATTAGCAACTCGGTGGTGAACGCGCTCAGCCTGGGCCTGGCCACCACGCTGGTGATGGCTTTATCGGGCAGCGGAGTTGCCGCGATACGCGAAGTGATCCCCAATGAAGCGCGCATCCCGGTGTATGTGTTGCTAATCGCGGTGCTGGTGACCATCGTGCAATTGCTGATCAATGCTTACGCGTATCCACTGTATCTGGTGCTGGGCGTATTTCTTCCGCTGATCACCACCAATTGCATCGTGCTGGCGCGCGCCGAATCTTTCGCTTCCAAAAATACCGCGCTGGCTTCCGCGCTGGATGGCATCGCGATGGGACTGGGACTGACAGCGGTGCTGGTGATACTGGGCGGCATCCGCGAAATCTTCGGGCGCGGAACATTGCTGTCCGGCATCGATCTGGTGTTCGGCGAAACGGCAAAAGCATGGGTAATCACCGTGGTGCCGGATTACCACGGCTTCCTGCTCGCCATCCTGCCGCCCGGCGCATTCATCACGCTGGGCATGCTGATCGCGCTGAAGAACTGGCTGAACCTTCGCGCCGAACAAAAGCTGAAAGACAGCAGCGCCGCCAACGCGCCGGTGGATGGCGGGCGGGCGCCTGCGGCGCAATGAGCTTTGATTTGATCGGATATTTCCGCTACGCGGTTATCTTGTCAGCTTCATTGCTGTCCACGGCTGCGCATTGCGGAGGCTGGTCTTTTGACGATGCACGTTCAGATTGGGGAAGGTTTTCGCTTGGCTTTGTGAGCGGCATCGCGGGTCACGAACTTGGCCATTACATGGTTGCGGCCTCCAGGGGATATAAAGTCGGCCACGATGGATTTTCCATTGTCTATCCTGAAGCAACGTTCACGGCATCCGGCCATTTGCAGGTGGCTTCAGCCGGATTTCAGGCGCAATGGTTGCTGACCGAGTTTATTCTTCGCGACAGCAACGGTAAGGAAATGCAGGCGCCTCCGGGCAATTTCGGCGCCGGTGTGGTCTGTGCCCACATCGCAATTACTTCGGCTTATCTGGTTTATCTCAAGGATCATAAACAGGGAGATGTCGCCGGGATGGCGGAAGCCACGGGATACTCAAACGACCGTATCGCTCTGGCATTGGCCATTCCGGGCGCACTGGACGCCTGGCGCCTGTTTGGAAACCGGGTTCCGGAATGGGTTCCGCAACTTTCCCTGCTTGGCAAGGGACTCGGCATGGCCTGATGGACTTATTGATCATGTCTCGCGCAGATCGCGTAGGGTGCAATAACCAACGGGCATTGCACCGGATGCTTTTCATACCAAACCTATGAACCCCGCCAAACGCCGCGAGATATTCACGCGCTTCCGCGCCGCCAACCCGCATCCCGCCACCGAGCTGGAATATTCCACGCCTTTCGAGTTGCTGGTCGCGGTGATACTCTCGGCGCAAGCCACCGATGTCAGCGTGAATGCCGCGACGCGGCACCTGTTCCCGGTCGCCAATACGCCCGAAAAAATCCTCGCGCTCGGCGAGGAAAAACTGCGCGAGTACATCCAGCGCATCGGCCTGTACAAGACCAAGGCCAGACATGTGATGCAGACCTGCCGGTTGCTGGTGGAACGGCACGGCAGCGCCGTCCCGCAAACCCGCGAGGAACTGGAAGCCTTGCCCGGCGTGGGACGCAAGACCGCGAACGTCATTCTCAACACCGCCTTCGGCCAACCCGTCATCGCGGTGGACACCCATATCTTTCGCCTCGCCAACCGGATCGGACTGGCTCCCGGAAAGGACGTGCTGGAAGTGGAAAACAAACTGCTCAAGGTCGTTCCGGATGAATTCAAGCACGATGCGCACCACTGGCTGATCCTGCATGGCCGTTATATCTGCCGGGCGCGCAAGCCGAAATGCGGCGCGTGTATCATTAACGATCTGTGCGAATACAATGATAAGAATCAGGGTGCTTTGGCGCGTGATACATAACTGTGCTAATTGTGGAGCGGCTTTAGCCGCGAAACCCAAGTACATCGCGGCTAAAGCCGCTCCAACAACCGCAGGATTATTGTCGTATTAAACGAGAATTGGAATTAGAGGCTATGTTATTCAATCCGTCCCGAGACGAGGCGCGCAATTTTCTGTTCGAATCCTGGCGAAAGAAGCGAGCCGGTGAATTGCTCACGCCGCTGGAAGACCTCGCCGCGCAGCTTATCGGCAAGCATCCGGAATATTCTGCCGTGCTGGAAGACCCGGAGCGTCATCTGGATCAGGATTATTTGCCGGAACAAGGTGCGACCAACCCTTTTCTGCACCTGATGATGCACCTCACCATCGAAGAACAAATCTCCATCGACCAGCCGGCGGGGATACGCGCGCAATTCGCGCGCCTGACCCGGCAGTTGGAATCGGAACACGATGCGCAACACCGCATGATGGAATGCCTCAGCGAGATGATCTGGCAGTCGCAGCGCAATCGCACCCAGCCGGATGCGGCGATATACTTCGCTTGTTTGGAACAACAATGAACAGGCAATGACATGAGATTATCCAAGATCACCACCCGTACCGGCGACACCGGCAGCACCGGCCTCGCCGATGGAACCCGCATCGGCAAAAACCACGCGCGCATCGCCGCGCTGGGCAGCGTGGACGAGCTGAACAGCCAGCTCGGTGTGCTGCTCGCCGAACCCCTTGCGCAGGACATCCGCGCGGTGTTGTTGCAGATTCAGAATGACCTGTTCGATCTGGGCGGCGCGCTTGCGGTGCGCACGCAGGAAGTGTTCGCGCAAAACAAGATCGCATGGCTGGATGAACAGCTCGCCCACTACAACGCCGGCCTGCCCGCACTGCGCGAATTCATACTGCCGGGAGGCTCGCGCGCCGGCGCGTTGTGTCATGTGGCTCGCACCGTGGCACGCCGCGCCGAGCGCGATCTGGTCGTGCTTGCGCAAAGCGATGCAATGCCGCAACACGCACTGCCTTATCTGAATCGTTTGTCGGATCTGTTGTTCGTGCTGAGCCGCTGCATCAACCGGACGCTGGCAGTGACTGAAACGCTTTGGCAACGTGACAAGTAGTCGAGATTGCTCAATGCCAACAAGGCGAACTGAAGGCGCCCGACAAGGCAGGAATAGATAAAGGGCGCGTCTAAAGATTATTTAGGGAAACGCGGATTTAATCCGTTCGCCCTGAGCTTGTCGAAGGGTTGGTTCTGGCAAATTAATTGTTAATAGATTTAATCCGCGTTTCCTTAGAGATTATTTAACGCCCTCAGGATAGCGGTAATGGAGAGTATTCAGGTAACGCGTGACCTCCGCAATGTCGTTATCACTCCACTTGAGTCCTGCGACCTCCTGCCAGCGACGCACTTGCGCGTTCAGACTGACCCAATCCTTAGCGAGTTTCTTGCCCCGCCAATGGATCTTGGCAGTGTGACAGGAAATACAATGCGTCGAATACAGCAATTCACCGCGCGAGGCATCGCTGTTTGGCTGTGCGTTGGCGACAGCGGGATTCGCCAGCCAGACTAACAGTACGGCAAATATCCATCTTCCAGTCATGTCGTTCTCCATAAGTTTCGTGCAGGTTTTTCTGTCGGCATGTGTTTCAGTATAGCCCTAGCAGCCTTTCTGATTCCATTTCTATATCAAACGTGACTTTTGTAGGGCGGGTCACACCCGCCATTTCAGCATCATTCATCAAATCCCACCTCGTTATCCCGTTCAACGGCGGGTGTGACCCGCCCTACGATATTGCTCTATTGATCGAGAAATGGAATGATATGTAAGCGTTAAAATTTATTGAGCAACGCAGCATCGCGACGGAGTTTGGATTTTTAGAGGTGCGCTTAAGTCAGACAGGCTGCCAGAACCGGAGTTGTATCTAAAAAGATCGAAGGCGCTTCACCGGCGTGCTGACCGGCAGCGAGATACAATAAATGGATGGCTTGGCGGTCCGGGTGAGGGAGCGCAATCTGCTCTGTCGCGGCACACCGGCGCAGAAGAACCGCGTGATCCTGTCGCTGAAAGCGCAGGGGCACACGGTCGGTTATCTGGGCGATGGCATCAACGATGCGCCTTCGCTGCGTTCGGCAGATGTCGGCATCTCGGTGGACAGCGCCGTGGACGCGGCCAAAGCGGCGGCCGACATGATCATGTTGGGCACGATCCGAACGTGCTGCACGCAGGCGTATTGGAAGCAGCAGCGTTGCCGTTCACGCCATTCGCGACGCAGCTCGGCTTCGTTGTTCCGCCGCCGCTATTCTTCCTGATCCTGCCGGGAATGGTGCTCTGCTATCTCGTGGCGGTGGAATTCGTGAAGCGATATTTTTTCCGGCGTTTTCCGGCGCGCTAAGACCTCTCTCCCAGCCTGGCAGCGACCTCAAGCTCGGCGGCAGCCCAATGCTCGTCAGAGCGCCCCTGGAAACCATTCCGCTCGGCGATGAAGTAAGCCGCAGTCTCCACCATGCGATAGCGCACTTCAGGGGTTGGCTTCGCCATTGCTTTCTGATTGCCGGCTGGCTTGGCAGGAATAACCGCAGCCATTATCGTCGGCGCCTTTTTGCCGGAAGCGGGTATTGCCGCTTTCTTCACTGCGGGCAGCTGGGCCTTTTTCGATTTTGCAACTGCGCCCGCAGTTTTTTTTACCGCCGTTTTCTTTGCGGCTGGCGCTGCAGCCGCTTTGATGGGTTCCGTTTTTCCGGAAACTGCACTGCCTGTCTTAGTCTTAGTTTTAGCCTTGTCCGCCTTCTTTGTAGCCGATTTCGCCTTTTGCGTTGCCATGTTAATCACCTCGCTGATTCCAGATTGAGAGACCCACACAAATTCGCCATGTTCCGCATATATCCTGTCGAGTAGCCATTAAACACCCAATTTGCTTATCATGTCTATCCCGGTCAACCGGTTAAGGTTAATATCTCAAAGCTGAATCCCCGTCCGCTATCATTTCAGCAACAAGGAGAGTGCTCTGATGTTCGCCCTGCAAACCTGGGAGCTGCTGAGTTACGTGGTGACAGTGGTCGGCCTGCCGCTGGCGATTTCGGTATTCGTCTTCGAGCAACGCAAAGAACGCGACAATGAGGAAGAGGAAGTCTATCAACTGCTCTCCGACAACTATCAGGGGTTCCTCAAGATCACACTGGAGAATCCCGACCTGCGCTTATTCGCCAGCGAGGAAACGCCGGCGCTTTCGGCTGAACAGCGCGAGCGCATGTTCATCATCTTCAGCATGCTGATCTCATTGTTCGAGCGCGCCTATCTGCTGCTCTATGAGGACGGCATGGCGGAGAAACAGTTAAGGCGCTGGCGTTCGTGGGAAGACTATATGGGCGAGTGGTGCAACCGTGCCGATTTCCGCACTGCGCTGCCCACCCTGCTGCGCGGCGAGGACCCAGAGTTCGCGGCCTACATCCAGAAACTCGCGGCCAGTGACCATGTTTTTTAAGGGCGCCTCTAAAAATTCAAAATCCTAAGACAGGCAAGGCGCGAAATAAATTTTAGCGCGCCGCATATGTTTGATATGTAAGCGTTAAAATTTATTGAGCAACGCAGCATCGCGACGGAGTTTGGATTTTTAGAGGTGCCCTTAACTGACACAGGACGATTTGCGGGCTTGCAGGCCGATATTCCGGACAACCAGGAGGACCCATGCTGACGATACTGGTCATCAATTCGAAGGGCGGGTCAGGGAAGACCACCCTGACTACCAATCTTGCCAGTTACTACGCCAGCAAGAAAATCAAAACTGCGATCATGGACTACGACTATCAGGGATCGAGTCTGCAGTGGCTGAAGACAAGACCCGGCCATGCAGAAAAAATCCACGGCGCCAATGCCGCCCCACCCAAGGGCGCCACGATACAGCGCAGCACACAGATATGGATACCTGCCGACACCGAGGTCGTGATCATTGATGCGCCTGCCGGAGCGAAAGGTCTGCTGTTGCAGGATCTCGTGCGCAGGGCCAACTTCATTGTGATCCCGGTCGCGCCATCTCCGATCGATATTCATGCCACCGCCGATTTTGTCAAAGAGCTGTTCCTGTTCGGCGGGGCGCGCACCTCCAAGGCGAAGATCGCGGTGGTTGCCAACCGGGTGCGCAATTCCTCCTCTTCAGTCTACGCGTCGCTGGAACGTTTCCTTAATTCGCTGAAGCTGCCGTTTCTCACCAACATCCGCGATTCTGAGATTTATCTCCAGGCCGTCGAAAAAGGCCTGGGCGTGTTCGAAATGGACGAAGTTATCACTGCTGCAGAGAGGCGGGAGCTGTTGCCTATCCTGAAGTGGGTAGATGGGCATTATCCGAACCGGTTTGGGTCTCGCGTCGAGGACAAGGTCTTGAGCCTCGAAGGCTCAAGAAAGTTTGCTGCATATCGCATCGGCGAAAGCACTCAGGGATTCCCCGCTTCCGGCACCACGGGCAGTTTCAGGAAATTTCCATAACGCTGCCGCAGTGCGACGCGTCTGAAAGGGAATCCGGCAGCGGGGCCATGTCCTGTCTGGAACTGAAACCAGCATATGTATTGTTATTGATCGACCACTGCAAGGGAGGCGAATAAAATGGAAAGCGCGAAAATCAGAATGTTGCTGTTGATGCGCGGCAACGCCGGCAAGGAAGTCGCCGCGCTCAAGAAAGCCCTGCATAAAGCCCTGGGCGAAGGCGCAGCGGCATATGCCGGGCTGGCGGCTGGCAATGAATTCGACGCCGGAACCGAGACTGCCCTGCGCGCATGGCAGTCCGGCGTAGGTCTGGTGGCGGACGGAATCGCCGGGCCCCGCACTCTGTCCGCGCTGGGAATTTCGCCTCCGGCAAAGCTGGATGTTGCGGTGGACACCGCCACAGTGAAAAAACTGTTTCCCTACACACGAACATCCAGCATCGCCAAAAATCTGCCCTATGTGACAGCAGCGCTGGCGGCCTTCGGTCTGACTGGCAAGGATATGGTCTGCGCCGCGCTGGGCACGATACGCGCGGAAACCGAGGGCTTCGTTCCGATTCCCGAAATGCCTTCTCACTTTAACACGCTGCCCGGCCAGGCCGCCTTCAGCGCCTACGAATACAAGCATGGCAACAAGAATCCCGGCGATGGGGCGCGCTATCGCGGGCGGGGTTATGTGCAGTTGACCGGCCTCAGCAATTACCTCACTTACGGCGGCATCCTCGACATTCCGCTCTCAGACAACCCGGATAGCGCCTGCGCGCCGGAAGTCGCCGCCTGCCTGCTGGCCGCCTATCTCAACGAGAACAAGGCAAAGCTGCAAGCCGCACTCGCGAAGAACGACCTGAAAGCCGCGCGCAAGGTCGTCAATGACGGCAGCCACGGGCTGGATCGTTTTACCGAGGCATTCAACGCAGGCCAAAAAGTGTGGGCTGTTGCACTGCCGCTGGCCGGTGCAGCACGCAAGGCGGCTCCCGTCGCGGCGCGCCGCGCCACGCTCAATGTGACCAGCGACCCGAAGGATTTGCGCGACCGCGCGTATACGCCGCCGCCCAATTCGCTGCCGCAGATGTACCCGGCAAATGACCACATCAAGCGTTTCATGGGCGCCTATACCAAAGCCGGACTCATCCTGGATCAGGGGCAGGAAGGCGCATGCACCGGGTTCGGCCTGGCTTGCGTCATCAACTACCTGCGCTGGCAAGCCGCCGGAATGCCCGCAAAACACGAATCCGTCAGCCCGCGCATGTTGTACCACTTCGCCCGCCGCTTCGACGAATACGAGGGCGAAGACTACGATGGCTCAAGCTGCCGGGGCGCGCTCAAGGGCTGGTATTACAACGGGGTGTGCGCCAAATCGAAATGGCCTTACGCGGCGGGAAGCGACTCCCTGCCCAAGCCGGGCTGGGAAAGCGATGCCATCGAGCGGACGCTGGGCGTGTATTACCGCATAGACCTCCAGACCATCACCGACTTGCAGGCAGCCATTCAGGAAGTCGGCGCGATTTACGTATCGTCCTATACCCACAAGGGATGGGATGCGGTAACAACCGGCGACAAGCCGCCCGCATCCCATGCCGATCTGCCGGTGATCCCCTACGATGGCAAACCGTCGCGCAAAGGCGGCCATGCATTCGCGCTGGTGGGATTCAACCGCACCGGCTTCGTGATGCAGAATTCATGGGGCAACAACTGGGGCGCGGGCGGCTTTGCGGTCATCAGCTATGCGGACTGGCTGGCGCACGCCATGGATGCATGGGTCGCCGCCATGGGCGTGCCGGGCGTGGTATCGGGTCGCCTCGCGGCGGGAGGCGGTAAGCAAACAGCCGCCGCCAGCGCCGCACACAGCAACTGGTGGGACGAAGAAAAGGCCTACCGGCACAGCATCGTGCTGGGCAACAACGGGCACGTCAACCACTTCGACAAACTCGACGAAGTCACGCGCACGCTACAACACCAGGCCTGTGTCATGCCGGGCGAATGGTTCCGGGATAATCCCCAGCATCAAACAAAACGCATCGTCATCTACGCCCACGGCGGCCTCAACAGCGAAGGGGACGCGATCCAGCGCGCCCAGGCGATGGGGCGCTATTTCATGGGCAACGGCTGCTACCCGCTGTTCCTGGTGTGGAAGAGCGGCCTGCTCGAATCCATCGGCAACGTGCTGGCGGACAAATTCGACTCCGCCGCCGCAGAAAAAGCGGGCGGCATCCGCGACTGGATAAACGACAAAATCACCGACCCCATCGTCGAAAAAACCATCGGACGCCCCTTCGCGCGCCCCCTGTGGACCGAGATGAAAGAAAACGCCGAACTGGCCGCAGAATGCGGGCGCGGCGGCGACCTGCTCACCGACGCACTGCGCGCGCTGGCCGGCAGTTGGGGCGACGAATTCGAAATCCACCTCATCGGCCATTCCGCAGGCTCCATCATGCTGGGCAGGCTGCTCAACAACCTCGCGCAAAAAGGCCTCACCGGCCACGTCAAAACAGTACACCTGTACGCCCCCGCCTGCACCGTCGCGTTCGCCAACCGCTACTACGCCCCGCATGAGAAGATCATGGAAAATCTTTACCTGAACATACTGGCGGATCAAAAAGAACAAGACGACAACGTCGCGACCCTCTACCAGAAATCCCTGCTCTACTTCATCTCCAACGCGCTGGAAACCGACGCGCGCATCCCCATCCTGGGGCTGGCGAATGTCTACGACCCGGAATTCAACGGCTGGGACGGCACCTCAAGCACCGCCGAAGCCCTCATCAACTGGCGCGCCGCCGTGGAAAACAGCGGGCTGAAAAATCGCAAGACGACCCACGATGAAGAAAAATTCATCACCCGCAGAGGAAACGGCGCGGACATACAGCAGAAGACCGACACCCCATCGCACGGCGGGTTTGATAACAATATCGAAGTTATCGGCGAGACGTTGAAGCGGATTGTTGGGGCGGGGGGGCTTGATATGCCGGTGGATGATTTGGTTGGGTTTTAGTCACTTATCGCTCAAATGATGTCAAAACATGACAAGAATTTTCACTGTAGGTCGGGCTTCAGCCCGACTTGTCGGGTTAAAACCCGACCTACATTGGTTCCGGCTTGTCCGGCTTAGAGGTTGGTTGAAAAATGTCGAAGCTAAAAGTGGCTATGGCAATATTAAAACTGGACAGATCAAAAACTCGCAGCACACGCCCATCTCTAACCTTGACGATATATCAAAATTGGTTTAGTTTGCCGACATGAACGGAAACGACATCATCAAGCGATTAAAAGCTGACGGTTGGCGCGTCAAGCGAATTCGCGGCAGCCACCACATGATGGTAAAGGAAGGCCGGGTTATCCCGGTTCCCGTTCATGGCACTGCCGATATAGGCAAAGGACTGTTGGCCGACATCGAACGGCAAACCGGCGTAAAACTGAAGTAAGGAGAAACCATGGACATCCGCTACCCCGCAATCTTCGAGCCGCAAAAACCATCTGGATATTTCGTGCGCTTTGTGGACATCCCCGAAGCCGTCACCCAAGGGGAGACAAAGGATGAATGCGAATTCAACGGCGCGGAAGTGCTTTCCCTCATTCTCGAAGAATACATCGAGACCGGGCGTGAAACCCCCTTGCCCACACAGCGCGTCAAGGGGGCGCATTACATCGCGCCGGACGCCAAAGTGCAGGCGGCATTGCTGGTGCGGCTCACACGCGGCGAGAGATCATTGGCCGAAGTGGCGCGCGCGCTGGAAACCTCCTGGCCCGCAGCCAAAAGGCTGGAAGACCCGCGCCACTACCCCACGCTGAAACAACTCGAAAAAGCCGCCGCCGCGCTGGGCAAGAAACTGGTGCTGTCGTTTGAGTGAGATACTGTTTGAGTATGAACGTGCAGCAGTGTCGCAGGTGTTGGATCGGTGCTGGCGCAACAACCGCTAAAGGATAAGGTTTCGTGGATAGCGAAAGGGCGCGTTAATGCAAATCTTCTTCGATTTTGATTGGGACGCGAACAAGGCGCGCGGCAATTTTCAGAAGCATGGAGTATCATTCCGGCTGGCAACCACGGTGTTCCGTGATCCGCTGGCAATCACGATATTCGACGATGAACATAGCGATGACGAAGACCGCTGGGTTACGCTGGGGCATGCGGAAAACGGCCATCTGCTGGTGGTGATACATACCAGCAAAGAAGTAAGCGAAACGGAACTGCATATCCGCGTCATTTCGGCGCGCCGTGCCGAGCGCGAAGAAATACGCGATTACGAACAAATGCCGCGTTAGCGGCCAAAGGTGACAGCCATGAAAGAACGATATGATTTCAGCAAGGGTGTGCGCGGCAAGTTTTACCAGCCCGACGCGGCCTTTCGCTTGCCGGTATATCTCGATGAAAAAGTGCAAGCCTATCTTGCCGCCAGGGCCGATGCCAAAGGCATAGACTTGTCGGAGCTGGTCAACGACCTACTGAAAAAAGACATCGAACTCATCGAAGCGGCAAGGTAACGAACACACTGCCTTATCATGAAAAACCAATACTCTTACACCTACACGGTGCTCAGGTACATCCACGATGTCACCAGCGGCGAATTCGTGAACGTCGGCGTGGCGTTGCATGCGCCGCAGGCGCGCTATCTGGGCGCGCTCTGCCGCACCACCTATGGCCGCATCAATAAAGTGTTTCCCGGAATCAATGCCGAACACTTCAAGGCGCTGATGCGCCATATCCAGAACAGTTTTGAGGAGCGCGGCGAGCGCCTGATCAGCGAGTTGCAGCTTACCTCTCCAACAGGTGTGCTTGAGATTGCGCAATCCGTGCTGCCCAAAGACGACAGCTCCTTGCAATGGTCGCCTAGCGGAAGCGGGCGCACCGATGATCCGGCACAAACACTGGAAAAACTTTTCAACCGCATGGTGATGCGTTACGAAGACAAGCAGGCATCGAGCAACCGAACCGATGACGATGTCTGGCGCCATTTCAAAAAAGATTTGGAAGAACGGCGGATTCTCCAGCACTTCCAGCCGAAGACCATCTCCGTTCAGGACGACGAGATCGAATTTCAACATTCATGGAAAAACGGCAAGTGGCATTGCCTCGAACCCGTCTCCTTCGACCTGGCCGCACCCGACAGCATCAGGGACAAAGCGCATCGCTGGCTGGGTCAATTGGCGAGCGTTCAAGGCGCGGCTGATCCGTTTAAGGTGTATCTGCTGGTCGGTGCGCCTCAGCAGGAAAGTTTACAGCCTGCTTTCCAGAGCGCGATGAGCATTTTGCGGAAGATTCCGGGGGACAAAGAGATTGTGCTTGAGCAGGATGCGCTGGGATTGGCGAAGCGTATTGCGGGGGACGTGGCGGAGCATGAGCGGAATGGGTGAGAAAAACATAATCGAGGAGGAGTATCGGGCCACATTCCCATTTCCTCTAGCCTCCAGTCATTATTCGTTTGGAGTCATAAACCCTCCCCTTGTTTGCAAATGATTGAGTTCGCGAGGTTGGAACGATGAAAAAGGTCGTGGTGCTTCACAGTGGGGGTTTGGATTCGACAGTTTGCCTTCTTCTCGCGATCTCGCGCGGGCACAATGTGATCAGCCTTGGCATTGACTATAATCAAACGCATCGTATCGAACTTGATTATGCTGCGGCTCAATGTGCTAGATTCAACGTTGAAAGAAGGTTGATCAAAGTTTCTTGGGATAAGCCGCAGCGTGTAATTCCAACTAATCGATCAATATCTGAAATTCGTCAGGGAGTTTCATCCGCGTTTTTACCCGGAAGAAATGGTGTATTCCTGATGCTTGCCACAGCGGAAGCCGCAGGTCTTGGGGCGGATGAAATATGGACGGGGATTAATTCGGTCGATTTCTCTGGATACCCAGATTGCACGCCTAAATTTATTGAAAGCTTTCGTAAAATGCTGTCCTTTGCGATTCCCAAGGGAGCCAAGCTTATTGCCCCCCTGCAAACCAAGTCCAAACCGCAAATTGGTCGGTTGGCAAAACGACTGGGGCTTAACAACGAAGATACTTGGAGTTGCTATAGGCCACGAATAACAAAGACTGGGGTGTCCCCCTGTGGTGCGTGTGATGCCTGCAAGTTGCACCAATTCGCATGGCAGTTTTAACTCGATGATTTCTTCATCCAATCTTCGCCGAAAAAGGTTTAATGTTTGATGGATGCTGTCTGTTTAGTTGCTTGTACAAGTGAGAAGGCACTGTACCCAAACACTGCGGAGAATCTTTATAAGTCCCCTCTCTTTATAGGCGCGAGACGATTTGCTGAAACCAGATGTAAATCATGGTTCATACTTTCGGCAAAATATGGATTGCTAGCCCCAAGCGAAATGGTGGCACCTTACGATGAGTCATTACACCAAATGAATGATTCTGAAAGGCTGGAGTGGTCTAGGCGTGTGCATGAACGATTGTCTACTATGATTGATCCATCCGCCAGCATCGTATTTCTAGCCGGCGACAAGTATAGAAGCCACCTCCAAAAATACTTTGAGCACGAAGGCAGGAAGACGAGCGCTCCCATGTCTGAGTTGGGAATTGGGCGCCAGGTATCTTGGCTTCAAAAGTTAATAAAAGAGGAACCTCGCCTCAGCGACATAGATCGCTTCTATCGGCTGATTAAACGAATCGCTAATGTGGACACTGAGGGGCTGTGTAAATTAGGTGAACGCAACTCACGCACTGTGCCGCAGCGTGGCATCTACTTCTTCATGCAACCAAGCGAAGCAAGAATGACCAGCCCATTCGAAAATCGAATCGTTCGCATAGGAACTCATTCAGTAAGTTCTGGTTCCAAGGCAACCTTATGGAACAGACTGCGAACACACCGAGGAGGTGAAAATGGAACCGGCAATCATCGCGGTTCGATTTTTAGGCTACATGTCGGAGATTCATTAATTCGAAAGTCTGGTTCGGAAGAAACATACCCTACTTGGGGGGTTGGACAGTCTGCATCAGCAGACATAAGGTCTAGCGAAAAAGAGATGGAACTCGAAGTCTCAAAAATAATTTCTGCCATGCCGGTTCTGTGGCTTGAAGTTGGCGATGAAGCATCTCCTGATAGCGATCGTGCATATTTGGAGCGAAATTTAATAGCGCTATTATCTGGCCCTAGTGGCCCTTTGGATTTGCCAAGCGCGGACTGGTTGGGAAGATGGAGTAGCCGGGAGGCTATAGGTTTCTCTGGGTTATGGAATGTTAACCATGTTTATGAGGAATACGACCCAGGGGCACTAGATATTCTCGAGAAATACGTCGAAAGCTTGGAGGGGCTTTCTAAGCCTGTGCGCAAGTCATTGGCTCCTAAAGGATGGCGCTCCCGAATCTTGAAGTCCGGAATGCCTCGACAACAACTAAAACTAGTATGAGATTTTTTGTGACCGACAATACACCGTGTTGTAAAACGCCAAGGGCGTAATTCAGATCATACTCATTCAGGACAAGACGCATGTTTAAACTCAACGAAGTTCACCAGTCTGTTCTTAAAAGTTATAGCAGACCCATTGTTCACATGAGAAAACAAGTGGAGTCAAACCGCTTTGGATTGATATTTGGAGCTGGCTTGAGTCAAGGATGCCATATACCTACATGGGGGAAGCTTGTTACGGCTTTGGCGAAAGACCCAGAGGTTGATGGAGAAAACGTTTTAAATGTAATTCCCCCGCGCGCCGGACTTCCATATCAGACAGAAATGCTGTTCGAACATTTCAAACATCGACGATACAGTGGTGCAACTACAGAGAAACATAATACGCGCGCACTGGATTTCAGAATTGGTGCTGATTGGCGGGAGTTAATTCGCAACCATCTATACAAGAATATCCCCGACAATCTTGGCAACTCTCTCGATTCACACCCATATTTGAAGCAATTCTTGCCGATAATTCGCCGCTCATACATGACGGTCACATATAATTTCGATGACTTTCTTGAGCAGTCACTTTTGAAAGACCGTGGAAAAGAAAATACGGACTCTCGTGGTTTCGAATCGGTTACAAATCCATGGACACAGTTCCGGCGCACGAATACCGTGATTTACCACCCCAATGGTGTTGTCCCACAAAACCTGCTTGAAATGCCAAGTGACCGTTTCGTATTTTCTGAGGCATCCTATGCTAAGCAGTTAATGGGAGTTTTTGCAGGTGATCAGGCGGGTCTTGTGAGCCATTTGTCGAAGCACACCTGTTTGCTAATTGGCTTATCGCTTGAAGACGATACATTGCGAAATGTTCTTATGCAGGGAGCACATTCCTGTCCAGGCAATTTTCATTATTACGTCCACTATCTAAAGCCCGGAGAAATGCTTGATGAAAATACTAAGCGCGCAATAAGATTGGCAAATTTCAAAGTGTACAACCTAGTCACTTTATTCATGCACGATGAAGAGATATGTGCGCTTGGCGAGATGCTCGATACAATAAATTGCCCACCAATTGAGTTTCGTGACTTTGCGGAACAACATAATATTCAGGTGAAATTTCGTTTTTATTTCACAGGAGTGATGGGCGTTGGAAAGAGTACCGCAATTAATTACTTCCGCAATTTGGAAGTGCTAGACGAATGGCTTGAACAACGGCTTCCTATTCTTGCAAAAAGCTGGGAAAACTTAACAGCCGATGAGAAACAAATCGCTGATGATTGGATTATTGACCAATTTAAAAGAAAGAATGACAAACTGCGAAATCTGCATGAAGGCATTATCGTGTTAGATCGTGGGCCACTTGATCCAATAACATTTACGCCAGATACTGAATGGGGTGACAAAGCTGCTCGCCTACTTCGCGAATTATGTCCTGGACAAGCACAATGGCAAGTCGAAGATGGTCGGGTTGTTATTCTGGAAGGGGAAGGAAGCGAGCTTGCTCTGAGACTGCTTTTATCACAAAGGAAAGACTACACTGCTGAAAAACTACAGAGCATGGAAAGGCTGCTTGAAAAAGTATATGGCATTGAAGGTGTAACGCGATTGGACACACGCGGTTTAACGCCGTCCGACGTGGCTAGACGTGTTGCTGAGATTGTCCATCTTGAACCATATGTGCAAACCTGCAATTTACACAAAAGGCTTGAGGATATTAAAAAGGATGGCTTTAATGTCGCTAGCTAACCACCTATATCAACAGCGCCCACAGGTGTATCTTGCAGCACCACTGTTTTCCAAAGCCGAGCTGACCTTTAACTTGGAGTTGGCAGCGCTTATTGAGAAACATCTCGATGTCTATTTACCCCAAAGGGATGGAGGCAAAGTTGTCGATCTCGTTGCCAGGGGGGTTCCTGTTAAGGATGCTTACAAGTCACTGCTGTCCGGTTAAACGAGAGGGCGAATCGCTGAAAGCCATGACTGGTA